>WLWD01005993.1_pt1 | contig 92160 bp, 91 predicted proteins | sample 6712731 | NCBI WGS metagenome assembly WLWD01 (sample SAMN12718690, study PRJNA576275) | sponge metagenome | isolation source: marine sponge | host: Mycale hentscheli | place: New Zealand: South Island, Marlborough, Capsize Point | collected 2014-11-01
CAGTATTTTTGCATCACAACAAAATTCGTCTGGGCTTTATCGATTTCCACAGTGACAGTACAGCATCAAAATTAACCTCGTCAAGTTGTGGGCCTTCTATGGCTATCATCATTAGCTTCGACAGTGAAGAAGGTTGAAGTCTATTACGAAGTCGATTCTTGATTTGTTTCCTGTCACTAAATGACCGTTCCACTGTTGCTGTCGACATGGGCAAAACCATAGCTATAGAGAGCAAGGTCTTGATATTGGGAAACGTCACACATTTTGCCTCACTTTTGAAGAACTGTAATGCTAGTTTTTGAAGTGAAAATCCCTTCATTTCTTCAAACAAAAGGGATTTAAATCCTTTCCATTCCAACCTTGTCTCATGTATGCTGACATCAGCTGGAGCTGAAAATGTCTCTCTATCATATTCAACTGTGGTAGGCTTTCCATAAAAATCCAGAAGCTTTTCCAATTCTGTATTTTTTTTTTTTGCTTTTTATTATTATTGGGGTTGCTAATGGGGTTAATTGATAGCTGTACTTTCAAGGGCAAAATAAAGTTAAAAGTTTACTCAGAGTATTTCTGCTTAGTTGTGAGATTAGGGAATCTATTATTTTAGATAGCAAAAAGTATTACTTAAAAAGTATTACCTAGTCCACTTTAATTTTGACCCCCCCAGACAAAAATTTCTGGATGAAACCCTGTTACTACAGTAGTAAGCTAGTCTTATTTGAAGCTCCATGAAAGTGTTTCCCTACCTCCACTCTAATTACTCACAAAGACCCCCCCCCCCCCCCCCCCCCCACAAAACAACAACAACAAACAAACAAAAAAAAAACCACTTTGATTTCCAAGAAATTCTCTCTACCTATCCAGCCCACCTACTCTATAGTGTTATCTTATCACCATTGTTTGGGTTTATACATCACCATTTCAACTTAGGGGCAGATCTAGGCTAGTCTTCATGCACATTCATTTGTTTTGCATCGGCTCTCCTCCCCCAATTCAGTAATGTAAAAACTGATAAAGAAAACCACTCGAGCCACTGGGATGGGTGTGTGAGATTGGCAAAGGTTTTATAGCCCTTATAAAATAGAATAAAACAAAGCAGTGAAGCATTTCCAAAAACACTCATTGTAATCAGGTATTGCATAGCTTTCAAAAGTTAAAAAATGGCTACCAGGATGAAGAGCTACTCCACCTCTAAGGATAGCAATCGCCTCACTATGTGGGAAGTATAATGAAATAACTGCCAAGAGGAAGTACGGCAGTGATATCACAGTGGTGAAAGCTCCGTGGATCACCAAACAAGTGAACGGCCTGGAATTTGAAATCTCAGTGGTCAAAGTAGACTCGGAGCCCAGGGAGAAAACTCGAACAACTGCCGACATACACATGAAGGAGTACCTCAACCCTTCGGATAAAGCAGAAGATGAGACTATAGTTCGAATCTCTAAGAAGAGGACTACATCGCTGGGGAGCAGATATCAGTTCTCTTCTACAACAGGCGTAAACTGGGGGCTGAACGGTAACATCGGGGCGCAGGTAATGGGGCTGGCCATGGCAGGAGGAAACGCTAGCATAGGAGCCAACTACAGCAAGAGCAAATCCACCACTTCAGAAAACGAGCAGAACGAGGCCAAAGGGTTTGAGTTCCGCTACGAGCAAGAAGAGAAGATCTCGGTGCAGCCGCACACTCGAGTTACGGCTCTAATTACGACGTACGCTATGAAATATGAGCAACAGTACACTATCAAGCTCGGACTGCCCAAGGATTTATCGCTGAATCTCATGTACAAGAACTGCTGCAACCGATGGTGCTTCGGAGCCAGTTGGGGGCGGATCTCGGCCAGCGAACTACTCTGGGATCTTTCAGGCTATGAAGAAGAGGAGGACACGGTGAGCTTCTTACAGGATGGAATAGTGTCTTGGATAGGGGAAGGGAGCAAGATAGACAAGACTGTGGAGGCATTGAGCAGATCTTACATGTAACTCAGTCTGTTTTTGGAACAACTTATGTCAGGGTGTATGTATGACTAATATACAGTAAACTCCAGTCTACACCTCTGTAGGCACAAGCCTACATGAGAACTGTACATTATTATATGTTTGTGTGTATGTATGTGTATGGGAAACTTGTAGTTGTAAATTAGGTTTATTGTATTTGTAATTTGTAAGTTCTATTCATCTTTTGTTACGTTTTTCTCTTTGTTAAGGACTGGCTATATAAAGCCACTGAGTTGTGTTCTTCTTGTTCTTCTTTCTGTGAATTTGAGATTCTTTTAAATTATATTTAAACCCTGAACAATTCCTTTGGGGAGAGGGCTTTAGCGGTAGCTAAGAGAATCTAAAGAGGAAGAAATGGTGGCAGCGACTGCTATGTGTGGGAACAGTATAGTATATACTTGACCTTTACAAATCCATGGACCTTGTAGCCACAACCCAACAACCTCATACATGAATTATGCTCTCATTCAAGTGTTAATCTATATCTTAACAAACTTTGGTTCGTAAATTTTAACCCTGGGAGGAACCTATTACATTGGTAATGCCAACAGACCTAACCGATCAGCCTCAGGACATTAGAGGTTCAATTTATTCCACACACAAAAATAAAATAAAAACCAATGGATGATAATAAATTCTAATTGCACCACAAACTCCTAATACATCAGTGCATGCAGGCGAGATCCTTCAATCACCATAATAACTGCATACATCTACGTATGTATGTACTAATACAGTGAACCCACACTCACCGCCAGTTTAGCCAATGTAGCTGGACTTCTGTCTACATACTTTATAAACCATCCCTTAGGGGTATTGTCCACCTCACAGATACCTGGGGGAGACAAGAATAGGAAGAACGATAAATAAACAAACATTAATTAACCCCCCCCTCTCGTTACCACACACGATTACTCGATGACCCTTACCTTCTCTCCCCAGGCACATGACAAAGCCAGTCAAAGTCTCCCACTGCAGATAAATGACAACATTCAAACAGACATACACCAGAATTAGTAATAACTGAATCATGTCCTCCTAGTTTAAGTTCCCTTTTACAGAAGGAGTGGGTGCCTGGTGGACTCTGGGAGCTGCAGGTCACACATGCTTTCCTGTACTTGCGTATGTATATCTATTCTACCAGCCAGCTAACTGTGATACAGGTGAAAGAAGAACTACAGTAATTTACATACATGCATCTTTTAGATACATTAACCTTGTATACTCTCACCCACATCTCCCCTTTACCCAAATCTTCATTGTCTACCCTTTACCAATCGTTGTTGTCTACCATTCATTGTCTACCCTTCACTCCCAACTTCATTGTCTACCCTTTACCTACTGTACATCTCTGGTACCTACTCTTTACCTTTCATTATTCACCCTCACCAACCCCGCCTTGCTTACCCTTTGTCCCACACCTCTATCATCTACCCCACCTCTCCATTGCATCTCCAAGACATTCACTGTCTACCTCCCAATCTCCTCCCATCCCTCTGAGACTCCTCCCACACTCACCCTAGTGGCATTCATATGGTAATGGTCCTTGTCTTTAATGTACTGCTGGTACACTTCATTGGCATGGACACGACGCGTACCTATAGGGGGAAATTAATATATAGCCGTGTGTAAAAAAAACAAAAACAAAACAACAACAACAACAAAAACTATTTGTTCTTCACGGTGCACTTACTTGCTTATAAAAAAAAATCAAATAAAAGTAAATCACTTTCTCATTAATAAGTTCACAGAAACGCACACACCAAATGAAATCTTGACATTAAATGTGATTCATAACTATTATGTATATAGCAACAAAAAACAACAACTATTAATGAGATGTAACCAAGCAATGCTGTGTGCATATTGGTTTCTGAAGGTTTGGTACATGTACGTGTTGGATCTGAGCTTCCAATAAATGCTAGGACATACTTACCATACGATGTTCTCAACAGAAGCAAGAAGTCTGCCATAAACTCCCTGAACAAAAGCCACAAACAACAACTGGTAAAGTGAAGAGATAGGAAAGTTACTAACAGCTGAACCACTCGTCTGGGAAAACAAGATATTGGGACAACAGATACTGGTCCAAATCCTGTTTCAAACTGTGTCCAAACATTTGTCAATAAGACAGGAAAAACACTAACAATTCTTGATCAGCCAACTCTGACTGGTTGTGGTGTGTGTGTGTGTGTGTGTGTGTACGCCCCTTGTCCCCCAGGAGGAGAATGTCATCTTGCGTCTCACTCCTCCATCCCTTCCCTTCCCTCTTCCTTTCTACCTGGAGAACTCGCCAATGACCCTTCCAGGGTTCTCAGCCACCAAAAGGAGTTGTCTTTGATGGGACTCTGAAGTTATATGGCACTTGAATCCATTCTGAAAACACAAGTTCAACAAATAATATCTCACAACTGTTAGGTTTTAGCACGAGTGAAATAAAGGACCAGCTCACCTCGTCCCTGCATTGCTTATGGCACATTTGACAGTACCATCTTAGCTTCTGGAGACCTTTAGACTTAATTCTATTGGCTATTGCTTTGGGCGTCATAAACTCGTTCTTGGGCATCCTTACTCTCCGCCGTACGGACAATCTAAATAATGCGCATCTTACCGAAGGTGTGAAAAGGCGTTTCGAGGGTGTGTTGAAGAATCCTTATTTTGATGTGGGGGGTGTTGCGTGGGAATCAACAATACACTGCGACTAATAATACCTGCGAGTATAGTGTTTAGTGCACAAGTTACACAAGATGTACTGGTAAAGCGTTGTATAGCTATAGCGCCTTCTGCTTTCCCAAGGTTGAATTGTGCAGCTGGAATTATAGAAAAAAGGACTTTTATTTGGTGAGTTGTGTAGGTGGACGCAGGTTACATCACAATCGTAGTCAACGCCTATCTCCTGATAGTTGCGAGATATTCCAGGATATTGAGCTGGTAACGTCTAAGGTCAGATAGCTGCAACCCTGTCACAATGAAATAGATCAGCTACAGTTTCATTGACTATGAATATCTGTAGACTTTGTGGGTGAATTATTGAAGGTTGAAGTATTGGCCATGGGAATAGGGAACACCAATTGCTATTTAGTTAGGTAGTACTACACTATTATTCTGCTACAATGACTGTGGCTTGATGTGAGTACCTCAAACCCCACACAATCATGTGTTGTAGATCACTCCACCAGCAGTGCAGTGCCATGAATGTTTTGAGGACTGCTAGGGTCTCTCTCGGAGAAGCTGGTGCCTTCCTGAAGGCTGTGAAGGGCGGTGCTAGAGGTTGGGCCAGCGCTAGAGGATGGCATAGTTCCAGCATCTGTGCTGCCAATCAGCAGAAGACTCTGGCCATCTACCGAGAGGAATACAATGTGTGGGAGAGGCGGGCCCCTTTGTCTCCTGCACATGTGCAGACTCTCACACGGGAGGGTGTCAAGGTAAGGTAGTAGACATGGCCATGCTGCTGGTGGTGGGACTGATGATGCATGGTGGTGAGGTTGAAGGTGTGGCCGACCACATGGCTGGGTTTAAGGGTGCTCACACATAGCAACGCTCGCGCGAGGCTTAATTGAGCCTTAAACCACGAAACCACGGAGTTGTAAAGGTAGTAGGCGGATCTTAAATACCCGCGCAGAGATAAGAGCTGCTAGGCAGCCGTGGTAAATTCGCGTGGTTACTGTAGTGTAACAAATTGGCGGGTAACAGCTGTTTATTCAATATAGAAGCTAGTTAGGAAGTCATGGGCAGGAGGCTTAAAACCAAGCAAAAGCAACAATTAATGGACGCAAGAGAAATAAATAAAATTCTCAGCCACTCTACAAGAGGTACTATATTAGCTAATCAGGTTCCACAATTTATTCTTTGTTATTGTTCTTAGCTGTGCTGAGAATTATCGAACAAAATGTACCAGGTGTCAACACCAATGCTCCTGAGGTACAGAGTTTCCTTTTGCCTGAGCCAACAATACACTCAGTGGAAGCTGGAACTGGTAATAAATGCAATATAACATGAAACTGAAACAATCAACACACAAATCAGTCCTGAAAAAGAAATAAATATTAAAAAAAAACACAATAAATATATAGGTCCTATTAGTATGGACGTCACTGCTGTGGACTCTCATCCAGTCAGGAACCCTGATCCAGCTAGTGACATCACTCGTCCAGTCAGTGATGGGAGTCCTAGTCCAGTCTGGAGTACCCCTGCGCTCAGCTTGGCAGTTCCCAGCACCGAGCCGGAAGGTATAACTAGGGAAATTAGCCGAGAAATGATCAATACCAATTAATAGATAATTTCAATAGTGTACATTGTAATTTGGTATTATGTATTTAGGTACTATAGATTATAGGGTGCTAATTTTAGAGTTCCAATTTTTTGGAATTTCCTATGATTAAAAATACTTTGGTAGAGATTGTCAACTTAATGAAGAGTCCAGGTAAAATTATATTTTAAGATTTTTTTCCTATCCGATACAATTATAAACATTGCGGCATAAACAGTCTAGGGGCAGGTCTTTTGCCACTGGATCGGCATAAAAACAAGGGGCGAACTGACTTAGCAATAATTGATAGGTCAGAGGTCTTTTTTTTTTTTAAATAAAAAATTTTGGGTTGGTCGGGCCGCAAAACAAAATCAAATTGGTAGCTATGACTTAATCAATAAGTTATTAATTATTATTACTTTGTATTATGATTGTCATCATCATCATCATGACTTTTTATTTATATAGATGAAGAAGGATGGGGAAGAAGTTCTCCAGGGTGCATCACTATCAATGGAGAAGCTGCACATAAAAATTGTTGGGAGTCCTATTGAAGGTATGCAGCTAGCTACTGAAATACAATCAATACTACTTAATAATAATAATTACCTTGTAGGAGCCCATAGAGCACTTCCTGACGTTTTGGCACTGGAAAGAGTCTTCACCCATTCTGCTCTTGCTGGAAGTTTGGCTAACCTCTCTGTTCGGACTCCCCAAGTTCAACTGTCCCTGTGGATCAACCAGAGAAATACATATAGAAGGGCTGCAGCTTTGATTAAGTCACTGGGCAGACCTAACCTAACCTCAACTCAAGCCAAGAATCTGGACTCCCTTGGTATAGGCTACACAGAGCTCCTCCAGCTTCGAGAATACAGTGGTACCGCCGAAGTCTTTCTTACCGCTCTGAAGGACAAGGGGATACGGAGCAAGCCCCTGAGGGAGAAGCTTGCCAAGGCCATCGGCACCCGCTGAATCTTCACAGTTTATTTTATTTTATTATATACCCTGCAGAGCCACTGCATTCACAAAAGATTCCATCTTGTTGGTTCCAGCTGCTCTAGATAGTGCGCCCCGCCCCCACCTAGCTAATACGCGTATAGTTAATTCCGCATACTATGGGCGGGGCTCGATCTTTGCACAAAGGCAAAAGGGTGCGAGCCAATTGGAATCTATTTGCAGTCCAAGTCCAGAAGGGCGTGGAATTAGTGTTCCATTTTTGGTACAGCGGCATAATTTAACAAGGTAAAGAAAGTAGTCAGACTAGTTTTTTAATAAAGTTTACAGTTGTGACGCGACTGTAAAAAAATCACGTGGAAATGTGAATAAATATAAAGTGAAACGGAATTGAAAAAAACTAATCTGACAACTTTGTAACAATTAGCTAAAAGAAGCGGTGGACGGAATTTTGGCTTCGGTGGTCCTCCTCAGATTCCAAATAGATGCGTTTATTTTTGGGACTTTGAGGCTTCATATCTTTTGCCGCTCAGCGTTTGTGTCTGCCATTCTTGGTAAGTTCACTGTCTGCTGGTACATCTCGGAGATCCCCCAGACTGTGTGGACCTGCAAGGTATAGAATCGGAGTTATGTCCCATAGCAACAGCCAATTAACCTTAATTGATTTGCGTGGGCGGATCGCGTATCCGGTGTGCCAGCACCCTTAACATATACACTCATACCACACCACACCACACCACACACACACACACACACACACACACACACACACACACACACACACACCACAGGGGCAGATCCAGCACTAATGGCAGGGAGAGATGGTCAAAACATATGAAATTTATTTTAAATGTATTTAAGAATGAAGAGTACAAGTTAGCATGCAGCTCGTTAACAAAATTTTAGATTTCTCTATTGGTCTTGGTTGAAAACCTCTACCCCCCCTCCCCCCCTCCCCTCCTTTTTTAAAATTACTAAACCATACATATAATATATCTCCATTTAAATTCTTTTCAGGAGCTGTTGTCTCTATTTGGTATCCCTTACCTGGTTTCCCCGGAGGAAGCAGAAGCTCAGTGTGCTGCTCTGGAAGAGATGCGTCTGACCCACGGTTCCATTACTGATGATAATGACGTGTTTCTGTTCGGAGGGAAGACTGTCTACAGGCACTTCTTCTCTCAGTCCAAAGACTTGGAGGTCTACCGGGCTATGAATATAGAGAGCGTGCTCAGTAAGGAATTTCTAATTATCCTTTAGGCAGCACGGGAATGAATAATTTAAATTGCTTGTAGTTACTTCATTGTTAAGTTTTAATAATTCAAATTTGAGTTTTCTGCTGTAAATGTAGTGGTTCATACAGTGTCGTATTGATACCATCCATTAATCCACTGGGGTATTGCAGTGTATAAACTCGTCACGTGAATAATATGAAATACTAATGCGTGCTTATGTCCTGCTAGTTTTAATATTTATACTTGGTAAAAAAAATCTTTATGAAAGATGTTGATGCAAGTTAATTAAACATCTGAATTTTTTAGCTGATTATTATAATTGCTATAATAATTTTCTGATGCTAATATTGATGGGACTATCAACTGGCCAGTGAGAAATAAGTGGAGAGAAATACATACTTAGATTGGAATTTGTGTACACTGCTGCTAAACCGAAAAGGTGTGTGCTGTCCTTAGATACAAGTAGCTATTCCTCAAAGTGTATAATTGTAATTATAAACAAGTTATTACAATTCCTATATTAAAATACAAGTGCAAATATAATTGTTCTCAGATACGGATATTAGTTTGAGTGTATATCAATTTGCATACATGGAGGTTACATACAGATTCCACTTTTCCTAAATATTTGGCTTGGCCTGTGTTTAATCCATGTTGCAGCGTGTAAGCTAAGTGTGAAAATTAGATGAGTTATACTACATATCTATCAGACAACATTGCCCTTTTTCATGAACAATTTGCAAGCTGATTTGATTCTAAAAATAGATTGTCACCTCCAGTCGCTGAAATTGGTCCTCTGTGGTGGGTACTTGCCGCCAATCTACTTCTAAGCCACAGAAAATGAGTGTGTATAGAGATAAACTCAATGACAAGTATTTGAGGGGATGGTTAGTAATATTGTTATTTGATACGAGATGTAACTGGCTTACCCAGCTAGCATAGCATCGCCCAGTGTCATGGTGTGTAAAGTAGGCATTGAAGCTTGTTACTTGTTGTTGGCACTTGGAATTGTATATGCTGGTACAGTATGTGGGTTGAAAGCCTTTATACCAACTATTTAATCAGAGACAGTAAAGCATTGACACCCCATTTAGTCCAGCAGATAAGAAAAATTATTGTGACAGTGTGGACCAAAGCATGAAACTTGGTATGCAGGTTTGGTTTGGCATATATAACAGTATCAGAAGGGGTGCCCCAAAACATTGTTTAATTAAAAAAAATTTTTTTAAAGTGTGTAATTTTGATTAACAGTTAATTATGTAAAATAGCTCAATATAAATTGTTTATTATAATGTATTGTGGTTTAATACTTTAATGTTAATGATTAGGAGTCACCTGATATTACAGGCAGCTAGACTATTTAATAGAACTAGCTACCCTGATAGCTAGCCAGGTGTAGCAAGTTTCAGAGAATTTATTTCAGTAGAATAAAACCATAATATTTCGGCTTGTGGAGCCTTCTAGTGGTTACTGAACTGAATGAGGGTGACTGAACAAGGAACTTTGTATAAACAGATGATACAGATCATGAGATCATTGTGTGGTGGGGCACAGCCCCTGGGAATGTTAGTTGGTGTTGGACAATTTCTGTGACATGTGAGTTGTACTTGGGAGGTGTGAAGGTGTAGTCATAATTTAATTAGTGGCCCCTCCAGAATGACTGCCACTAATTCAATTATGACTACACCTTCACACCTCCCAAGTACAACTCACATGTCACAGAAATTGTCCAACACCACTTGTTCAGTCACCCTCATTCAGTTCAGTAACCATAGAAGGCTCCACAAGAAATATTATGGTTTTATTCTACTGAAATAAATTCTCTGAAACTTGCTACACCTGGCTAGCTATCAGGGTAGCTAGTTCTATTAAATAGTCTAGCTGCCTGTAATATCGCCATTTTTTATTTTCGCTATAATAATTGTATTGGATACGCAAATAAAAAAATTCGCGGGTATCGCCGATTATATTGACCAAAGTTTCTTGTAAGACATTTTTTGTAAAGGAATGTATATCTGGATGGCACCCCTTCTGATATTGCTGTACATACCTTCAACAAACACTGTGCTAAGTTTCATGCTTTGGTCCACTCTGTCACAATATTGCATCAAAAGTACAATTTCCCACTGGACTAATCGGAGTATTGAACGGTCACGTCATTCAGATTAGGTCAATTTATAGAAAAATACATCGAAATTTAAAATGTACGATTTTCTCAACTGCCCTTTTCCCCGCCCATTTCCCGCCCATCTTCTCTTCCATTTCATTAATTATATATGAAAGTTGTGACTCCTTGATATAGCACAAGCTCAGTCTTGATCCCTCTTATGTAGATTGATTCCCTTTGTCAAAGCCACTTGGTGACTCTAGTAATAGCCATGGATTGAAAATAAACAACAACAATGACAAAAAGTAAGCAAGCAAACAAACAAACAAACAAAAATGCAAGGCATGTTTACTTTAAGACATCTCTGGAGTTTGATCGTATTTGTATGGTATTGGCTTTCCGTGTCATGTATTGCGTATGTGTAGGTCTGTCCAGGGATCGACTCATTCTGCTCGCCTACTTGCTGGGCAGCGACTACACTGAGGGACTGGAGGGAGTGGGCGTGGTTGCTGCCATGGAAATACTGCGGGACTTTCCCGGGTCTCAGCTAGAGCCTCTTCAGAAGTTGAAGTGAGTCTGAGTGTGGAGAATGGGGAGAAATATGTATCGCTAAATTAATGTCTCATACATGCACACTCTCGATTATTATTATATTTTCCAGAAAGTGGCACGAGGAAGTGAACAGAAATTCACCTTTACCTAAGAACGAGAAGAGCTTTCAAAGGAAGCTGGTAAGTGGTGGTCAAATTATCTGGTTCATTTAGCACAAATATTTGGCAAAATATCATCAGATGTGAGATGGAAAGTCTTTATGTGTGTTCTGGTTAGAGACAGTCCTATATTGAAGAAGACTTCCCTAATCCATCCATCCGGAGTTCTTACCTGGAGCCTCTGGTGGATACCTCGGAAGAGAAGTTTGAATGGGAATCTCCTGATCTGGACATGCTTAGAAGGTAAGGGGTTTCCTCTCAGAGTGGGTAATGGTTCATGAACAAAAAATGTTGTACATGTTGGAATACACTTACTTTTAAGTTTTTTGACTCTAATGGCTGTGGGCATGTTTCTGGCCAAGTAAACATACATACATACATACATAAATACATACATATATACATACATATATACATACATATATACATAAATACATACATATATACATACACACACATACATACATACATACATACATACATACATTGAGATAATAATATTTTAACTCTTGGCTAAAGCTGTAATTTATTGTGTGTGTGTGTGTGTTAGTTTTGCAACCAGCAGAATGGGTTGGTCTTCTCAGAAAGTAGATGAAGTCCTCTTGCCTGTAGTGAAGAGACTTCACATGGAGGCAGCTAATGAAGGACAGACCAAGATCACTCAATTCTTTACCAAGCAACCACCCGGAGGATCACACCCCCAAGTGCCACTCCCACAAAGCAAAGCGATCAAAAGCAAGCGAGTCAGGCATGCTGTCACCAGGATAAAAAATAGAGGTAAAGAACAGTTGTTTTTTTTCGTTTTTTTTTTCTTCTTCTTTTATTTATTTTTTTAAATTTATTTATTTAATTTATTTTTTACAATTGACATTGTATGTAATTGTATTTTTTTTGGGGGGGGGGTTAGTTTGGTAAGGTGTGGGTAACCATGGCCGTTCTTAGAATAAGTGGATCTGTTCCCCACAGATCAGAGTTCTGAAAGTGACTTGTCTCCTTTGCGTCAGTCAGCATCTCCTAGTCCTATCAAAGTACGCAAGCGTCCAGCGTCAAGTGGGAAGAGCTCATCGGCAAGAGGAAGGACAGGGGCAAGAGGCAAACAGCAACAACAGAGAAAAGGAGGACACAAACAAGCCACTAAGAGACAAAAGATGGCCACCGCTGTTCCTGATGAAAGTTTGGGAAAGGAAGTGATACATCACAGTGTGGTTGGACTCTCTGCTAGCAGTAGTAGTAGTGATGAAGATGAGTTTGATAGGATTATGAAAGATTCAAATTTTTGAATAAATCAAGCATTGTATGTAGTGACATTTTTATGATCATATTTTTCAAGTTAAAAAAAAAAATCAAAACTTTATATCAGTAAAACTAAACAGAATATAGTTCGATACAGATAATAATAAATTAATAGTAACCTTTAAATCAACAATACATAAAGGAAAATAAATAAACAAAGAACAAATTCAGTCGCCTGTACTGTCTAGCACTGCTACACAGTTCCCTCGCTGGACAGCAACTGACAGATGCTGGATCAAAAACTTTTTATGAAATGATTGTCCCCTCTCTGTGTATGTGAATGGGTAAGTGAAGTTAGTTTTCATTAATTTCTTCTGCACAGCAAGCGTTAAAAAAACAACTAGTTTTCAGTGCAAGAGCTCTCAACCTGTTTTTAGTGTTGTGGTCCAGCAAAATACCCAACAGAGTTGGAAATGTTTGAGTAAAATCTCCAGTTTTTGTTGTTGGTCTACACTGATGACTAGTTGTATAGACATGATAAAATTGGCTTGGTTTCCTACAATTTTTTTCTTTTGCATTGCAATTTACTGTGAAACTTCTTTTCTTATCCTTCACCATCTCTTGCTTCTCCATACTGTAGCCAGCATTCATGTTTTCACTGGTTATATTAAAATCACATAATACATCCACTCATGTGTGCTGGTTTTACAGTTGCAGGCCTAATCCCTCTGAAACAGCCAAAGCCTCAGTTAGTACCAATAAAGATGACACTAGTCTAGCGCATAGGCCATCAGAGTGTCACAAACTTCTTAGGTTCTTGTATTGTAAGTGATAGCAAACACACACTACTCTGGGTAATATTTAACATTTTGCAATGATTAAAAAAAAAAATGACTTGGTGATTCAAAGCCTAACTCTCTCCTGGAACCCATGCATGAATTTGCCCCTGTGATTAAAGAGAGCATAATTAGTTCTGTTGTCGAGGCTGTCATAAGTGCACATGTTGAGCTCCGTGGTTCGCTGGATGTCTTTGAAGTCGCCCATCATGAGAAGGACAGCCATCATACAGAGACCACACGCCAACAAGCACTCTAAGAAAATCTAATGAACACACAAGATGTATGAGCAGCAATCAAGTAAATAAGTACAGGGTGAGTGTCATTAGGACTTACGTCATTTGGCAGTGTGGTGTACTCCTCTTCTGCTAATCGTAGAAAAGAACGATCTGCAGAGCAAACAATTCCACGATATAGAATGTGCATTAAATAAAATAATTATAAAAACACTCGAACTTTGAGCTTACATTGTCCCGCAGAATAGGCAGCGTGACCGAGAAGAAAAAATCCAATAAACAGAACACCTTTATACATAACCTTCATAGCAGCTTTCTTTACAATAACGTCTATATTATACTTATAGATGAGATGAAAAAACTCTCCTCCGATTTAGTGACGTCCACTTACCAAAGTCACACCTCTGAGCTAACTTTACCAAACGCTTTCCCCCCCCCCGCTAATAAACCACGCCCATGGAAGCAGCAATTTCCTATTATAATATTATTGACCAGAAGAATAAGATTTATTAGTATTCAGCCCTTGCTCAAAGTAATTCTCTGCAAAGTATGGCTGCGCGTGCTGGTCTGGACTTGTTGGTGATTGGAGGCGGCTCCGGTGGCCTGGGGTGCGCGAGGAGAGCGAGCCAGCTCGGTGCAAAAGTGGCCATAATTGAGCATGGACGTCTTGGTGGTACCTGTGTAAGTTGTTCGACTAGGCTGGGGTCTGTAGCGTGTTCTATTATATGCTATATGCTCATTTTGATATTATGGGATGGCTGATAGAGTGTGAAGAGGATGCTGATAGCTATGGTGATAAAACTTGAATTATTAACTGAATGTAATGGCCTGTTTTATGACAGCTAGATATGTCAATTCTCGTCCCTTAGTCGCTCATCTTTTTGCTTAATGTCAACTATGCAGTTAATTATAACCTATTCTTCATGTTTAGTTGTTGCTGTGTTTATTGATACATTGTCCTGTTCTTTCCTACCTTTCGCACTTAGTGATAATATTATTCTTTAATTAGCATTAAATGGTAAGGAGGGTAGTATGCATTGTGATTATCTAAATTTCAAATTCGATTTTATTATCTCAGTTTTTTTTTAATTTTTCATGTCAGACATTCAGTCTCATCTCACATGCTAGTTGCTAAGCAATGAGGAGTGAAGTATATTCACGACCCCTAAACCATTCATGACTTGACACAATTGGATATTTAAGATATTCACACGATACAGAATATCAAAGTGAGCAGACATGGATGTTGTTGGTAATAAAATATGTAAATAGCCACAGACAACCTTGTAGTAGTTGACTCAATAGCCACAGACAACCTTGTAGTAGTTGACGTCTCTCTTTGCCAGTTTTAACAGGCTCACTACATAATTTTACTCATATCGGCATAGCCTAAGCTTTATTTTTTGCCATCATTTGCCTAAATAGTAACTTCTTTGTGGTTTTTAAAGAATTGCTCTACAGCTATTTTGTTTAAGCATTTATTTTATATATTGATGTGGTAGTGAGTGAGGACCATTTATCTTTTTTAACTGTCCATCTATTTTTCTGTCTGCCTATCTGTTTACTCTTTTGTCTGTGACAGTTTGTTCTTTTCTTCCAGTTTTCCTTCACCTTCTGTCCATCCATCCCTATGTCTATCCATCCCTATGTCTATCCATCCCTATGTCTATCCATCCCTATGTCTATCCATCCCTATGTCTATCCATCCCTATGTCTATCCATCCCTATGTCTATCCATCCCTATGTCTATCCATCCCTATGTCTACGTTTCTTTCTTCCATCCCTCCCATTTCCCCATAGATGCATGCGTCAATGAACGGTTTAAGAGAGTAAAAAGCGGGGTCGTTTAGGCGTGACTTGTTGGCTAATTGCATCAGAATATTGTATGCTTGCATCTTCTACTAGCCTTGGAATGCAAGCCATTTTCATTCCATGTCTGATGCATGGCTGGAAGCTGTGTCTAAGGAGACAGCTGGGGTTTCTATTTCATCAGAGTGTCAGTCAGGGAGCCCTTATCACTGCGGCACTCCCTCCCTGCGCCAGGCTACCTGGGTATCAAAGGTAGTAGTATTGTATTTAATTAAGGGCTATGTAGTGTGATAGTCACAAATAAGGCAGACTCTATTGTAACAGACCATAATTTTTATGTGTTTTGGACTCATGATTGCAGGCGAGCTGTACAGTAAGTAGTTTTGCTAAGCTTCATTGGAGAAAAGTTATAGTAGTACAAAAAAATATTGGTGATGTTAAGTGATTAAGTTTTTTTTTAAGTCAGCTATTAGCTAGGGGCATACTTTACCAGCCCAACTGGAAAGACAGAAGAGATGTCTCTTTACCATATACTGTATTCTTTTTTCACTATGCACACTTTATGTGTAGGCTTTTAGTCCGGCTGTTTCTGTGGTATCAATGGTGATAGGTTATTTAAGGGCTATAGCAAGGATACATACACTGTAGGGGAAATGAAACAGACATTTTCTGCTGGAAGAAACCCTTGCAGTAATTACAAACATGTAAAAGTCCTAAAATATGTCTAGGGGAGCACGGAGGCTTTTCTAGAGGGACTGAGGAAGGACTCCTTTGTCTCCTCCTTTAGATGCAGCCGTGACTATAACACTCTTCTCTTGGTACTATATCATTAGCATTGTTTCAACTGAGTTGATCGAGTATTCAAGAATCCATTGAGAATGACATGAGGAAGCTTGGTGGTGGGGTTTCTCATGGCAAACATTGTGCCATCTGATGAGGGCGGGCTAGCTTGCTCTAGAATTGCAGCTGCTCTCATAGAGTGTGCATGTGTGCATGTAGCTAATTCCAGAATGTGTGTGTGTGTGTGTGTGTGTTTGTGTTTCATTAGGGGAAGGTAATGTTGTGTTGTATGGAAAGTGAGTTTTGACATGTCTAAATAAATTTTATTGGTTTGTGGGTGGAATTGTGTATGTGTGTGTGTTTGTTTTATTTTGCTGTCAAATTTACTCGTACAATTTATTATTATTGTTGTTATTATTATTATTCAGGTCAACGTTGGATGTGTACCTAAAAAGGTAAGAGAATTATTGGGTTTGGGCATGAGGTCATGAATATTGTTAACACATAATGTAAAACTGTGTAGTAAAAATAAATACTTAAAAAAAGCATCATGCGCAATCCTTCACTTCCTCTCTTTTTCTTTCTGACTTCTATGATTTTTATTCTAATTTTTTTACTCCACGTCGCAAATAATGTGTGGGTGTGTTGCTAGGTGATGTACAATGCTGCCATGCATGCTGAGATGATCCACGATCATTCTGACTACGGGTTCACCGTGTCTGATGTCAACTTCAACTGGGGGTAAGACGTTGCGGGGTTGGGGGGTGGGGTCGGGGGTGGGGGATTGGGTAGGACTGAAATAAGAAGGCATGTTGTTGTATGGCTAGATTATGGTTCAACCCACCCACCTGGGTAACCTTTCCCCCTCCCCTCCAGTTTTTTCACTTCTTTTTCTCTCAATTTTCTTTTATTCATTTTCTCTTTCTTCTTTGTTTTCTTGAATTCTCCCCCCCCCCCCCCCCCCCCCTCCTGCTCATTTTTTTTCCTTTTCTTCCCTTCCTCCCAATACCCACTAATCATAACTTCAAATAAAGTTGCCAGAAAGACAGGAGTAAAGAGGAAAACAATACTATGAAAGTTTAGCCAGATAGTTGGAAATAGCATTAATAAAGGTCAATGTACTACATTGAGGAAACCTTACTTCCTGTAGTATCCTAATTCTAGTTGTTAGAAGCCTGAATGCTGCACACTGACCCGAGTGTATTAGCTGGACATAATGCTGGAGGTGAAGTATACTCTCATCTTGTAACACACACACGCTGGAAAAAAGTAGTGTCATCATTTATTAGCGCTTTAGGATACTCGTAGGCTGGACTGCTCAGATGCTTTGTGTCGCTTGGCAGTTGAATATGTGAATGAAAGTTCAAGTGTTAGAGTGTGCCCCAAGGCTAGCTTTGCAAGGCCCTTTACCTGATGGTTGTTATTTCATTACTCTGTCTCGTGCACTGCTCATATGCCACATGTATGTTTATATACAATCATGAATATCATTGGCTCAGATTTATACGCCCCTAATTAGTGCCTCGCTTAGTTTCACTTACTCGCCAATTATAGTAATAATAACAATAATTCATAATCAGAAATTTTTTTTCAGCCGAGAATGACTGAATCATAACAATTCAGTCATTCTCGGCTGAAATTATTATAATAATAGCAAATTTTTCTCGTTCTAACAGCCAATATTGTTAATTTAAACTTAACCCGACGTTTCGACTTCTTGCCGAATAATAATAATAATAATAGTAATTATAATAATAATAATAACTAGTGATGTGCTCTAATAGCACAAAATAGCGAAGCGAGCGATGCATGTTCCCTGTAATTGCAGCTATTCCATGCATGCTTGGTGTGGCTACAAAATACTGTCAGATTCTTTACTTTCTCCTGTTTCTGTTTCGTTTTAGCTCTCCTCCTCCTTGCCCTGTTTTTTTCATTTCTTTTCGCTCTCCTTACTAATTTTTCTTCAGGAGTTTCTAACGCCCTCAAAGCTCTTGACCGAGCGTTTCTAACGTTTTGTCTACCTGGCATCGCTACTTCGTACGGCGGGTAAACAAAACAAAATGCTGCTAAGAAGGTTACCCGGCCCGCGCAAGCGCGTAGGAGAAAAGGTACACACGTACGCCCACGCAAGAACAAAAACAATTTCTAGACCTAAATATATATATATATCGCGAACTCATTAGAGAGTCAGCTCCGCTCGCTTCGCTGAATTATAATAATAGTAATTATTATCATTATTACTATTGTCATCATCATGTGTATGTTCACACACATATGTTCACTGAGTACAGTATTTGTCCTTCATACTCATTTTGTTTGAACATCAATAGCTAATGCATCGTCAAGAGTCGAGAGTAATATGAAGTCAAGTGTAGGAGACACTAGGAGTGAGACCACATCATCACGAAACCAGCTTTGTCTGCCATGTTGATTTGCTTTCTTATAGGACAGTGAAGAAGAGCAGAGATGAGTACATCAAGAGGCTGAATGGCATCTACCGCAACAACCTCGCCAAGGATAACGTGGAGTACATAGTTGGTCACGCTACCTTCAAGGGACCCAATGAAGTCATGGTGGGGGATACCAGCTACACAGCCAAGCACATCCTCATCGCCACGGGAACAAAGCCCATATTCCCTGCTGGTACTCCAGGTACAGGGATAATTATAGAGGGCTGAGGGTGCCGGTTTAATTTTGGTTGAGCATGACATATTCATGTTTTTCCTCTGACCCTGACATTTATATCGTGCTACCCTTTACCATTTAGTGTTTGTGTGCATCCATCCAGCCATGTACATGTAACGACCCTTTACCCAACAGTTTTCTTTAAATGCACAAAATGTGCTAACAAATTAGGTACACATACACACACACACACTCTAACACTTGGACACGCGCACACACTTAATGCCCATTTGTTGGTTGTTGTGACATGTGCTTGTCCTCCTCCTCTTTTTGCTTCAGGCTGTGAGCTCGGCATCTCAAGTGATGGCTTCTTTGAATTGGAAGATCTTCCAAAGTAAGTCTTTGAATTTTAGTGTGCCATTGTTAACTAACTCATGTACTACAATAACTGCATCACCCTAGCAAAAAAAAGAAGAGTAATAGCACGGGTAACCGTGCTATTGACCCCTAATAGCACAGGTTACCCTTGCTATCACTCGCTAATAGTAGGCGAGCTTTTTAAAAAGTCATTTGCAATTGTAGCTATACTATATCGTTCACTCACTATCTCCTTACTTCAGGATTAGCTTCTGCTGGAACTTCGTTTTCAACCTGCTGCTCCTCCTAATCTGTTGAAAAATATTCCGTCTAATACCGGTAGAGCTTCTGTGGTAAAGAATGACATGGTCTCCCACTAGAAACTACTCGAACTGTACATTTCCAAGGTTAACACTGCATACGTGCACACTTACCCGTGCTATTTCACTTAGCTACCGAAGTATTTAACTTAGTTTCCACTTTGTTACCGAGGTATTTCAATTAGTTACGTGTTTATGAATGGGCAACTTACACACCGTACGGCGCTAAGTTGCCCATTAAAAAATGTATGGGAAAAATTGCTGTTCAATTGAAATCGCACGGGGAAAGTGAAATAGCGCATAACTATTTGAAATAGCACGGAAACTAAGTGAAATACCTTGGTAGCTGAGTGAAATAGTATGGGTTAGTGCGCACACGTGCAGCATTAACCTTGGAAATGTACAGTTCGAGTATTAGTTTCTAGTTGGAGACTGTGTCATTCTTTACCACAGAAGCTCTACCCGTATTAGATGGAATGTTTTTCAACAGATTAGGAGGAGCTGTACGTTGAAAACGAAGTTCTAGCGGAAGCTAATCCTGAAATAAGGAGATAGTAAGTGAACAATATAGCATAGCTACAATTGCAAATGACTTTTAAAAAGCTGGCCTACTATTAGCGAGTGATAGCACGGGTAACCTGTGCTATGTGCTATTAGGGATCAATAGCACTCGTAGAGCAATTGAAATAGCACTCGGCTTCGCCTCGTGCTATTTCAATCGCGTTACCTCGTGCTATTAATCCCGAATAGCACGGTTACCCGTGCTATTACTCATACATACATAATATATAATATTATATAATATATATATATATATCTGGCAAGATCATGGTAAGAAATGACTAGCATGATCTTGTGAAGACATTTCATGGTAGAATCATGTAAAATTCCAGCAAGATCAGTCAAGATCTGTCTAGGTGTTTATTTACATGTAAGAACAAGCAAGAAACTTGCATGCATGTTCTTGTAAGGTACTGACAAGATCAGTTAAGATCTGTCAAGACTTCAACTGTAAAAACGAGCAAGAAACTTGCATGACTATTCCTGTAAAATTCCAGTAAAGTTGTCAAACAAGAAACTAACACGATCAGTCCTGTGAGATTCTGACAAGATCACTCAAAGATCAGTCAAGGTATTTTGCAGCCAGATACTTGCAACATTTTCTTAATATGTATTTCTCCTTCAGTGTGTTAAGACAATAAAAACCAATACCACTTCCTGTTTGACGTGTTTTTATCTAGTGGTATGATGTGTGGTACCATTGAATGGAAGCAATCATTATCCCTTTTGATTATCTGACCAATTCACACTTCCAGCAAATAGCATATACAATCTATATTCTATAAACACCAGTTATATACAGTTCACTTTCTCCAATTGTTAGTTTTCTCTCCCTTTGCTGTACGTACTTGTTGTGGCTAGGAAAGTGGTAGTTGTGGGCAGTGGCTACATAGCTGTGGAGCTGGCAGGCATCTTGAAGGCATTGGGCTCCGATGTCACCGTGGTGATTCGCTACAACAAAGTCATCCGTTCTTTCGATACCATGCTCTCGGATGAACTCATGAAAGACTTGGCCGATGCTAAAGTCAACATAGCCAGGTTCTCTAAGGTGAGTACCTACTGTGTGTGTGTGTGTGTGTGTGCAGTTGTCTTTTAAAGTGAGAGCTATTGGCATTATCAGTATCTATGTGAAGAAGGCTTACATGAAGGCATGGGTGTAATAGTGGCTGTAAATGATAGAGGTTTACAGGATGTATTAGAACATAATTAATGTAATTGTTGTTGTTGTTTTTTTTTGGGGGGGGGGGTATGAATTTCATATGCTAGCCATCATGGATCATTCAGGGACCCTATATTGAATCATATTTGGGATAGTAATTCTAAGTGGTTACTAATCTTAAAAGTTTTATCACACTGCTTTTGTTTGGAAACATCCTAGCAGTTGGTGCCACTGGTATGCTAGTGTCGGATGTCCTAGTATCTTGATAGGGTTTCATCCTTCTTAGTTGGTTACTTTCAATTTCTCTCTCCCTGCTTGACAATAAGGTCAGTGAGGTCAAGAAGGTTGACGGTACCCTGACGGTGAGCCTGGTGCCCAACACGGAGGAGGGCAAAGCGCAGGATATCAGCGGAGTGGATTGCCTGCTGTGGGCCATTGGTAGAGATGCCAATGCTGTGAACCTTGGCCTGGACACCACGGGAGTGGAGCTGGACAAGAAAGGGTTCATTAAAGTGGACGAGTACCAGAACACTAATGTGAAGAGCTTGTACGCACTCGGAGACATTGCAGGCAAAGCACTCCTCACTCCTGGTAGGTGGGGCTGTCTGGTGTGTTTGTGTGTGCATGTGTGTTTGTGTGTGCATGTGTGTTTGTGTGTGTGTGTGTGTGTGTGCACTTAGGAGAGAATTTTTTCCATTGCTTCTATAAATAGAAAGACAGCTATTAGCTGTGCTGAGGAAGTGCCAGTTTAATTTGTATTAGAGCGGTGGATATATGTGATGTTGTATTTGGTGCAGTTGCCATAGCAGCAGGAAGAAAACTAGCTCACAGACTGTTTGATGGCAAGCCGGAATCGAAGTTGGATTACAGTAACATCCCCACTGTCGTCTTCTCTCATCCAACCATAGGGACAATAGGCTTAACAGAAGGTTAATCAGAAGTTTTATATTATGTGTAATATGTATAATATGTATTTAAGTTTTAAAATGGAAGTCTAAAGTGCAGTTGTCCTCTATAACGCCTTCTCTATCTCCTTTGTCACATCATACTCCAGTCTTTTCATGTCTCTATTGCTTGTCAACCTAGCCCACCTCACACTTAGAGCCTTACTCATACTTGCAGTAGCCCCACCCACACTCGCAGTAACTCCACCCACACTTCTGACACTAAACCTAGTCACACTTGCACCACCAATCTTTCCTTTTCCATCCATACCCAATATCCCCCTCTACACTTCTTAGCACTACCTCTCCCCTCTCTTCTCTCTTTCACCCATTCACCTCCATTCTGATTATTACTTTGCAGCTGAGGCAGAAAAGAAGTTTGGTGCAGACAATCTCCGAATTTACAAATCCAGGTTCACTCCTTTGTACCACGCCATCACCGAGAGGAAGGTCATGTGCAGTATGAAGCTTATCTGCAAGAAGCCAGAAGAGAAGGTCAGTACTAATGTCTAGAGTTGGGCAAGCAAGTTATTAAATTAATAGCAGTTTTTTGTCAGTTTTAAGAGCCAACATATGTTTAATTAAAACTTAAACCCAATGTTTCGTCTTGCCGAAGTCCTCCTCAGGGGGCAGTGGGGTCAAAAGCCGAGAAAAATTGCTATTATTATAATCATTTCAGCTGAGAATGACTGAATCATTAAAAGTTCCTTTTCCCCCCTTCCTTTTCATTGCCTAGGTGGTTGGATTGCACATGATAGGACTGGGCTGTGATGAAATGCTGCAAGGATTTGGAGTGGCTGTCAGAATGGGAGCTACCAAGGCAGACTTCGACAACTGTGTGGCCATCCATCCCACCTCCAGCGAGGAGCTGGTCACGATGCGCTAGAACTAACTTTCATGCAAACATATCATATAATTAGAACAATTAGTACATCATAATAGCTTGTAGGAAGAGTTTTTTTAAAGTACAAAATTTAAGTGCATATACTCTGTCTGTACTTCTTTCATTTTTATGGTGGTACTGCAGTATTTGGTAGAAATGGAGAGTTAATTGTGTTTGATATTAATATTAGAAGTGGTAATTGTTTGCTTGTGGAAGATAAATTTCTGCATATAGCTATAGTAGAATCAAGTTTTAGCTAGTTGAACTCGCATGTGGAGTCCAATAATGTATTGCTAAGGACTTCATAATAATTGGGAATAGTTTGAATCCAACTCAGCTCGTTATGACGAGTTCACACTAATATCCACAAATATATTTTTTTGTGCAGATTAAATTATTAATGCTGACCTTCTCTGCTGCCTTCGTTTCAAGCTATAAAGCATTTTGTACCCATCAGAATGACAGGAATGGGACGGAGTTGCTGTAGATTGGGCGCCGATTAACGGGTCATGAATTGGCACTCGAAGCTGGGGCGCGCTCACGGGAAATTGAAATTGGAGAGTTTGGACGTGCGGTTGATAAACAGGATGGGGTACGCGAACTTGTGGGACATTCCCTTTAGCCTCTTTGTGTCTTCCTCATATTGTGCTGTCTGTGCGTGCACTCCTTAGTATTAGTAGTAGTGTAGAAGTGTTTGTATAGTGTGTGGAGGGAAGAGAGTATCGACAGAACTTCACGTCTTTGCCATGGCTGAGAACGATTCTGGTGAGTTATGAAAAATGAGCAGTTGGGCTTTTCAGCATTCTGTTTGTTTTCTGAAGCCACATATAGATAAGAGTAGGAAAATTGTAGTTACGAAGCAGTTCCGTCTTTATCTTGATTTTCGGTTTTATACTTCTCGTAACTTTCTCCTTCACGAATGAATCCAGGCCTGTGTTCATGTAATTTATGTACTATGCTGTGTGGGCATCATTCTGGAACAATTTCATTTTTACTTTTGTTGGATTTATCAATATACCGGGTTTTTGTTGTATTGGTGGGTTTGCAGTAACACTATGAATATTTGTAAGTGTCATGATAATGAGAGGATATTTCAAATTCCACTGGCATTTAACTTGAGTTTCTCTCGAATACTTCCATATCTACTTGATTATGAAATTTAAGAGTATCCTCCATTCTATTTTATAATACAATAACAATGTGTCATATCTTTATAATTATAGCCTTGCCTCCTTCAGGCTCCCTCGAGCTCAACATGATGAATATCTGTAAGGACTTTCACAATGTTCAGTACAAAGCTGAAGAGATTGGCATACTACTTGGCATAAAAATGGGACAGATTAAATTGTTCAAGAAAGATGGCAACGTCTTCATGGAAGTGATGGATTACTGGCTCAAGGGTAATGTTGTTCAGGGTAGGTCTGTCACTTGGGACACTCTGGTACGCGTACTGGAAGAAATCAGTGAGGCTGGACTTGCAATGGAAATTAAAAAAAAGTATTGCCAGAAGCCAGGTATGTAAGTTTAATCTATATTTCGATTCAGCAAACCATTTGTCATAGACATTATACTTCTATAATAGGAGAATTAGCAGAGTTAATAGAATTAGTGAACACTATGATTTGAATAGATGAAGTCAACCTGTGCTGGTGTGATATTTAATCCTCTGTTATTTTCTTTGCAGAGCCTAATGAACAAAAGGTACAAAGTGCTGCACAGAAAAAATTAGAAAAAAGAAAGGGTAAGCTGTCGTTTAAAAATAGCTATGCCCATACCAATGTCATAATTCTTATCAGTACAACTGCATCTATATTAATTTTATTCATTTCCAAATTGAGCCGTAGCAGCTATTTCAATCACGTGCAATGAAAAGTAGTTAAAGTAGGAAAACAGAGTGACTAAAACATTTGGTACAAGTGAAAGTACAGCCTGCTCGAGAAATATCTTACCATATCATATCTGACGCGTGTATTAGCTAAGTATCATTTTATATTTATATTTTTGTAGCAAATAAAGTCATTAATGATGATTCAATCAAGAAAATTCTCAGCACCTTGATCGCTGGCATGAAAAATGGAATACCAGCTATGAAAATTCCACCTTTGGACCCTTTGGTGATTGACGACTTCTCCTTGGAAGAGAATTCCGCCATAGTGACCTGCCAAGCTGACTTTGACAGTGTTGTGGTCACTGGACTCGCGGATATCAACATTTTATCTGCGAAAAGTGAAAATGCAGGTCGCGAAATTGCTGTGTCAGCCAGCGTAGGTAAACTGGAAGCCACGGGGAATTACGACCTTGAAGGTAAAGCTTTTTTCTTTCTTCCACTGGACTGCAATGGTGAGGCGACTGTAACTGTTCACAATGCCAGTGTTTCTATTAACATCTCTCTACCGACTCAGGACAACCCAGAACCTAATATTGAAGTCTCTTTCACCGTGGATAAAGTTGAAGCTTACTTTAGTAATCTTCTGAACAGCGAAGATTTAGGGGATGTCCTGAATCAATTGTTGAATCTTTTCGGAAAAGAAATTTTTGATATTGCTGAGCCAGCAATTTCAAGGGAAGTCAAGTACGCCCTGGAAAAGCTCATTAAAGAAGAACTAAAGTAATTTCGTGCTTAATATATCAACTTTGTGGACTCAATTTATGTATTTGTAGCTATGCCATATTTTGGTAACATACAACTTGAATCAACAAATGAACACACTCACAAACAACACACACATAATTATACATACACATTTCTGGACCACTGGGACTCCAAATCTGGCTTAGCAGACTCTTTACCAACAATTGAAGGTAACGGGTCGGCCACCCCATTAAAGCGTCCTTAGGTAGGGTCGGCCACGTCATTAAAGCGTCCTTAGGTAACGGGTCATAATGTACGCTTTTGCCGCTGGACTATGTTTGGTACGGTAATGTTAGCGTGCAATGAAAGGAGGCATTTCATATAACTCACTAATACTCTTGTTAATAATTCTACAGTATTTTAGGTGGTCTGCAAGTCAAGGAGGTGGTAAGCAATAAAAAGATGAAAATTATTATTATTATTATTAGATCACATTTTGTAGATTTTGAATGTGCAGTGCCCCTGGATCCAGAGAATGGTAGAGGCCTGGTGATAGGATCTGGAGTAGATGCCAAGTTCAAGGTCATATGCAACTCTGGATATTTCTTAAAAGGTCCAGCCGTTAGAACGTGTCAGACAGACGGAACCTGGTCACATTTCACGTCCATTACTACTTGTGAAGGCAGGTTGACTGGTAGTCTTGCGAACCAGCCGTTCTCCGCGCGTATACCGGCTGGTTAACGAGACTAGTTGACTAGTTCGTAGAAAGTAAGTAGTTAACCTAACTGCCTAATAGTCTGAGGTAAAAAGCAGGAATTGGCTCTTAGTTTGAACCGCTGCGTTTATGATAAACGCGCTAGCGCTTCCTGCGTCTAGTCGATCAAATTATTGCAACTTTTGACCTGCTGCGTAGTTGATTGGCTGCAATTGCAGCGCTAGTGAAGTCGAGAGTGAAGGAGTGTCAGTGCTAGTTATAGCGCTTAAAGTTACTATCCAAGACTTAATGTTATCTCTTCATAGCTACAAGTTGCTATAACATTTTTTAATTAGAAAACTCATGAGAGTAAGCACAATATCCTTGTGATTTCTGCAAAAGCTATGTATACAGTGGAATTTCTCTTCAAGAGGAAAGCAACATGACTCAACATGAATGATCTTCACAGTAGAAAACAACCACTGAAAGAAGCCAAACTCTCTACAAGGGTCAACAGACTTGCTTCCATGTGTGGCCTTTAGAGAAGTTTCACTGTATTAGCTAATTTTGATGATTAGCTATAGCTAGTCTATAATACATGCTGCAGCTATGACTAAATTTTATATTTCTATAGATGCTCCAAAGTTAAAGGTTGATGCAAGTGTCCTTCTGTTCTCCATCATTATCATGTCTACATAATCAGCACTAATTCAGTTCTATTTTATTGACTTTTTCTTTCAGTTATTTAAATATTATTTCTATGACAATAATTGTATTAAAAATCTGAGCTTCACTTCTCTCTAATCAAACCCCTCTCTCTAGTCAATTTATTGGATAAATTGAGGGTCATAAAATAATCCTTGACACATTAGCTATAATTTGTCAGTTTGAGATAGCATTAACATGGCTTGTCATCTCTTGGTTAGCTTCGTAAAAATCTCTTATGGTCCACACTTTCATCAGCTATAATAAAGATCTGCGAATAAGGACCATTTCTCTCTGCCACTTGAAAAGATGTCTCTCCCTGCATGTTAAATATGCCCAAGTCAATCTCCAATTGAGAGAGCAATAGCTCTACAGTCTCTTTGGCACGGTCATTGGAGCTTGCCAAGTGAAGAGGTGTTTGCCCTCCATTCGTTTGAGCATTAATAAGTGCTCCAGCTAGAATGAGAGCAGACGCCGCCTCCACCTTATTCCATCGGCAGGCACTGTGAAGGGGCGTCCAGCCATCCACTGTCTTGGCTTCAATATCTGCCTTCATTGTGATGAGGTAATTCACTACATCCACATGTCCGTTGTAACTTGCGCGATGTAACGGAGTGTACTGATCTTCGTCTCTAACTTCTAAAATGCTTGAGCCGTAAGATTGATAGAGTGCATTTAAGGCTTTGAGACTCCCCTTTTCCGCCGCAAGCAGTGCGGCATCCCGCCTTTCTTCTAGACTTAAGTTCTCAAGTCCCTAAGGTTATGTGTGCATGCAAAAAAACAACAACAGATACACATGGAGTTGTGTTTTTCATTTAGTTAGACCCTTGTGATTTGCTATAAAAATATCACAACGTACCAAAACACAACACAACAAACTAGTTGCTATAACTACAGGGAGTTACCCTGCTCGTTATTCTGATAAACTAGAGCTACCAAACACTGCCCATTTGGTTGAGGTGACAAACTTTGGTACTTTAAATTACATGGCATTAAATAAACTAAAAAAAAAATGGTGGAAATAACTACATGGAAATAATAACATTTTACATAATTACCATACTTCGTGACAAAATTGTACGCAATAAATATGGCAGCTAAAACTTAGACTCCAATGATAGGAATCGAGAACAACAGGGAAAATATGCATGAATTTTGAATGTAGTAAAAATGAGTTAATAGGAAATAGTTCCATAATAGTAACAACCTGGGCCCCTCCCTCCCTCTCCCTAGTCTCGCGTAGCCAGACCCTTTACCAACCGTAACTGCTACGCAGGGAAGGAAAGGGGATTCTGGGAACGTACAATACAACGACTTGTTCAGCAGCACCCCAAAAAGGTGCTCCAATTATCACATTCCAACGCTTGTGGTAGCCCATGATGTCACGACCACGTCCGGGTAGCAGGTCTCCTATTCATGCTCGTACGTTTATTGCTTGCCAGGAGTGCTTATAAATTGCCTACAAACAACAACTTCACCAGTTTGATGAAGTCACACAACGTTCTCACCCTCCCAGATGTGATGTTGACATCACACAGTATACCGCAAGTTTGCTGGAATGTGATAATTGAGCACCTTTTTGGGGTGCTGCTGAACAAGTCGTTGTATTGTACGTTCCCAGAATCCCCTTTCCTTCCCCGCGTAGCGGTTACGGTTGGTAAAGGTTCTGGCTACGCGAGACTCTCCCCCTCCCCGTATGATTGGAGATGTTAGACTTCACCTTTGGCAGTATTTCATCTACGCTTGGAATTTTTCCTTCCTGATGACCATCATTCCAAACCTCAGAATTTATTACAGCCATGGAGTCAAAGGCATCAGGATCATACTGCTGCAAAGGTGTTCCAGAACTTGCTTTAGCATCTTTATCGTACTCTATAGCATACACAGCATATGCATTCACGTGTAGGAGCAGGAACTGGGTTTACCTTTATCTAAACGGTCTTTATGACTAGATAGGGCACTGAAAACATCCTTATCCATTGTACTGTACAGTTTTCCTCCTACTAGGTACGTTGTCAACACTTCTGACGCACCCCGTTGCCGACCCTTTCCAATTATACTAGCTGAATAGAAAAGGGTCGGCAACAATTGTTGCACGCAGCTAGGCTAGCTACGCCCCCCACTGATTAAGATGTTAGCCCTGGTAAAGCGTTGTTAGCCCTGGTAAAGCGTTGTTAACCGGAGTGTTTTTGTTTTGTCTTCAGAGGGGGAGGGACGCCATGGCTGAGAAATGGAAGTATGTGTTGGTTACAGGTGGAGCTGGGTACATTGGCAGCCATACTGTGTTGGAAATGATAGAAGAAGGCGTATATAAGCCAGTAGTAGTCGACAACCTTGCGAACTCGAGCCGAGAATCCCTGAGGAGAGTGGAGAAATTAACCAAGACTACAATTGATTTTTACAAATTCGACCTTCTTGACATTGAGAAACTAAGAGACTTATTTAAGAAGTACAGTTTCTATGGAGTCATTCACTTTGCTGGTCTGAAGTCTGTGGGCGAATCAATGAGGGAACCAATTCTTTACTACAATGTTAACATAGGCATAGCTGTGAATGTGCTGCAAGTCATGAAAGAGTTCAACATTAAAAATTTTGTTTTTTCTTCCTCGGCAACAGTCTATGGCAAGCCAAATTATCTTCCGATTGATGAGAGCCATCCGGCAGGAAACTGTTCGAACCCATACGGCAAGACCAAGTACTTCATTGAGGAGATTCTCAGGGACATTAGCGCATCGGACGACTCCTGGAACATGATTCTTCTTCGCTATTTCAATCCTGTTGGTGCCCACCCCTCAGGGCAGATAGGGGAAGCCCCTGTTGGGATTCCTAATAATCTCATGCCCTACATCTTGCAGGTTTTAGTCGGTAAACGCCCGCAGCTCTCTGTGTTTGGAAATGATTATGACACTCCAGATGGTACTGGAGTTAGAGATTACATTCACGTTGTGGATCTCTCCAGAGGACATCTGGCTGCTCTTAAGAAGATGGAAAGCAGGTGTGGCTTGAAAGTGTACAACCTCGGCACTGGAAAGGGATACTCTGTGTTGGAACTGGTCAACTCTATGGAAAAGGCATCGGGTAAGAAGGTATCCTACCAGATAGTGGAAAGGAGGGCCGGGGACATTGCACAATGCTATGCCAATCCTGAGCTGGCCTCAGCTGAACTTGGATGGAAATCACAACTAGGAGTGGATGACTTCTGTGCTGACTCTTGGAGATGGCAGAGTACAAATCCAGATGGTTATGCATAATTCATTATTTATGAATGTTAGATATTTATGAATGTTAGATTTTTTTAGAGATAATTCTTTCTTTCTTTCTTTTTTTTTTTTTTGACAAGATGTGCACACTTTGGTGGCAATTTTCAAATATTGGTAAAGTATCATCGAATATATAACCACTTTCGTATAGGGAGGTACAGAAACGACTGCGAAGCTGGCGCAGTCTGGCATAGCTAGACCCTTTACCTATTACTGTCGCTACGACTGAGCTGATGAGAAAGCCACTCTCTATGAACGACTCAGCGGTACCAGATCCCACTGAAGAATCGGACAGTAACTCTGAAGGGGATTCTGTGGAAGAAGTCGGTGCAGCTTTGTTCAGGAATTCTCCATCAGGTCGTTTCAGGCGCTTGGTGGATTGTAACGCCAAATCGGGTCCTACCCAAGGTCCCCCGGACTGAAATTGGCTGCTAAAAACTGTCCGGGACCACAATTGGCTGCCGAATTCAGTCTGGGCGGACTAAATATGGCTGCCAGATGTGGTCCGCTTTGCCAAATTTAGTCCCACCTAGCCCCAAAGGAAAAAAATCAATTGTGTGATTAACTGGAGGTGGTGAGTTATATCAGTATAGTTATATGTTAAGGCTGCTCTACTTCTTGTTGATGAGTTTACCTTCAAATTCCCATTCTCATAAATACCTATAATAGTAAATTCAATAAATTATAAGCTTCAAGACTTCATCATACATTATTAAAATATTTACGTTTCATAGGAATTTCCTCAACAAAATTTGTGAAATAATCAGTTATAGTCAAGATGTATCTGTTTCCTTGATGTGATGCAGGAGAGATGGGGCCAATGAAGTCAATACCAATGTGGTGCCATGGTGACGCAACTGGTAGTGGATGGAGCTCTGGAGTAGATTGGCTTAATTTGCCATGGCACAGATCACAATTACTAACCTGGATATATCACAATTAAAAAATATCAACACTCTTTATCAGTTGACCACACTCACTTTTGTATGAGTTTATTTATTAGCTTACCAATCGCCCACTATAACTCTTGATAAAGTCTTTTTCGTGCCTAAATGTCCAGAAGTGGGATCACTGTGGCATGATGCTAGAATTCAGATCTCTCATCCAAATCAGTAATGTAACGAACATAAGTTATGAAAGTCATTATGAAGTTTTCTCCTTTTTTAATCACAATTTTTAATAGTAACATTTAACTGGAACAGTAACATTTAAAATTAGGTGACTCTTATAAAAAGCTATATGAGCCTAATCAACCTACACAAGTATTTCAGCTTACTCTTGTCACTACTTTTCTTATGATAAATGGGTATAGTGTTTACCCTACTTCACAATTAACTATGATTATTTAGAATATGGAGGGTCATGAACAATCACAACAAGAACACTAAAGCTACAGACTTCACAACAAAGTGTAACCTCAAAAATATAATAAACCGTGAGAAATGCATTTAGTTGTAATTGCAATGAAGTTGACACCAACTCTGATAAGAACATAAAAAATGTAACTAAAACTCAACTATGTATAAGCACCATACCTGCAACCTTAGAAGCACTTTTTCAGCTTTATCTAGTAGTATTTGACTTTTCCCTGGATGGTTACTGGGACTGGCAACACTAGAACTTGTTGAAGGCTGATCAACAGACACTTCGTCTATTGGTTTCTCCTGAATTAAGTATAAACAGCCACTACCAGCAAGCCTAATGACAGCTGCACCATCTAATTGCTGAACCTCAGACACTCGCAGAGTATGATCTTGCTGTGCATGCAAAAATTTGAAGTGTTCCACATTTCCCAAATGTTTAAAGGTATCACAGATCAACATATTAACTTCCTCTGGCATCATGCTTCTGAGAAAAGATATCTCCAAAATCCGATTACATTTCATCAAACTCTGGCGCCGTGAACCTTTTGGTATAATAGGCAGAATGACATCCAGCATAACTACTTTCAGTTTCTTAGACCGTACTTTTCCAGGTGTTGCTGATTTCTTACAGCGATGAAAATCACTAGCAATGCATTCGTCCTCTGGATCAAACTTCCTCAAAGGTCGCTTGTTTCTCATTGATGCTTGCGCTGGAAAAAGGCTGGCTAGTACTTTTGCATTGGCCTCTGTGGGTTTCCCTAATTTTTTGCACAAATTCTTGGCCTTTTCACTTGATTGACTTATCTGAAATAATATATATATATGTATATGTTATGTATATAATTATTATAATATATATATTATATTATATGTATATTGCAATACAATACAACAGTAAAAAGGTTATTGTTGATGAGGAGATAACTTAGTAAGAAAACCCAGGTGACAATGATTCTAAGTGATAAGTCCCACACACACATCTAGTACTAATATGAACACACATCTATTACAATAAGAACACACATCTAATACTAGTATGAACACATATACCTATTACAATAAGAACATACACATCTAATTCTAGTAAAAACACACATCTGACTAGTATGAACACTGACACACAAAGAACTACAGCTCACTCCTTTTATCACTATAAAGCATTACAGTTAATATTATAAATAGACATGCCCATTGTTTTCTTAATTAAAACACACAAGGGAACTCTGTATGTAGCAACCATCTACTGATGGCCATATCTCCTTCTTCCCATTATGTTGACAATAGATTATTTAGTTTGTGCTCAACACTTATAATTGTGATACGATCGCGTTACGAAGAAACCAGTGCAGGCACGCCATAGTGATGCCTTTGAAGCCCACAATCTCAATGCTATGAACCTTTAATGCTTGCAGGATGGAGTGATTGTATATATTGGAAGCAGTTCACATGGTGTTTTAGAAAAGGAATCAATCTTCAAATATGTTGAATCTATTTGTGTAAAATTATGCTCCCCACATTGTGTGCAATTATTACATACATGCAGTCACATACATGGACCCTTTCTACACTCTTTTTCCTATACCCCCAAGCCTCCTATCCAATCAAAAATCCTGTAATTTTAACCAAATTAACGAAATAGCTAGCGAAATCAACTGCCTACAAAATATTTAAATATCACCTACCTTTTTATCTGGATTCGAGCAACATAAAAACAATTTGTCATCCTCAAAAACACGCACATTATACAGATCAATTAGTCCATGCTTCTTGTTCTCAACCCGCAAATAATATACATTATATGAATAATATTACATTTAAGCACTCCTTCATTGATAGTCTTCACCTGCAAATAATAATTACTACCAGAGTCCTTAGACAGAAGATCTGAAAAGGCTGTCTTAGCAGCCTTAAGGAGTTCCTCATTTTCTTTTTGTACATCATCGTTACCAATAAATGACACCACTCTCCTCCGTCCCTCAAATGCACACAAAATCTCTCTTTTCTCAGACGCCATTTTAAGCTCACCACACACGAGGTCGCTTAAAGGTCGAGGGTCAAATAAATTTAATCGTTAACTGCCGTAATGTAAGCGTATCCGAATTCGAAGAGTACATCCTTAATTAGATAGTACACTCGAAATTGGATATTTCATCCGAAGTGGAAAGTACATCTTATCTAACCTTGAATGTACACCTAAAATGAACCAGAAAATAAGGAGGTTTGAAAGTAAGTGTGAGACTGGGAAGTACATTGAGTTAGAAAGTACATGCGAGTTGAGAAAAGTACATTCGAGTTGGAAAGTAAATGCAAGTTGAGAAGTACATGCGAGTTGGGAAGTACATACGAGTTGGGAAGTACATGCAAGTTGGGAAGTACATGCGAGTTGGGAAGTACATGTGAGTTGGGAAGTACATGCGAGTTGGGAAAAGTGGACAAGTAATTCGAGTTGGAAAGTAAATGCAAGTTTGAAAAGTACATGCGTACATGCGATTGGGAAGTAATGCTATTGGAAGTACATGCGATTGGAAGTAATGCGAGTTGGAAGTACATGCGAGTTGGGAAGTACATGCAAGTTGGGAAGTAATGCGAGTTGGGAAGTACATGCGAGTTGGGAAGTACATGCGAGTTGGGAAGTACATGCGAGTTGGGAAGTACATGCGAGTTGGGAAGTACATGCTAGTTGGGAAGTACATGCGAGTTGGGAAGTACATGCGAGTTCGGAAAGTACTTCGGAAGGTCACAAGTACATTTGAATTGGCAAATATTGTTGAATTATGTGTGGCGGAATTTTGTTATGCATCGCTTGCCATACGCGCGCTAATCAACTGCCGCAGAGAAGAAATTCTACAAGCTATAATATCTAGATTTCCCCAACATCCATGCCACTTGATAAAAGGAAAACAAGTGTAATCTCTTAAAAAACTGAGCGGCCTTTTCGACTGGCTGTATTCCAATTAGAAATAGCTGAGTGGTAGTGCCGATTGCACTGAATGAAGTTGGTGCATTATGAAGTAAATGAGTAAACTATCAGTCTCTCTTACTGTTGTATTGAATGTAGAGGATTCAACATAGTTAGTTAATTTTCAGAGTAAACTTTTAATGTCTCCATAAAAATATTCAACGATGGAGAAGACATACTATGCTGCAGCTACATAAAACTTAATAAGAAGCATTACATGACATTGGGGGGGGGGGGGGGGGTGGATTAGATTGAAGAATTTTAATATACTCAGCCATGAATTTCCCTTCAAATTCATAGGTTAGTTGGTAGTGATTTACAATTTCGCCAATTTTGATGTAGCCAAGTTGCTCAAGAAGAGACACCATCTAGCATGATCCTCCAGATGACTTGCTGACTCTGAGCCTTAGCTGATAGAGCTACCAGTATTTCAAACTTTTCTCATTTGGAGTACATTAACATGAGTGGCCAACATAAACTAGTGTTGTTTTGATTAACTAAAACTAAAATTAATTTTAGTTACACCTAAAACATTTTAGTAAACTAACCAGAACTAAATTTCACATAGGGTGATAACTAAAACTCATAGAGCTGATGAACAAAAACTAAAACTAAAATTATTTTGTAGTCAAAACTAAAATAATATAGATCGCTGAAAGACGAATGACCAGTGGTAGTCCTAGGAAGCAAAACCCTTTACCGAATATTTCCTTAGCACCCGAGTAAATTGTTTGGCTAAGGCAAACTGTTGGACAGCAGTCTGCGCTTGCTCGACTATCTAGCCCAGGCCCCTCCCTTAGCAAAAAAACAAAACTAAGACTAAAATTGTGAGAAAAACTAAAACTAAAATTAATCTTGAAATATTTTTTGTCAAAAAACAACAACCATAACTAAAACTAAAATGTTAATTAAGAAAAGGAAATATTAATTTTATTTTATAATTACGGATGATATATGGAGTGATCATATATTCTCATTTCCCCTTAAAAAGCCGATGTTATTCTAGAATTATTCCAGTATGCAATTTCATGTCTATTATTCCAGAAAAAATTGCCACAGAGTCTCTGGAAGGTAGCTGTTTTTTTTCCCTTTATTCCATTGTCAAACGCTGTTTCCTCCACTTTACACCTCCTTATAGCTAATGGCTCACATTCCTGGGCTAGCTAGCTCACCATTTTGTGCTGAAAGTGCATAAGTAGAGCTACATCAGTCAAACTTGTCATAGTGATGTCTTCTTCAACTGGATATTCAAAATAGAGTGCATCCCACATAACTCTTCTCTAATTGAGATAGCGTGCCATTTTTTGGCCTATGATATGGAAAATGAACCATTTCCTAATTCACTTGAATCTAGCTCTAATCTACCACTTTCTTTTCGTGGAGACCTCTTGAAGTATAATGAAGAACTGGTTGGATTTCATTTAACCAGCTATCACTTGACAACCATAATAATGCTATGGCAATAAGCATAAGGAAGTAAACATTTTAATAAGGAAGTAAACATTTTAATAGCTGTAGTTTAGTTCCAAGTGCCGTGGGGACCCCCTAGTCCAAATCCTCTCCCAACACCCCTGGGACCTCTAATAATGTAACAAATAAGGTAACATCAAAAATAATTTTCAAAACAAAACCATCAGATTATTAATCAAAATAAATAATTGGATTCTTTTCATAAATAAATAACTGAATTAAAAAAAGGAAGAAGAAAAGTTTTATTAGTAGATAAAAATTTAACCCAATGCCATGGGAGTAGGCATTAATTCACACATACAATCACTAGTTTCCATGGTAGTGTTGACATATGCAGATGAAGATGTCGGCCAAATTACAACAGTTGAAGATTCAGTGGTAAAATTGTCAAATGATTGATGAACATCAATAGACAAATTAAGGCAGATGGAGGAACAGTTCAAAGACTCTTCTAAGTCGCATCCCGTGGGATTATGGCGAAAAATACCTGCGAGAACAGCTCCCACTGCTAATAAGACTATACATATTAATAAAATGACTACTTTGCTAAGCACTATGCTAGTCCTCGTCTGACAGAACCTCGTGCTCGAGTTGTAGACTTTGGTGCGAGTGTTAACTATGGCGTCTTCAAAATTCAAACTGTCACCTGTCCCTGAGTTGTCATCATCTTCCTCTTCATCATGAGGGATTAAATGTGAAGTGTCATCACAGGATACATCAACGCTGCTCTCTCTACAGTCATCTTGGTCCCAGTTTTCCACCAGTGGAGTTCTGGGTATTTCCTTCATTTCGACCTCTTCTAGCTTCTTGCGTTTAGATTGATGCAACCATAAGTTTTGTTTATGGAAGTTGCTGACAAATGTTACCACTGCTGGAGCCACCGTATGGATTTCTTTTCCTGATTCATCACTGTTGAGAAGCACAGTCGACAAATTACTGTCATCTGCGTCATCTCGTCCCAGTGAATTATTATCAACTTCTTCTTTATCTATTCCAGAATCTTGTGTTTCCAAAGAGGAAGAACGAGACTTGACATTGCTTATAGAGTCCGAATTGTATTCACCGCCACTGCTTGCATTTTTGATGGCCTTTTAATAAGAACCACAAATAAACAATAACAACAACAAAAACAAACTTCAACCAAATCATAATTCTAAACTTTACCTTTTCTGATTCTTTTTTCCAGTTCGTTTTGAATAACAATACCAACAAAGCGGTTGTCTGAGCAAACAAACAATATCTATTGATCAATTACAATTATCAATAACATTTTTATAAATAATGACCTGAATTAAGTCGGCCACACTGAGTCCAAGCCAGATGCCTTTAGCCTTCATGTCCGCTGCCAGAGCCAGACTGATGCCCAGTGGAAGACCCACAATGTAGTAGGAGCAGAAATTAATTATAGCGAGGACAGCCTGGCGACCCGTGGCTCGCATTACACCTGATATTACACCCTGTCAGGAATAAAACAAAAAACAAAACAAGAACAACAACAAAAACACTTTCAATCATATGAAAACAAGTGGATGATACTGAGAGTAAATTATGGCTCTACAGATCTGATTAATTTATGGCTAACACTACAAAAATAAGCAGAGGTAACAGATCACTCTTAACAGTATTCTACTCACCTGAATCTGATCCAAAAATATTATCCCAATTGCAGTTGTCATGGTATCTCCAACGCCAGCTACCACCTCTCTAATATTACAATTAATTACACATCATTAATTAAATAAGTAATCAATAGAAATGTATACAAGTAGAACTAGATTTAGGGTTGCTATGAAAGTGAAAGACATATTGAGAAACTGGAAGAATTGAATGAATTGCAGCATATATCTATAAGTACTGACCGAAAACACTTTACATCAGCACTTACTGCCGTCTGTTGAAATTAATATCACACACACACGCACAAACATATTATGGTTTTGAAAAGATTGCCAATTGCACATTTTCTCTCTCTCTCTCTTTGTGTGTGTGTGTGTGTGTGTGTGTGTGTGTGCAGACAGATATACCAACAACAGAGGAAAGTTTCTTGAGATGAAAATTTCTAAACTGCTACTAAAGTGATGAAGGATTTGCTACTTACTAAGAATGCAATTGCTGAACTTACGGATCAGATATGAATACGAGTCCAATGTGGTTTCTGCCAGCTAGTGTAGCCACAGACAATACAGCAGCAAAAATAGCTGCAAATATAGCAATAAATAATAATAGCCATACTACTACCACTACTATTACTACTGCTACTATTACTACTACTACTACTACTTTTTTTTTTTGGGAAAAAGGCAGATAGTGAAGAATAGAAAAGAAAATATCTGGATGAAAAACAACAAAGAAAAGGTTCAGGTGCACAGATGTGCAGAGTCAATCTTGGCCTCGGTACAACATTTAGGCCAGCACTAGGCTTCACAGGATGACCGTTGCAGGACCGAGCACCTCTCAAGGACTGAATTGCAGAACGTAGCAGTGAGAAGGAAATTTTACATCTGAACCAGGCCAATGTACTGGAAGAAGCCTCATCCCATTTCTCTGCAAGACGAGAAGCCAGGCATTTATAAAAGTGAGTAGCTTCAACAGCCATGCTACCAGAAGCTGATAGAACAATAGGTGTAAAAGTGGCTTTCTCAATCTCTCGGACTCTCTGCTCATATGCTCTCTTCTTAGACTTCTCATGTGTCTTGTAGCAGGCTGACAGTGACTGGTTGGAGTTGGAGGGGGCATGTGGATTGAAGATACGCACATCTAGAAAGGTCCGCTCATGTCTTCCCCCCCAGAAGCCATTAGCAGCAATATCGAGTCTGGCACCCTCATCACAAATTGCAGTTTTGCCCTTCAGGACTTCTCCAGAGAGTGGCTGTAATTCTGGTTCAACACATACATCACTACATACTTCTGTCAAGAGATTTTCTGTCAGATCACGGATTTCATTGTGTCTGATTTACGGGAATCCACCCTTCGGACAATAAAGAGCATGATCAATGGAAAGTTTGGAGCCACAAACACAGTTTGATGGAAGGTGCTGAGGAGACCAGCTGTATCTCAAAGCCAGCGCATCATAGAAAGCACTCTTATGTAAGTGGAAACCATGTTCCTCCAATGGCAAAGTAGTGAGCCAAAATGACAGTGAAAGATCATTGGTAGCACTGCCAGCAAGATTGGGAGGACTTGGAATTGGGAATCCTGCTGAGCAAGCATCCATTGAGTATAGAAGATCCCTTCTCTTGGGCAAGCTCCATGGCTCTCTGTAAGTCACTGAACAAAGTTTTTCTAAGGTCTGAAGCTCGCTTTTGGAGACATTCTCTCTTTGCTGACATTCTCTCTTTGCTGATTTGACCTCTGATTTGGCTGATATTTGGTCCAAATGAATTTGATATGAATAGTCATTATCTCCTGATAAGATAGCTGATGTTAAGGGACTTGTGATCTTCTGTGACGCTGTGAAAGGTAATCGTCCAGTCACTGCAGGTATCAAAGTGGATCGAAGAGAATCCTCAAGAATTTGAAGATCTAGGCCTGGAACCACTCTAGATAGGAACACCCATTTGCTTGAAAAACCATGTGTGAGCGCTGCATAGGCCGCATGAGGATGGGCGGTGGCTACTTTAGACAATGCAACAATACCTTTATTCCAATCTTCAATCTTGGCCTCAACAAAATTTCTTCTGTATTGGATTGATCCAAGAGGAGTTCCTAGGTGAGGCCTTCCTTCAGTGGTAATTCTCACACTGGTCTCATCAAATGCGTCAACTGCACTTTGGTAGTGTTCAGGCTTAACTACTAACCAAGTCTTCTTGGCATTGACAAAGTAGCCAAAGTTTGCTCCATGAGAGATGGTATCATTCCACCTGTGACGAAGATTAGCTAGTTTTACCAACAGCAGCCACATCATCAGCATACCAGACCTGTTTGACTTCAGAGAACAACTTATCAATGAGTGGAATTGTAGCAATAGAGTACATCGGCATTGCCAAAGGATCTCCTTGTGTTGTACCTTCTCTTGATAGAAGCCTATCACCGTCCACAAAAGGTCAGTTGGTACTCTATAGCAGTTAGTCAGGATGTTTCCTAGAGAGGGACACAGTTTCCTCACATTCTGTAAGGCCACAGCTCTGTTAAGAGAGTTAAATGCATTAGCTGCATCAACCAGCAATGCAGCCTCTGCATTATTGCCTTCAAATGCTCTCCTGATTGAGTGAACTCCTGCTTCAATGCCTGAAGTTTGTCCACCACAAAGTTGCCTGGTCCCTGTTACTTTCTGAACGTCATCCCCAACAACTGACAAGACAGCCATTGCAATGATTCGTCTAGATACCTCTCCAATACCTATAGGGCGTACACCTGGGTTCTTGTCGAGGGCAATAAGCCTTGATGCCAATATTGGTGAGATGGTTTTGGGGTCTACAAGACATGTGCAGAGACGCCTAGCAGTTGCAGCAACAGACTCACAGAGGTCCTGTGAAGCACGTCCAAAGGAACAGCACAGCCGTCTCCATCCTGCTGCATCAACACCTGATGGACCAGTGGCCCTGGCCCCTTCTGTGCGTAAAGCCATTGACTTTTTGCGCTGAGCATCAATAGAATCAAAATCCACATGATGTACAGGTTCAGGATCTTTATCCACAATAGCTTCAAGTGTGGCAGGCTGACTAGGCGGATGTTTGTCTTCAAGGATCTCACGCACTGACCTGCTTGTACCATCCATATAGATTCTCTCGTCTAGATGAAAAGGTTTACCAATCCCCTCATTGGAAAGGAGCTGAAGTGCAGACTTTGTTTTGCCTTTGGACACTAACTTGGCAAATTGTCTTCCACACTGATCCTCAGGCTGCTGTTTGTGTTCACCTCTGCGAAATCTGGCCTGTATGGCTCTCCCCTCTTTCACAAGCTCAGACAAATGTCCTTCAAGCCAGGAGTGAGTATAGGCAAGACTGTTGCTGCCATCATTGACACAGCCTCAAGGGCAGAGGCTGCCGCAAAGGCTTTGAATAGTCTGTTAAGCTCTCCAACAAAGGCAGACCCAACAGTCCCTGATGGAATGAAAAAAAGGTTGGGACTCCAGTGTATAACCTCAACATAAGTATCATCAAGCAGTCTCATAAGCATTATGAATACCCCAAGAGAAAACTGGAGCAGCTTGGTAGTTTGGGAGAGCGATATCAGGAGAGTTAGTTGCTGAAGGAGGTGTGGAATTGGCAACAACAGGAGTTGTACGAACAGGACTGACCATGGAGCTTGTGATCTCTTTGAGATCTGTCTAGTCAAACTACAAAGACTACACTCTATAAGTAATCTGTACTATATCTTTCAAAGGCACCTGGCAGCTAACTACAAGTTTGGCAGCACCACCTACAATAGTTACCATGTGTTAGGTAAAGGGTCTACATTACTACTCAAGAACTGGAAGAATTGAATGAATTGCAGCATGTCTACTACTGCTGCCACTACTACTACTGCTACTGCTACTACTACTATTGGTACTACTGCTACTACTCCTGCTATTGGTACTACTACTACTGCTACTACTACTGCTACTATTACTGCTGCTATTACTACTGCTGCTACTACTACTGCTATTGGTACTACTACTACTGCTACTACTACTGCTATTGGTACTATTACTACTACTACTGCTATTGGTACTACTACTACTGCTGCTACTACTACTACTACTACTACTACTAAGGATGATAACAATAACAGCAAGTCATTTTCTGGCCTCATAAGCATACAGACGATGTTATGCATAAAAGCGTTGGGCTTATATCCAAGTATTCATTTAATTTCTGGCGGGAAATATTCACTATAGCAAGTGAGCACGGCTTGGATGTGAATATAGTGTGTGCACATGCATTTAATAATACGTACAAATAAACTGCACAAAATAGAAAAAATGTTCAGGAAAGCCTTTGGTAAGCGACACATTACAGTACATGTACTACACGAAAAGTCTTAAAAAAAAGAACAGAAAAAAAAGAAAGAATAACAATCAATACAGAATTACTCAACATTGAATATCTTACTCTGTAGAGTGAGGGCCACATAAGAAGCTCTTTTAGCAGAGACGATGTTGCCAGCACCCAATTCATTACCAACACGTACTGTGACTGACTGCGCCATGCCCAGAGGAGCCTGGAAAGAGAGAGGGAGAGGACTTGTGAATTACTATTACATTAACCACAATACTGTAAGGGCAGAAGATTGGCAGAACTTATTGATAATTGTGACAAACGCTGGTTAAATACTATTATTATTAGCCCCTCCTCTCCCAATACTTAAAAAAAAACTCACACAAGCAAAAAAATGCCTTCTTTTTAAATAAAAACTACAACTATGTACATGTACGTCCAACAAAAACCTTAGTTTTTTAAAACTAAAAATTCTACAAAAAAAACTTAAGCACATCTGGACAGAACTGTTTATTACGCTATAAAGTACTACAACGACACTACACGCAAACACTCTCCTACAAAACTAGCAAAACACTTTGCAGTAGATGAAGTAATTATCTCAACTGACTGGACAGTTAAACTAATACACATGTAAAAGGCATTAAGTTTTAAAGCTGAGTTCAAGGAGCTAGAGAAACTTGTTTACCACATCATGACCAATGATAAACTTGCCATGAAATAGATGGTTGCTAACTGCAAGATGGTGGAACTGATGGTGAGCTGTGTGGTGCTGATGGATCCTGCCACTAGAGTACTGATCTCAAATGACCACCACTCAAATGCCAGCGCCAAGAACCCTGGCACCCCCAGACGCACAAACTGCCACCACTCCGTCAAACACTCGAAGCTCCACCCACCCCAGGTCTGGACGTACAGTTTGCGCCACTTAATGTATGCCAGTAAAATGAATGGGTTCACTGTTGTGGCTAACGCCAGTGACAATGAAGCCCCCCTGTAGAATAAACACAGTACACAAAATACTAAATATGTATAATACAATATCACTTCCTCTATGGAATATGATGATCTGTCCAAGTTGAAGTTGGCCGGACTTAAAACTTATAGGTTCACGTGACTAAGTTGCTTCCAAAGTTTTATACTTTAAGTTCATTCTCGATTCATTGAGCTTACGGTTGTGCCAATTCAAGGACAGACTATAGATGTGTAATTTTTTCACGTATCATTTTTACAAGTCTCTGAGATGTCCATTACACACAGCCTAATTGAATGCCTTGACAGACTTTCCACTCACACGGCGTCTAACTTCAGAACTACAATAAACAGAGCACAGAAGATCACCAGGCAGACATTGCTGATGAATCCTATCCCTATGAAGACCAGTACCAGACTCTGCGCCTGCAGATATTTGGTTAGCATGGTGTACACCAGGAGAGCCTGTATGTACACATATAATGGAACTATGGCAACTTGTGTGTTTATATCATTGGTGACCACTTACCGGTAGCGATAATGTATAAATCATGGCATATTTAGCAGTTACACTGTGACAAAATAAAACAAATCAAAATAATAAACGAACAATCTTGGGCTAATAATGGCTATGATGGCAAGTGAGTAAGATTAAAGTACTGAGTTACATGTATGACAGCCTATAAGGTTACTAAAATAATGCGAATTTTCCATTTCAAGCATACTAAGTTTGACAAAGTTCAGCTGCTTATTAGTAAAGACTTTGCAAAGCATAAACTAAACCCATATATTGTTCTCTATGAATATGTTTAACTTTATGAGAACTGGTGTGACTGGGCTGAAAGATGGTAAAGAAGTGGCTACATGTAGGAAGCACACAAGTTAGTGAAGAATTAAAGGATTTAAAAAAGGATACAAAGGAAAAAAAATGGTTAAAATTACAGCACGTTGGTATCACAAGTTAATAAAGTGCTCCACCCCTTTCCTTACTCAGCCACGCAGGGATCCTGTTTAACGAGCAAAAGAAGAGGTTCGGCGTTGAGACAGATCATTCCTACCGGCACACACGCCACAGACAAGATCAGTATTCCTGCAAACAATTACCAGTTCAGTAACCATGTACAATGTTAGTGGTCTTCAGCTTCAGACATGCATGTACAGTTACTATGTATATAATTATAGAAAAATAATGACAAAATTACATTTTATATTAGCACAATGCCATAGCAGTTAGCATCATCAAAAAGGAGGGAAACAACAACAACAACAAAAAAAAATTTAGACTCAAAAGAAACTACAAGCAAAAACATCAACAACAAACCTCGTTGCAAAATTATTCCGACTCGTTTGTAATTTTTGTAACCATAGCTCTGAGAAGAGTAAATAATAAAAAACAACAACAAAAAACAACAACAACAAAACATTAACACCGTACACTTAACTTTCATGGCAATCATTACCTGAGGACAGAGTGTATCTGCTGCCAGTGCTATGCCCACAATCAGTGGCACGCCAGTGATGTTCAGACACTACAAACAAACAAAAAGATTGAAGGTAAGTGTCTTTCCTCTGCAACTTTGTTCCTCCCTGGGGCATTTGGTTTTAGATTTTAGAATGTCTCACTTGTTCAATTATTTTGTTAGAACACATGGACCACACCAAATGTGAACATACTACGCATGATTGAACCAAGTTATAACAAAAAAAAAAAAGAAAAGAAAAAAAAAAGAAAAAAAAGAAGAAAAAACAAAAACTAAACAAAACAAAACAAAAAAACAACAACAAAAAAACAAAAACAAAAAAAAAAGGAAAAAAAGAAAAGAAAAAAATTAATAAAAGAAAAAAGATGAACGAATTCCTGACAAGCTGAAATTGTATTTTTAAGTTTCAGTTTTAGTCACCCCCTAAATCTTATTACGTGTCTATACTCACCGTGTTTCCCAGGACTTTTCAATCCAGAAATCATGCATGAATGAACAACAACAACAACGAGAATAACAATTAAAAAAAATTGTAGATAAGATATAGTTTAACTCACGGGTTGCATCAAGTTGAACTTTGCTACTGAAGTGACCCACAAATAGCAGAGAAATGAAGAATGGGAGTTGGACGAAGACATTCGTAACAAACTGAGTGGAATTTGTGAACAAAACATCGATAGAAAAATAAACAACAACAACCAAAATCAAAACAACAAAGCCATTGTAATTTTTTCTGGACTATTCCTCAATAGAGCAATTTCATATGATGTCAATAGTCACATGAAATTAGCCCGCCGCCATATTGGTATACACTAGTAGCCTAGTCACAATGGTTCTCTGTTTAGTTGTTGGCTGTCACAACAGGTCTGGTCGTGATAAGGGCGTTTCTTTCTTCCGAGTTCCGGCAATACTCAAACACCGAGGCTCACAAGATTTGGAATTGAGCAGAAAAAGATGCAACAGGTTTTTCGCTGCTGTTTCTAGGAAAGATATAACGGAGAGTGTACTGAGTAATGATCGTATATGTTCCAGGCACTTTTTGTCAGGGAAACCAGCAGAGTTATACGATGTCAACAACCTAGAGTGGCTACCAACACTTCATCTAGGTCATAGTAAGAGTGCAACTGAAGCACCAGTGAGTTTAGCCAAAGAAAGATATGAAAGAAGTGTTAGCAGCTAGGAGAGAAGCTGATGCTGTTGAGGTTGCAGCTAGAGAAAAGGCAACTTGTCAAGAAAGAGAAGAAGCTGTGGGTGTTACAAGTGCAGCAGAAGCTTTACTGTTATTATCAGATGTGCCCTCTTCAGAGTTAGTTAATACATCTGAGAAGATCAGTACAGCATCTCAACTGACTTCACTCTGAATGACACTGCCATGCATGAAAATGGTTCCATCACTAAATATTTGACCCTCCAAACTCCTCCTTTTTCTGAATCTACACTTCAAAGTGATGACAGGGTGAAATTCTATTCTGGTCTACTTAATTTTAAAATTTTGAAGACAGCTTTTGACCATGTTGCTATTGCAAGTTAACTAAATTTCAAGAATTTATGGTGGTTATGATAAAACTTCGTTTGAATTGTCAATTGAATGATCTTGCTTATAGATTTGATGTCTCTCAATCTACTATATCAAGAATTATGATGAAATGGTTAAAAGCTATGTCTATCAGATTGGATCGTCTCATAGTTTGGCCTCATCGTGACTCACTTCAAAAGACAATGCCTAATTGTTTCAGAGTCTCTTTTGGAAATCGTGTTGCTGTAATTCTGGACTGTTTTGAAGTATTCATTGAGCGTCTGTCTCATCTCCAAGCTAGAACATACACTTGGTCGTCATACAAGCACCACAATACTATCAAGGTGCTTCTTGGTATTACACCCCAAGGAGTGGTTTGCTTTGTGTCGAAAGCATGAGAGATTGGCAGGTGTTACAAGTTTCTGACAGACCACTGTGGCATTCTCACCAATATAATTCCTGGAGATATAGTGCTTGCCGATAGAGGATTTGACATTGCAGAATCTCTTGGAACTGTACAAGCTCGCCTACACATTCCTGCATAATATACTAAAGGAAAATATCAACTTTCGGCTTTGGAGGTAGAGGAAACAAGAACTATAGCCAATGTGCGAATCCATGTAGAATGGGTTATTGGAAATGTAAAGCAGAAATACACTATATTGCAAAGTACTCTACCTATTGATTTTTTAAACAAACGTAAAGATGAAGATAGTCCAATGATTGATATTATTCGTGTCTGTTGTGCATTATGTAATGTATGTAACTCAGTTGTTCCTTTTCAATGAAAAATTAAAACATTCACTTAATAGAATGGAAGAATATTATGGTCTATTAAAGTTTCAAACTTCAATAAATGAATCTGAGACAAAAATAATAAGAATATTGTTTTACAAAAGTCAGTCATGAGTCTGCATTAGCTAGCTACTTCAGGGTTTTGCATTTTTAAAATTTTTTTAATTGTTCTAATGTCCGGCAGTCAGGACAGTACCACTTGACTTTTCCCTTTGGTGCTTTAGTCATCTTTAAACACTTTAAGGGAAACCACTCGATTTTACATTTGCTGTTGTCACAGGCAATCATCTCACCCAAGGATTTAGTACCTTCAATAGTACTTTCAGTCCTTGGTCTGGGTACTGCATGAAGCCAGACATCAACAGCTTCTTCCTCCATCATAGACACATCACCATTCTTGTGGTTCTGATCTACGATGATGCACACTAGAATAGGGACTTGCCCCCATTATAATCGTCAGCTAATAAGACTGGGCTCTCCTTTAGGATGCATACTACGATAATATATTTAGAACTTTGCTGCAGGTGACTAGACTGTGTTGGCACTACCAAAAAATGGCATTCTTTTTGTCCAAGAAACTATTGCAATGTTTGTACACAATGGACGGAGTAGATGACACTCTACAAAATCTTTCGTACACATTTTCAAGACAATCTGAGACTTCAGATTAATGAGAGATATATACATGAAGGTTTACAATACAGCATTTAATTATTTATTAATTCCCCCCCCCCCCCCATTATAAATCAGGTTTATAGTCCAATTATTTTATAGTTTACCCTTACCCCGTTTATTAATTTTTCCAGGAATTTTGAACAGGTAAAATCAACACCACAAATTGATATATCTCTGGACTTATTTTCATAAACTCCCTAACAAATATATGTAACAGAAAGTTGTGGACCTAATGAATGTGATGTGGTTTTGGTTCCCTAGCAACTAAGTACCAAGGTTTTACATGTGGTTTTTTCCTTTGTTTGAAATTTTAACCCAACTTTCATGAAAAACAATCTATTCTCTTTTCTTTTTCAATCATATATATATATTTATATGTGAATAAAGTATTTTAATGTAACCGGTGAGTAAAGGTGCTAAATGATCTAACCACTGTGCATCAGGTATGCGTTTAGAATACATCACAATCTCAAATTTGTGAAGGAATGCAAATATGTCTTCAGACTCCTTCAGCTCGCCGACAGATTTTTTAAATTTTGATCGGGTCACTGATAGGATTAGTACGCTCAGCTGTAAGCTTAGCTATTTCACCCGTAAGTCTATATAACAGCATGGTAGAAGGGTCAACGTCTGCTCGTCTTAAGTTCTCAGCAAAAGCTCTGGCACCCTCAATGTCTGCATTGGCAGGGGGTAAAGCACGGTTATCAGAGCTGCGTTGATCGGAGCGTTCTAAACTCTCTGTGTATTTCGATGGTTCAGGTGAAGCACGAGGATGAGCAGCAGCTAGAGCGGAAGCGAGAAGTTTGCTAGTAACATCTAAGTCATCTAAAGCACATAAATCGTCTACCTCGGTAATTGTGGACTGTGTGTTGGACGAACTAGAAGATGAAAGAATCAGAACTCCTGCATTTGTGTGAGCAAAGTGAACCAGAATCGGAAGAGCCATGGTTAGCTTCGTCGGAAACAACAATTTCTTTAGCAAGGGGAGCAGGCTTACTGCCGCGCTGACATTATCTGTAAGGCATGACACAATGTAAATGACACACTGGATATAATTACTAATCCACACTACAACGTTCGGTACAACAGTATGAAACAATAACGAGTGCGATAATAAAACTAATAACTTGCGTGTACGGAGTTTTATATCAAGAAGCTCGTAAGAACGATGGAGGACGACTAGGAAAGGTAAGGCTCAGCAAAAAGCACTACCACTGGAAATCTAACAGGTGCAAAAGGATAACACGGCAGGGGCTCGAGATGAACTCGGCAAGGGAACTCTGGAACTGAAAGAACAAGTAAGAAGTAAGACAACTGACAAAATGAATGAGCAAGAACTTGATTCCGATGTGTGGGCCCGATCTCTGAACCAGAAGAGTCTAGTCAACTGGACCACCGCTGTCACCAGGTGTGGTAGCAAGGCTGGCGGCTAGGATAGCAGGGAAAGGGCCAGAGGTACGCTGCCACCAGAGTTGCAAGGCCAAAGCTAAGGCACAATAGTACAACTCAAAAGAAGCAAGCACAGGAAGGCCAGTATATAGAGAACCCTCCTGAGCATGCCCAATGCATGGAGAGATATAAATAGGTGATGTATGAGGGTGATGCGTGGGAATGAATTGTTCTAAGTGAATGACCAGTGCGTTGGAATGACTTGTTCTGAGTGAATGACCAGTTAGTGGGAATGACTTGTTCTGAGTGAATGACCAGTGCATGGGAATAAGTACAAACAAGTAACTGATGCATGCTAATAGTAAACTAACTGAGTGATAATATGAGTGGGTGTTCGAAGTGTGGGGGAGTGGCTGGGCCATTCTACCACAGTACTGTTATTTGTTCAATCCACTTATTTACCTGTATACAGTTGGATTTTATTGTTCTCTAACCTTATTGTAAGGTATTGTGAAGCCTTTTACAACTCATATGAGGCTAACTCTAACTATGTACTCAGATATGAGGGTTGTGTTGCTTGATACTGGGGGGTATTCTATCTCTGATTGTTTGGATTTGTTGGATATTAGATATAAACACAATGGTTCTTTGTCCCTGAAGGAGTGGTTCACTCACAGCAAGTACAAATTTGAGGTTATTCTTGATTCCCTCCCTTTTCTGTTTAATTGTTCTAACAAGGTCATTGAGTCTATGGCAAAAACATTTTCCCTTATTGGTGTTCTTGCGGGTTAGCCGCAAGACAGGAGAGAGTTAGTCTTGTCTAAAGAGGCACATACTGCTGACGAGTTCCTTAAAAATTGTTTGGCATTCTCACCCCATTCTGATAATACTCATCGTCACAGGCATAACCACCACTACTCTAGACCTCACCATCCTAATCAGCACTTCAGGCCTCATTCGCCTCACACTAATCATTATCCGAGACAATCTTAGTTTTCACACTCTAACCCTCGTCACTCTTTTATCGTCCTAACAATTCTCAGTATCAACCCAGGCAGTTTGAGAACCAAGTGCTTAGAGAGCCCTTGCTTGCTGCCCCTAGGCAATACAGGGACATAGCCACAGTAACTTGTTTTAAGTGCAATAGCCAGGGTCATTACGCTAATGTGTGTCCCAGTTCACAGTCCTTTGGCTCTCAGTGACAGCAACAATATCTCGATTCACAGCGTGCTCAAACTAGACCTCATTCCCAATCACAGCAGACTCAGAACAGGTCACAGCCCCAGAACCCTAAGCATACCAGGTCTAACAACCTGGCACGCAGAGGGCTCAATGCAGTTTATACAGATCACGCACCTGACGCTAGTTCAGATCATTTTTCCACAGATGAAGTTGCTGAGGACGGGTTTATTGTGCAGGGTAAGGTTAACAATATTGACACCGATGTCATTACTGATTCTGGAGCTAAGATATCACTTCTTTCATCTAACTATGTGCCCGCTGATTCAGTTCCCATTTCACATGCTAGCATTCGAGGTGTGTCACTACAGCCCATGACAGTCCCCATTCACAAGGTGGAGATTAACATCCCCACTCTCCAGGGTACCTTTAAAGTGGCAGTCTTGGATAGGTTGCCCCCCTTTACCTTTTTATTAGGCAGGGACTTTGGGAAGGGTAGACTTCTTACACTTATGTCATCTGTCAAGTCATCTCCTGTCCCAGACTTGGCTGTCACAAGGGCCATGGCTGTGGATTGCGCGACAGCCTGGAAAATGGCTGAAACCCTCCAGATGACTGAAGGTGCCTTTCCTAGGGCACTGGAAGACATCCCAGAGGTAGACGAAACTGACATTGCTACTTCTGGTGATCCATCTCCATCTGACTCACCCAGTGTTGACATTTCTGATTCACCCAGTGTTGACATTTCTGATTCACCCAGTGTTGACATTTCTGATTCACCCAGTGTTGACATTTCTGAGTCACAGGCATTTGTTCCATTTCCATCGTTGGCCTTTGACGGCATTTCTGAAGAACAATTTAAGCGGCTACAAAAAGATGATTTCTCTAGCTCAGTTATGGGACAATGCTCGTAACCGTACCAATAGCATGTTCATTGCCAAATATTTTCTTATGAGTCTCACCTCCACTGCTAATCACATCTCAGCAGCACTGGTTGTTCCCAATTCTCTCAGGTCTAAAGTTTTATCCGTTGCTCATGACGGGCATGGGCATGGTGGCCTTAACTCCACTAGAGCCCTATTGAACAAACATTTCACCTGGCTGGGTATGATGGCTGATATTCGTGAGCACATTTCCAAATGTAGTATTTGTGCTAAATCCAATAAGTCCGGTGCTGTCAAGGCACCCATATTGCCACCTGAAATCATAGCCGAGCGTTGTGAAAAGCTCGCGGTGGACATTGTTGGCCCTTTACCATTGTCCACGCACAAGTTTCATTTTATTTTCACTGCCATGGAACTAGCATCAGGTTTTCCATTTGCTATCCCCATGAAGTCCTACACGGCTGAGTTGACTGCTCAAGCATTGCTATCAGTTATTTGTTTCACAGGCACTCCTCTTGTTATTTTATCAGATCAGGGCAGTAACTTTATGTCGAAAGTCCTCACTCACCTTTACAAGAAACTTGGTATTTCACGGGTTCGTACATATCCATACCACCCACAGAGTAACGGCCGTTTTGAAAGGTTTCACGGCACGTTAAAGACCATGCTCACTAAGTTGATTGATGACCGTCACAATTGGCCTGATTTCCTAGACATTGTTCTCTTTTTCAGCCAAAACTTACCTCACACTAGACATGGCTATACGCCTCACGAATTGCTCTTCCTCAAACCTACTCCTTTCATTTCAACTTTGAAGAACTTCTGGTTGAGTGATTCCAATGCAAATATCAACTTGCCCCAGTTTATTCAGGAATTAGCTACCCAAGCTGCTTGTACTAACACACTAGTTAGGGAGTCCCTTAGCTCCAAGGTAGCCAAGTCCAGGCTTTCCAAGGAGGAGTCAGCACTTTCCAGGTTGAAAGTTGGTAGTGTTGTGCTCAGGCGGGTGCCAGGCCTCAATAAATGCTTGGAATCCAGCTGGGATGGTCCTTTCACAATCACTAAGCTCATTCATCCGGTAAACTGTCAGATTAGAGATGTTGAGAAAAAGTCCAAACCCGTCGTTGTACATGTGTCAAAAGTTGAAACCAGTATCAGATCAGTCTATTTTTAGAGTTGTTTCCGTTGTCGATGATCCCATTGAGGATGTTAGTAGTGAGGAACCTATTGCTCTGTCAGCTGACCAGCAAAGGCAGCTTGAAGCAACTTTAGAGAAGTTCCCCTCTGTCTTCGCTGACAAACCAGGTCTTACCAATGCAGCAACACATTCTATTAGACTTGTTAGCCCCACCCCAGTGTGGACGTCTCAGTATACGGTGCCCATATCTTATCAGGAGACATTCAGGAAAGAATTACAGAGTTTGTTAGACTTGGGCATTATCGAGCCTTCCTTTTCCTCATGGTCCAGCTCACCATTACCTGTGAGGAAGAAGGACGGGGGTATCCGTATTGTGGTTGACTTTCGTAAGCTAAATGCTATTACAGAACCGGAACCTTTCATGATGCCCACAGTTGATCATGTGATTGCCCAGTTAGGCACTGCTAAGTTCCTTTCTAAGCTGGACCTACTGAAGGGGTTCCATCAGGTCCCCCTGACGGAGGAACCCAAGCCGTTGACTGCATTCTCGTGTGTGCTTGGTAAATTTCACTATCGTGTCATGCCATTTGGTCTTAGGAATGCTCCGGCAACTTTTCAATTGTTGATGCAGCGTGTGCTATTAGGACTTGAATCATTTTGCCTGGCTTACATAGATATCATTATTTATTCCATCACATTTCACGACCATATTGGTCACATTCACTGTGTTCTTGAGAGCCTGACGGTGAAGAAGCAATTGGGTTTTTAGCTCATTTGAATTTTTGGGATTTCGTGTTGGCGTTGGATTCAATCTGCTCTCAGGCCCACCACTAAATCTCAACTCCGATCCTTCTTGGGTTTGTGCAACTTTTATGCTCGTTTTGTACCTCATTTTTCATCTCTTATGTGTCCACTTTATGATCTGTTAAAACGAATGACCCCAGACAAATTATTCTGGAGTGACAACCATGACGTTGCATTTCGATCTGTACTCATGGCCATTGCCAACCATTCATCTTTAGTCATTCCTAGTGTTACGGAGGCACGGTGTGTGTTCTCCGATGCCTCTACCAGGGGTGTCGGAGGTTGTTTATGTGTTTGCAGGGATGATCAGTGGATGCCTTGTGCCTTTTTCTCCCGTCGTTTGTTGCCTCGTGAGACCAAATTCTCGGCCACCGAGTTGGAGGCCCTTGCTCTACTTGAAACGGTGGAATGTTTCAAGATGTACTTGGCAGGTCATGATTTTGTAGCATATACAGATCACCAGGCGCTACTGGGGTTTTTGGAGGGAGTCCCATCTTCCACGAAACTTACCCACTGGAAGCTGAAGCTCGCGGAGTACGCCATGGATGTGAGATACATCAAGGGTATCAATAATCCAATTGTCTATCTGATAGGAATGGGGCTGGGAAAAGTGTGAAGGAAGATTAATGCCTGTCCGTCAGTATACAGACCGCTGCACTTTGAGGTGTACATGCTGGATACATAATGTTAATAATGTTGGATACATAATGTTAAGTGCACTCCTGCATGTGAAAACTGCAGAAGATTTGACAGTCTTTCTTTCAATGAATGAACTTTCTGATTAGAAACATTTTTATTCTATTTGCTTCCCCATTTCAGTATAACAAATATTTACAATTTAACATTAACAGGGCTTCAGTCACAACTGAATGGCTAGATTTAACTAAAAAGTAAGTTAAAGTTAAGTTCAATTTTCTATACTTTCCCCTCAAGGGATTTCTTAGGACTTTTAGTACGTCATAGAGGACACTTTTCGGCACTAGAGAGTGTTAAAATGTTTGCGTTGCTATATGTTTAGATCAAACCCCTTATTTTCATAAAATGACTGGACTATTATCAATGTGCACTATACTGGCTTCAAATGCCAAGTAACTATGGTTACTTTAATTCCATTAATCTGACAGTCACTATTTACACTCACCACTATCAATAGTCTGGCACAGCCAGACCCTTTACCTAACCACTACGCGGAGAAAGGGTCTGGGGACAATCATGCACCTTGGCTGTTCTAGAGGAATGTGGTAGTGGTTGTCTAATTACTGTTACGGCGCCCACGGTTTGCTGGACGAGCTGACCTGAGTACAATCACAGAGTATTTGCGCAAGCGCAGCAACCACCAACACTTTGATAGTTCGGGGAACGTGGGCGCCGTTATGTACACTTGTGGTAAGATGCCCACTCATTTCACCGAGGGCTGCCTAGGAAACGACAAAAAAATGTTAACTAACCACAGACCAAAATCTTGGCTGTAGAACAGCCAAGGTGCATGATTGTCCCCAGACCCTTTCTCCGTGTAGTGGTTAAGTAAAGGTTCTGGCTGCGCCAGACTGCACTATCAATTGGTTGAGTGCTAATCTATTAGTAGCTATCTAACCCAAAAATTTAAGAATCATTCAGAGTAACAGAGCCACATTTTTTAACACTACTTACCATAGGAAGTGCTAGTTTCAATAGCATCAGAGACTCCTTCATGATCCATGAATTATACAAAGCCTTCCACAATTCTCTGGGACTCCTGGAAATTTTGTGTTTTTCAACTCGCCTGGTCCATTCTGAGCTTGAGGTGGGTGAAGTGGAATTCTTTTCTCTCTCCGCATTCTCTTCTATTAAATTGCCTGGGTAAACGCTTTCTGAATCTATATTTTCGAATCCCTCCTCTAAAGCTTCAGCCATTCTTTCTGCACTGAGTGAGAATTCGCTCACGTCACACAGGCACAAAAATTCGCAGCTGTGTCGATTCTCAAACAAAATAGACCTTTCTTATTTAGTTATTGTCGACCTCTTACCATTTAGTCTGACCAGTTAATTTCCGGTAATAGTGACGTGAACTAATGTCATAGGAAATCACTTGGTATAGTTGAATTCGGCGGTAGAATAATGTAGGGTGTAGAATTGCAGTGCGCCTAGGGACAGGAACGTAGCATATAACCTTTGAACTCTTCCTGACCTATGAACTCATTTTACCTTGCCCGTGTTTTTTTTATGCGTTTGTCGGTTGTGTGTGCTGCGAACTAGGCCGGCTATTATGGATCATTGCAGCAAGACAAATTATTTCAGGGTATGTTTATGTCTTTGCTTTGCTGTGACTAATCACTATAGCTTACAGTATTTTCAAGAGAATATAATATTAGAGGGAGTTAAGAGTTAATACAAAAGTAGGTGAATTGGAAAAGATTTGTGTGGGCCTTGATAATGAATCACACGTATGCACGACCACAGGAATTGTATATTTCTTGAGGAGGGTTGCTCTCATATCGAGGTCCCATTAGCTATTGGTGCTCATACATAGGTGGGAGGGGTGGGGCTAGCTAGAAGTATAAGTTAATTTTCTATGTTGGGTGGGGGCAGGGGGGTGGGGTGGAAGGGGGGGGGGGGCTCTTGCACTATTGCTGTCATGTGTGCAGTTTAGTACCATTGACTTTATTGTGATGCAATTTTATAATTAGGATATACATATAATAATAGAATACAATGCATAACTTTCTTCTGTTATTTGTCTCGAAAATTCAATGTGGTGGAAATTCTAAAAAAGTCATTAAGTATATTATTATGCTGAGATCAACAAATTAATTATTTACATGAAGTGTTGTTCTTGCTTTTCTTGTAGCCACTGTCACAAGTGCCACAATACCATTCATGTGGTGGCACTGTAGTGAGTCCTGCACAATCCCTACCAACAACAACAAAAATATTTGTTAATTTATTTGCTATATTTTAGTGAGTTCAGGTCTAGTAAGCACATGCAACTGTTAGAAACCTAAAGTGACAGAAATATGAACAGAAAACTGAAGTTATATGCACACTTTGCAATTCAACACCTGTGGTGACACCATAGTGACTATGTAGATAGGTGTTCTATTCAGTCTGTTCCAAGGCTGGTTGCTACTGGGATGGCAAGTATTCTCAATATCTAGTAGGTGGGAGGGCAGGTGGGAGTGTCTCCTCTAAACTTTCCAGCTTCCCCCCTAATTTTTGCATGTTACGGGAACATTTTGTTTTGTTTTTACTTTCCTGGAGCACATCATACGTATATGACACTTCCATTATAGTTTAGCCATTTTCCTAAATCATGTCAACAAAACTATGATTTCATAATTACTAAATCGAGCAACACAGCATTTGATTTGTTAACTATTGCCCTTTTCACAAATGCCACCTTGTGGTGAATGACCTGCAAACCCAAGTCACCCCTCACTAAATTAGTTCCCAACTCTAACTCGTCGACCCTTACCGGGCGGATCATTTATATTTCACTTAGTCAGCATTAATTTTACCCGACTCTATCGTAGTTGTGGCGCTGCGCCCGAGGTTTTATATATTGTGGCCAAGGGCAAAGCAATAATCAGAATGTGTGTGTTGTCAAATTGAAGTTGTATCGTGTTTTAATTAAAAACTAAACAAACTCGTTGACCGTGGCGTTGGGCGGGCGAGGATAAGGGCTGACCCTCAATCAGATAACCCCCTCCGAAGTTCCTCTTCACGTCGCCATTCTCTGGTGGCAGGCTACCATCCGGCGGACGCACAACACACCTATACATGAAGTGAAGATCAATGTCTGTTACGACCTCTATTTTACTATATTCAGAGTAATGCATCATTCTCTCACAGGTGATTGCATACAAGTAACTTACCAATGACTCCACTTGTCACAAGCATCACACTGGATCATATTTTTCTCTGTGGTTATAATGGTACAGAGGGCACACTTCCATTTCTGCTTCAATGCTTCAACTAAAATGTAACATTTGTGTAGCAATAATTTTTATGACAAATTTCAACGACTTACTTTTATTTTCTACAGCAACCCAAGCATACTTGGTAAAATATCTTCTCACTTCCACAATGGGCAGAGAGCTGTCAAGAATCTGCTCATCAATTTCTTCTTGAATACCAGTACTGATTTCCACATGATTTACAAGTGCATCCTGAACTGCAGACTTCTCACACAAATATAAGAGATTGCCTACCATTGCAATGAATAAGAAAATTACAATTAATCACATGAAATTATTTATTTTAATATTTTTAGCAAAAATATTAGTTCAGTTAGGAAATAATTCATGTCTTCCTCATACATAGAATTACTTACAATAAATGGTCTGTGTCATTGGCTGACGTTCCTCATCAGTAGAATTATTTAATAGTGCCGTGCAAATGTTCTTCTTTTCCAATAGTGTTGGCCTCGCCATCCTAATATTCCCACTCTTTCTTTTTCGTTTTGTTGAAAAAAATGCCTTTTGTGGTGTAATTTTTTTATTGGGTGGCTGATGTTTTACAGCAGGCAAGGTTGCTACTGAAGAGCTTTGGTTTGCTTTTATGATATTTATTGCTGATGTTAAATAACTTTGGACTTGATGAAGTGTGTCTTTATCTGTCACATGGGGGATATAGCCGGATATAATCATGAGTGATTTCTGTACTTCATCTCTACACTTGCTAACACTACCAGTGCCACACTGCTTGAGTCTCTGTAATAAGTGCTGATCTTGGATACGGTCATTACTACTGCATGATGCTGACTGTGTTTGTGTAGTGTTATTATTTAACGACTGCACTACAAGATGAATGTGCTTGCAAATAGTAGCTCGAATGACTGCATCAGGGCAGCTACATGAGTACATGTGAATACAGATGTTACAGTCTTTGCAAGTAATGGAGCATTTGTAAGGGCAAATTGTATTGAGCTGCAAAATTTTATATTTTATATATGCTTTTTCCATCAGTAGAATTTACCTCCCATGCTGAGTGCTCTTCCACCTGGTGTACTAAATCAAAAGAAATTTCTTTACTACTCAGATGTCGAACTCTGATTTGGTTTATCCTCTCACTATTTTTTCCCTTTTCAAGTTTTACTAATCGTTCAAATCCTTTGTCTCGGGCTAATTTCAATAAAATGCCAATACATTTGTCCAACCGCTTGTTGACTTTACCTTTCAAGTATATGTATTTTAGAACACGATGAAAGGCCTCTACATACATGTTCGTGTTTATTAAAGATGCTTTTCGATAACATACTGCCCATTCCTCTTTTCTTTTTACGTAATATTTCTCGAAGTATTCAGCAAACTCACAGGTAGTATCAGAGTCCTTCAAATTCTGCACAGTCTTCTCCAATAGAACTGCAAACATACACTCATCAGTCTCCTCTAAGAGTACTCGGAGACTGTGATAAACAGTAACTCTAAGCTGAGTGTCAGGTTCTGGTTGGCTTTGTGTTCCTGCATGTTGCGTTTGCAGGTATCTCCAATACTGTCTCTCACGTCATCTAAAATCCGTTGAAACTCCACTCCAGCTGAAAGTTTCCCAGCTATAGCTAGCCTATCCTTTTCAGGTATTCTTAAATGAGCCAGAGACATCTCATGACCATAATGCGTTCTACAAACCATTACATCCAGGCAGTTATCACTCTTGATTTGAGCAATTATTGCAGCTGTACAATAACCACTTATTTTTGAAGTTCCTTGAGTCTTCAAATGCCTTATTCCAGTACTCCTGGACTTAAAGTGACCACTTCTGTTGCAATAATAATATATATTGCTCCTTTTTTTCCCGCAATCTTTAATGAAACATGAATTAGTGGCTTTCTCATACTCCTCTTTCCATGTGTCGAACTCTGCAAAACAAACACATAAACAAACTTATTTTCAAACGTTAATCAGTCATCAGTGAGAAAACAAGCTGCTTGTTTGTATTGTTTGTCTACTCAAAGTGATGTCGCTAAATTGAAACATCACGCTCACCATATTGAGTACATGTTAATACATTCTTCCAATTTTATTTTTAGTTGATAACCTCAGTAAGAATCAGTATTTTGAGAAATATCAATTGGCTTCACATTATATTGGCCCTTGCATTAAGTTTGTGTATCTAAAATCTCTGATTATCCAAAAGGACAAACAGCCAAACAAATTGAACTCTATGGCCCAGAGTATATCATTAAGAAAACAAGGAAAAATTGTTTCAATTAGTTGTAAATTTTGATTACCTAAAAATGTCTCAAGCTTTACAAATTTCAAGGTCCTACTATATTTATAATAAAAGGTGCACTACACTTCACCAGAGATTTAAAATCATTGTTAATTATCCACTGGATTGTAATGATTACTGTGACATAGTGAGTGAGGTAGCCCAGGTAGCTCAATAATTGACATAAATATCATTATCTTGAGCCAAGTAATTTCTGTCTTTCACTTAGATGCCTAATATACAAGAGGTACAATAACTTTATCACAGTTTATGGATATTGATCATTTCTCACATTAAATTTCCATTCAAAAGTTCTTCCAACATTATTTTACGAAAGATCCCCATGTGTTTCTGCGTAGTAAGCAATGCAACAGGTAAAAATGATTATATATGAAAGAATCAATATTACCTGCACAAACTGGAATGGCTTATCCATGGAGCGGTAGAACATGTACTAATGCAGTATATATAAATAAACATGAAAAATAATTACTAGAATATACTAAGCACTAACCTGACAGACAAAGACTCCACAGTCAACTCCATTCTTTTGTCTGGGAATATCCTTTATACAAAGTTATTACAATTACTTAAATTGATGAAGTATTTATATAACTTGCTACTCACCTTTCTATGATGGTACTGCCACTTCTCTATGTTCAGTTGGGCACACTTGTATTTCATGTAAGATCTATAATTAATATTTATATGAAACATATACAAAGACAACATCAATTGTTTACTTGATTTGAGTCCAGTACATTGCATTATGGTTGTACAAAGAGTCATAGTACTCGCCCACTTGGGCATTGACATCTAAAATCTATAGACATACATACACTCACATTATTAGTTGATACAAAATTGATACATTAATTTCATACCAGTAAAGTCCAGTGGTTTCCACCATCATTAATAGGAAACAGTATCAGATCTTGACGGGCTACATTGACCTGTGTGCAATTCTAGAAATCACCCATACAGCACTTGTGGAAAAGAATTTTTCATCACCTTTCTATGCCACTTTTCAACACCTGTGTAGCCACTCTGAATAAACTTGGGAAGAAAGTGAGAACTGTATGTCAAGATTTTTTTCCCACAATGCTATGTAATAAATAATGCATGACATAATTAGAGATTTCTAATAAAAAAAATGGATTACTTTTAAAGATTCTTTGGCCACTAGTTGAGCATACTGATAGAGAATCTAATACATGTATACATAATTAAAAATACACTTATAAAACAATTAGATTAAAGATTCACTAACTTCATCGGTCAGGTAAGTTGATCCCACTATAGGACAGCACACATCTTGAGGTAATGACAGAAGAGATGGATCTAAAGATAAACATACAAAATAAAGCATGTTCATTCAGCATGTAACTACACAATTTAGAAATACAAATAAGTCACATTTGGACATTTACTTTCAAAATGGAAAATATGCATACACACCACACTACTGTAATACAAGAAAATATCATATTGGAACAACAATATAGGTATCACTTGTTTGGTTACCTTTAGAAAGCTTGTAAAATAATTGATAAGGTTGTTGCTGCAGAACTGTAGCCATGCTAACTGATGTGACCTATATAAAACAAACAAATATTTGATCACTTTCTCCCGTTTTAATAATCTTCATAATTTTCAGCTTTGCCGTCAATTGTTTGTGCGTATTCCAGGAAGTCCCATCCACTTCTATGGGCAGTTATATTGTCAAATTAACTCAATATAACTGAAAATATGCATTTGTAACAGCATCAAGGGTTTTTTTTTTATGAAGTATAGTGGGGGTGAAGTCTATATTGAGTGTACCAGTCATGTGACTACAACCTCAAATGGCTAGTACAACTGTTCAACCCGAAGGAGGGGCTCCCGGCAGTGAAAGCTGCAATTTAAAATAAATTTCATAATTTTGATTGGGCAGGTGACTATTTTATTGTCCCGTGAGACGAATGACAGCATTACTGGACAGTTGTTCTTAACTAGTAATTACATCAGTTCGATTTTGTAGATGAGAAATAGTTTTACCATGTTCAATCAGTCAATCTTCCATTCTCTGTCATGTTACCCAGTCCATAGCCTCCAACCAGGCTTTCTAATGAGTTGGTAATTTTTTTTTGGCTGGTTTGCTTACTACAGTACACTGCATTGAGTGCATCCCTATTCTTCAAAATTACTGTGCTAATGTTTGTTTGTAAGTTTGTGCATGTAATACAGATACAATTTGCTTACTTCTGCATCATCCATATGCATCCACTGAGTGTCACTTAATTTGGACTTCACAAAGGAAGTATAATGTCCACTGTATCTGTGCAGCATCTTGTGGACTACCATCCCACACAAAGTATAAGTCCTCCTGTGCTTGTTTACTGGGCAAGATATGGCAATGCTCTGTGATGATAACATTATATATGTATGAGTAATAGCACGGATAACCGTGCTATTCAGGATTAATAGCATGAGAAATGCAAATTGAAATAGCATGAGGCGAAGAGTGTTTTTCAATTGCTTTACGAGTGCTATTGACCCCTAATAGCACAGGTTACCCATTCTATCACTCGCTAATAGTAGGCCAGCTTAAAAAAATGTATTTTGCAAATTGTAGTTACACTGTATCGTTCACTCACTACATATGTCCTTATTTCAGGATTAGCTTCCACTGGAACTTTCTTTTCAATGTATAACTCCTCCTAGGTAAAGAATGACATTGTCCCCAACTAGCAACTACCCGAACTGTACGTTTCCAAGATTAATGCTCTATGTGTGCGCACTTACCTGTATTATTTCACTTAGCTACCGAGGTATTTCACTTAGTTTCCACTTAGTTACTGAGGTACTTCAATTAGTTACATGCTATTTCACTTTCCCCATGCGATTTCAATTGAACAACGATTTTTCCCATACATTTTTGAATGGGTAGCTCAGTATGCACCGTACTATTAATATATATAATATATATAATAATATTGAGCATCAAAAGTCACTTTATTAGATACCTGCAGTTGAAGTGTGCTGGTAGATCTACATATAACATAAATGTTAACAGTTATTTTAACAAGGATAAAATCTTACGTAATGTTATCCTTTGCTATGCATAAACATAATAAGTTTGGTGGGTTGTTCAAAACAGTATCTCTCTTCTTCGTGGTATTCTTGTTACATCTAAAGTTGTAACATTTGTTTTTGTATAAATCATTAGAGTGTATTATTCAATTTTACATACCTGGTACATAAACTACATTCCTGCTCAGCCTCAAAATGCTTATCAAGGAGCTCTTGCACAGATATTAATTTAGTAGACGACTGTATAAATTTTTACTTTCAATTGCTTAACATTTTTAATTGGAAATGCTTACTGGTAACATGAGAAATAACACAGGCTCAGTAGAAGTGTTACAGAAGCAGATTGAGTTACATTCAGTACAAGTCACTGTAAACAATTACATATGTGTGAATTTATACACAATCCTGAGAGATCATTATTACATACCTGATTCAGTACGTTCCATGCACAATGCTGACAAAAACTTCTCTTTGTAACTGTAATAAATAATAATTACATGCTTAATTATGTTTGTACCACGGTATGCTCAAACTGTCTAATCAGATTGTACTCAATTCGTGGTGAATATATGTGACCGGATTTGGGAAAATCCGCCTAAACGCGGCAAACAATTTTTTTCAGAATCACCGGGTAAAGCCTTATGGGTCGATTTTTTTCGAAAAAATTTTTATGGCAGAAATGGATAGACACCAGTTAGCTCTACCTTATGATGCAGTTGTAAGCTCTGGCGTGCTCTAGAACTCACACTAGGAGGCTAGAAACACTAGCCGGTTGGACTCGTGTACGGAGAGTTGCTAAGAAATTATTGGCGGGCTTTTCACTAACAGCCGGGAAAAAACTGTAGCTAACTAATTCACTTGCTATTCTACATAATTCACGTACTTACGCAATTCTCGTCATCATAGTTTCTTAAGGAGCCCTGCATTAAGCCTTTTAGACTTCTTTCAATCCGCCTGTAACCGATTTATTCCATAGTGTCCCGGAGACACGCAGTAATAGTATACGGACACAAGGCACGCCCCCTGACCTTAGCAACGCCTTTACCGGGCGTTTTTTCGAAATCAGCAATAATAAGTTTAGCAAAAATACTGAAGTGTTGTAGTGCGTAGGGCGAAGACGGCTTGTGCTACAGCTTCCAAATTAGGAGGAAGGCATCTCAAGGCCCCGTGCAGCCTACTGGTAGAATAAATTAGAAATCTTTAGATGCCACGTTTAGCCGGGTTTTCACAAATCCGGTCACATATATTTTGTACCTACCTCCTAAGAGGTGAATAAAAAAACTGTTCAATCAAACTTGTGCGTTCCTTTTAGCCTAAAGCCATGATACCAATCAGTCACACCACTCCGCATTCAGTTGGCAAACAACAAGCATTATAATAACAGTGCTGCAGGATTTTTAGAAGGGGTTTCATACGTGTGCCCGTCTAGTGGACAAAGCATACATAGCTAATCCTTAATCAGAAAAACAAATGACAGAAACAATAGACTTGCACTCTCCCTTCTTGAATGAACATAATACAATTTTAGTCTCATATCAAAATGCTTTCCTTTTGCATTTGCTGCTACAGTTTGTTTGCAATATACTTCTTGATAATTGGTTGGCTAGTAAGGAAGTATGTGGAGATACATATAGCATCAGTTCTAAATCAATTCACAAAATGATGTGATAATTAATTGAAAAGGGGGGTTCTGCTGAACCTACCAAACCATCCCTATGTATGGGCATGTAATCTTGAATTTCAAAATATAACAAATAGATTTTAATACCATGAACTTCCACTCATCCATGTACAGTATCAATCATGTTAGAGTATAGTATTGAAAACATCTTTCATTTATGCCCCTAGATATAATTACATTAAAGACAACTTAAGATATTATATTTTTGTACTAGGTAATCAATAGAGGCTTTCAGATAATTAGCCTGAATAAATGAAATTTATTTAGCTATAACTTATCACTATAGTGTTGCTGCACTTTTTTGGTAGCCTTTGAATTAAATTCTTCATAAGTCCCATGTAAAATTCATTTGCATCCTCTTGATTCCCATAACACATTGATGGCCAAATTTTTGCTATAATATAAACAAAATGCATGGTGATATTCACATAATTAATCATTCTATTCTTGTCTACCTCCCAGATTTTTCAAAAGAGGTGCCAAATCAAGAGTCTTGCAGCGATTACTGTACATGTAACAGTTCCGTATGGCTTGAACTTCACGTACAAGACATCCAAGTCCTACATAATAAAAATGTTTTATTATTTTAATTGATTTCACCAGCTTTACTTTAGTTTCCCTTTTTCTAGATGCAACATTATGTATGTGTATAAAACGAGCAATTTATAATTAACTTTAATCAATTTTCTAAATATCAATTATTCATGCATATACGAGCTACAACTTTTGTGCTTTATTTTGTTTACTATTCTAGCTATTGTTCATATTGGATTGTATAAGTTCTACAAAAGACTTCTAATATAAGTTGTGTATTGATGTGTAAGGAAATGTTCCAAGATGGATGGAGTGTGTAAAAAAATAATAATAATAAAGGATGGATGGCATACAGTACAGTAAAAGTAAGTTTATCAAGTGCAATTATTATAAAGCTATATAAAATAGCTCTGTAACAATTACCTTGCATACATTCTGTGCAGGATGTATGCGCAGCTTCTAAGCATCTGCATAGCTCACATATAGGGGTAATGTTCATCAAACATTGAAATATGCAGTTTGCATAGCAGCAGTTACGCTTATTTGCAAACCCAGGAGGCAAAGGTGAGAGCTCTTCATAAATCCCTTCGCTGGATGGAGATCGATTCATGGTGGATTAGCTAGCAGGCGCAAGCGTAGTAAGCACAAAGAACAGAAGCCACACGTGCAACCATTGCGCACGTACTGTGATTCAAAGCATTTAAACGCGCGTGCGAAAGGTCAAAGGTTATATGCTACGTTCCTGTCCCTAGGCGCACCTGGTGAAAGAAGCAAAAGAAACTCACGCGTACATGTACACATGCGCAATAAAGTATTGACACGCCCCTCGCTGGCGGGCGGGAAGGGTGGTTGTGGGGGTGTAGGAGGTGGCGGCTGGCTGTGTATGTTTGTGTCGACCATCGGGAGAGTACTCGCGTACGAAGTTGGTGTGAACAGTGTTGCCTACGAGTATGGAAGTCTTCTGAAAGAACCAGCGGCAATCGACTGCAAGTGAGTTGATTGGCGAGCAGGGGATGCTAGGGAGACACTATCTATGAGGAATAACGGTATGGAAAATCTGGGATACTTGTTGGGGAGCGAGAGCGAGCAGCGAAACAGTACAAGGGAGTGGACAATTGAAAGTATTATGTTATATATGTTTATTATGTTTTGGGGCTAGCCAGGATTTTCTGAGAGGGTGGTTCCCCTCCATTTGAGGAAGATCAAGCTTATAGTGCCAATCCAATTAAAATGTACAGTAACACTTCATTTTTAGGACTTGTCAATTTCTCAAGTACCCATTAGTGAATTTCAGGTATCAAAACTAACATCATTTCTAATGTTGTAGGTTTTGTGAAAGGCAATGATGATAATACTTTACCAGATGCCAATAACAATTACCATATCAAGTTCCTTTAGTTTCTCATTTCAGTTTTCTTAGGGTAGATCGACTAAACCCCTTGAACCCTCCCTGGCTATGCTACTAATGGTGAACAGGGCCTAATACCTGTTACCACCTAGGAAGTGATGAGGTTCAGCACAAATGGCGTGCGAGCTAGTCTGACCGAAATTTAAATTGGAATGTTAGCCACTCATATTTATTTGTTAGTAAATGTTGTTTAGTTTATTTGTGCTATTCTTTAGCAACACATAACATTTTTACACTCATATTTGTTCACTTGATAATACCAGCATGAAACTTACATTACATTCTCTTTGTGACTTGACTATGGGACAAAGTAATTTCAAGAGGTAAACAATCAAATTTCCTAATATGATGTAAGGATCGATGAACCAACACATTCTGTTGAAGCTAAGCTTCCTTTCCAAAGGACACTTCATTGAAAATGCTCTATTGTACCAGAGCTCTAGTAGATAAATTAATAGATTGTATTCTCTTAGTTAAGTTTAACTGTGGACATCTCTCCTATTCTTTCTGCGTAGATCGTTGCCTTTTTTTTTTTCCTGGAATTCTTTTCTCAAGTCTTTCAAGATTTTCTTGTGCCTTATCTAATGTTAATGTTTTGAAGTATCCTCCCGGGGTGGACACGCATTGACCTCTTTGAACTTTGCCATAATATACATATGTATATAGCATAATTTCTATAGAGACTCATTAGTGAGGGTCTCACTTCACTCACCCAATCACGTGGGGTTGTTACGTCCCCCAGGTTATACAAATGTTCATTGCACAAGAACCTTGTTGCTATGGCAGGGTTTGATACAGAAGGGGGGGAACCTGGATTTCCCCCCCCCCCCCCCCCCCCCCCCCCCCCCCCCCCCCCCCCCCTATGAGTTCACCTAGCTTATGAAAGCCTTTGAATGCTTTAGGTTGGAGCTTAGTTTGGGATTGCCTCCGCCAATGTTCATCTTTATATTACGGCTTGTGGACTGTTCTCCTTGTTGTGCTTCTTCCCTCTGCTGCACTTCTTAGTTTGGGATTGCCTCCGCCAATGTTCATCTTTATATTATGGCTTGTGGACTGTTCTCCTTGTTGTGCTTCTTCCCTCTGCTGCACTTCTTCCCTCAGCTGCACTTCTTCCCTCTGCTGCACTTCTTCCCTCTGCTGCACTTCTTCCCTCTGCTGCACTTCTTCCCTCTGCTGTACTTCTTTCCTCTGCTGCACTTCTTCCCTCTGCTCTTTCCTCACCTCTTCTCTCTCCCTCACTTCCTCCCTCACCTCCTCACTCTCTCTCTCTGCTGCACTGCTCAAATCTGTTCCTTGTGTTCCACCAATTCATAGCTATCACATTTGCTTTTTTAAGTTCAGATTCACTTCCTTTGGAGCCACAAGGTCTCTTTTTCCTAAAATACTTTCTGATATCCATTAGCTACTACTCAGCAACTTCTACAGTCTGCCAAAGCAACAAATATACCTTACCAACCAGGCAGCTGCTTCACAATGACCAGTGCTAAAAGCAACTTTCAAACTGGAACTGGTGATCCATAAAATGATACACCTACTCCATTCAAACTAGAAGGATAACCTATTAGGAGTCTGTGCTTAATTAATGTCAGTTATTCAGCTTTCAAAATGAACAAAGCTGTTTATTAGAGGTAATCAATTGATTAATACATAAATATAATACAATAAATTAAATTTCCTTACCTTATTAGTATTGCAAGGACAAAAAAAATACAACTATAAGGTCGCTATTTGACTTTCCCCCCCCCCTAGCAAAAAATCCTGTATCAAACCCTGTATGGTATTCACACATGAGCAGTACATAATAAATATATTATTCATTGGATGCTGCAGAATATCACTCGTCTGGTTGGTGGTATTTATACTGGTGCCTGCAACACAGTCAATAGACTTGTAATATATTCCTGTATTAGAATAATATATATCCTGCATACATGTCCAGGACTGCCACAGACTTTCCCAGTCCTCAAAATAACTTGGGACTATTGAGGTCGTCCCAAAGAATATACCCAGCCACCTGAGTCAAGGTTACATCAGTTTCCCTCTCCTGCTGCTCTCTTTTTTCCTCAACTATTTCATTTCTTTATCTCCCACCTTTCTTTTTTCAGCTCTTTCTTCTCGAGTCATGAAGTCCTTTCTCCTCCTTTGTTTACCTCTCCTGCTTCTGAATCTTTCTGTCCTATCATGATTGTGAAATTTGCCTTCTTTTTCTACTTCCACCTATCCTAGTCTATTCCACCTGCTTTTAGTTACAATTACAGTAATAACCTTCAGCACGAGTTTACGAGTATTGTGTGTCTGCATGTTGTAGCTCATTAGCTCATGAATTATTCATTAATACATACATCATAGTCAGCCACAGGTATTATTATATATGTGTTTGTATGTGAGGTAGTTAGTATGTGTGTTTGTATGTGAGGTAGTTAGTATGTGTGTTTGTATGTGAGGTAGTTAGTATGTGTGTTTGTATGTGAGGGAGTTTGTATGTAAGGTAGTTAGTATGTGTGTTTGTATGTGAGATAGTTAGTATGTGTGTTTGTATGTGAGGGAGTTAGTATGTGTGTTTGTATGTGAGGTAGTTAGTATGTGTGTTTGTATGTGAGGGAGTTTGTATGTGAGGTAGTTAGTATGTGTGTTTGTATGTGAGGTAATTAGTATGTGTGTTTGTATGTGAGGTAATTAGTATCTGTGTTGGTATGTGAGGTATTTAGTATGTGTGTTTGTATGTGAGGTAGTTAGTATGTGTGTTTGTATGTGAGTTAGTTAGTATATGTGTTTGTATGTGAGGTAGTTAGTATGTGTGTTTGTATGTGAGGTAGTTAGTATGTGTGTTTGTATGTGAGGTAGTTAGTATGTGTGTTTGTATGTGAGGTAGTTAGTATGTGTGTTTGTATGTGAGTTAGTTAGTATGTGTGTTTGTATGTGAGGTAGTTAGTATATGTGTTTGTATGTGAGGTAGTTGTGTGTTTATATGTTAGTTAGTATGTGTGTTTGTATGTGAGGTAGTTAGTATGTGTGTTTGTATGTGAGGTAGTAAGTATTGTGTTTATATGTTAGTTAGTATGTGTGTTTTTGTGTGAGGTAGTTAGTATGTGTGTTTGTATGTGACTTAGTATGTCTCTTATTTGATGTTTGTCTGTTAATTGGTATATTGTATAGAAATATCAACAATGTCCTCATCTGAACCTAGTCGAAGACAATACTTCTTCTCTGCTAGTAGACATTCTTCTGTATATCTATGGGGTGGACAGGTGAAGTCAGGTGTGCCAGTGGATGACTTGGACTACTTGCATGAATTCAACTCTGCCACAGCAACATGGACCAGACACCAGTTACAAGGTCGTCATCCACCTGGACTTTATAAGGGAGGATGTGCTAGAATAGATGACTGTCTATACTTCTGTGGGGGTTTGGATGAGAGAGGTTGGAATGAGAGAGTACAGAAAACTGGATCATTGTATCAACTAAACCTAACTAATTGGACATGGCAGGAGGTGTCTCCTCCAGGAGCTAGTGGTAGTCCTTGTGTGAAGTTAGGGTGTCGTATGATAGACTATAAAAGCTCACTACTAGTACATGGAGGATTTGATGAACATATTAGACTTACTAATGATCTTCACATGTTTGACCTAGCAACTGGTGAGTTCAAACTATCATGAAATATGTTAATTAATGTTAATATTTAATTTATATTAGTCAAGGTTGTATTTATGGGATGGGGAGGGGAACCATTCCACTTCCCCTCCAAGAAGTTCAGTGTGGTGAAATAATAGCTCTAAAGTTACACACAAAGTCTATAATATTTGTCCTTCATGTGATACTAACACATTATACTCAATATAGTGGAGGCACTTGATGATCCTTACCATACCATATGTAATTGTGTAATAGTAATTAATTATTTTAGTGTGTTTTGTTTGTTTGTATTGTTATATATGCGTATTCGTTATTGTCAGTGTGTTTATGTTTACATTTTTTAATTACTCTACTCTAATTTACTTTTTGTATTTTTATTATTTTAATTAAACAATTTCAGTTAACTAAGTTAATAATGACTGTATGTATTGTTAGGGACTTGGTCTTCTCCTCCAGTCACTGGAGATGTACCTCGTGGTGATGCATACTTTGCCTTCACTAAAGTGAGTCCTCATCAAGTCATAAGATGTGGAGGATATGGCAGTGACATACATATGTTGGACTTGTCCACAATGGTAAGTGTATGAAATATCAGACACAACATATGATAGTATTATTTATATTGTTTCTATTTAGCACTGGACTAGACTACATTCAGATGGACCTAACTTGGGTTACCTTCCTACTGCTACATGTATAGAGTATAATAGCAGCCACGCCCAACTTCTGATCATTGGAATACGTAGAGTGTGTTTATTTGATATGTCCACAAGAGAGTTGAAGGAGATACCACGTACTGACTTGGTATGTAGTAGTTGTTATATTGTGTTAGTATATATTATGCAAACAATTTTAATTAATAAATTAATTTAATACATTTATTTATTGTAGTTACTTGAAGGACAAATATTACAGACTTTGTGTGTATCTTTAGAGCTATTATTTCACCACACTAAAGTGGAGGGACCAACAGTGGTGGGGGCTTAGTGACTCCTTCTATAATAGTGGGAGGAGTAGGGGGTGGAGCTATATTGCTGTTACTGTCCTTATTGTATTTCATAAATATTCTGCCAGTAGTTATAATGAATGTATTTTATGTGTCATAGTTGTCAGGTTATGAGTATATGAAGCGAGAGGGTCATAGTGCAACTGTGTTGTCATCTACTCCTACTTCAGTGGAAATACTCGTGTTTGGAGGAAGTATACCTGATACACGTAGTACACGTATATATAATACCATATCAGCCACTACTCTACTCATACTCAGTGAGTTGTTGTTGTGATTGTGTCTTTACTGTGGATGATGTCTTTGCTGTGGATGGTGTCTTTGCTGTGGATGGTGTCTTTGTTGTGGATGGTGTCTTTGCTGTGGATGGTGTCTTTGCTGTGGATGGTGTCTTTGCTGTGGATGGTGTCTTTGCTGTGGATGGAGTCTAGACATTCACATTAAGTTTAAGCTTTCATTTTATGATATTATACTTGTACTATTTGTTAATTCACTAGTCAATCACAATTAGTGTATTTATAAATGTTACAGTAAAGTCATTATGATATTTTTTGTAGAAAAAGAACCATCAGATAAATGGTGGAGGTTTGCTGATTTTATCACTGGAGAAGAGTTGAGAAGACGCTCTTACAGATCTGGTCAGACATTTGTGACTCAAGAAATTTCTGAAGGAGTTCAACATGCAGAGGAAGTCAAAGTAGCTGCAGATAGAAATGAGGAGCAAATTAAAACTAATAATTTAACAGAAGACCCTGACTCTATTTCTACACAAACTTCTCCTACACCAGCTCATCCTTCTTCTACTCCAGCTTCCACATCTACTTCAGAAGGAGACAAAGATGGCATTCACACAAGTCATTCAGATGGTAAGGAGATATCAAAATTATGAATTTGATGAACCCTCATCATTAGACTGACCTTCCAGTACTTCTATAGTGTTATTGTTATATATTACAGTATGTAGGTGTATGCTAGTCTCTCTAATACAAAAGTTTGACTTGCATGAAAAAGTATGGCAGTCAGAGTGGGATAACTCCATTGAAAAAAAAAAAATACTAGATATGTACTAGCCAGCGATTACAAAATCATCTCAGACAAAAAGAATAACTTATTGGCTACTGTTCAGATATCATTATCACTCAGGCAATTAAGGGTGCCCTGCCACTAGAACCTGTGGTCATTTAATCATTCAGTATAATAGCACAGAACTGCCTGTAACCCAATCCCAACTTACTCTCTATTCATGCCAGGTCAGCACTCTTGTTGTACTTAATCTACCGGTTACAGTGAAGCGTGAGGACAAGCTAGTCCCAGAACTAACTGTTGTATAATATTCCGAAACAGTCTCTTCAAATAATACTTGCAGTTTAAGGGATTGGCTTCTATTCAGACTCCGCTGCATATAGACTTTGTCATCATCACTTCAGTTCTTTCTGTCCTGGTAGCTATTGCTAGTATCCTTCAGCCCTATTAGTTATTAGTCAAGTAGCTTAATGGAATGTGAAATTCTCTACCGTTGGTTAAAGTTTCATAAATTTCCCTCTCCTGCTCTCTTTTTTCTGAAATATCTCGGCTTTTCTTGTTTACCACTTCCCTTTCTATAGCACTTTCTTCTCGAGTCATGGAGTCCCTTTTCCTTTGTCTACCTGTCCTGCTTCTGAATCTCTCTGTCCGATTACCATAATCATGGACGTAGGCTTTGCGAAACTTTTTCCTTATTTTTCGCCTTCATTTTTTAAAGTGACCCCCGCCTTTACTCATTGATTCCAGCCACATTTTAGTTACAATTAATCGCTCGCATTTTTGCCTTCTCTTCCGTTCCATTTTAAACCTATGCCGCCTTACTTCACCTATTGCACCCACTGATTAATTACCTTTTACCTTCTCTTTCATACTGTCAACTTCCTTCTTTAAACATATGCTACCTTTCCTCGTCTATTACACCTGCTTTTTAGAATTAACCACTTTCTACTGAATGTGATGACACTTTACCCATCGTGTACCGATTTGAAGCCCATAAATTATACACACCATCGATCGTCATTACTGACACATAAGCATATTATTGTATAGATTAACCGTCTTTGCCCGATGTCATCAATATGTTTGACGTCATGATAAAATTAAGTCTGGAAGGAATGGGTTAATGAAATGTGCAGGAATGACTGGACAAAAGTATGAATTTTTTTTGTGATTTGTTATGTCTAACTAAAGATTTTTGGATAGATTCTAAATATTTCGCACCCATAATTATTTTTAATGTCAAAGCAATTATTTTTAGGGATGACGTTCATAAAATTGAAATTTTGAGCTGGTACTCATCAATATCAAAGTATAATATCAATACGAGGATATTAAGAGTGTCAACAAGTTTACTTCATGCAATTGCAGCTACAAAGATGTGTACAATCCCAGTTTACAATTTACTTTCTTGCAGCCACATCTGCCACCACAACCATTTGTGCTCTTGCAACCACACTTGATAAGTTCCATCAGGCATTGCTAGCTATGGGTAGTGTAGTCCAGACAGGTACCCATGTGCTGCATGCTTGTGCTCTCATCAAGCATTGCTAGCTATGAGTAGTATAGTCCAGACAGGTACCCATGTGCTGCATGCATGTGTTCTCATCAGGCATTGCTAGCTATGGGTAGTATAGTCCAGACAGGTACCCATGTGCTGCATGCATGTGCTCTCATCAGGCATTGCTAGCTATGAGTGTAGTCCAGACAGGTACCCATGTGCTGCATGCATGTGCTCTCATCAGGCATTGCTAGCTATGGGTAGTGCAGTCCAGACAGGTACCCATGTGCTGCATGCATGTGCTCTCATCAGGCATTGAGCTATGGGTAGTGCTCGAAGGTACCATGTGCTGCATGCTTGTGTCTCATCAAGCATTCTAGCTATGGGTAGTATAGTCCAGACAGGTACCATGTGCTGCTTGCATGTGCTCTCATCAGGCATTGCTAGCTATGGGTAGTGTAGTCCAGACAGGTACCCATGTGCTGCATGCATGTGCTCTCATCAGGCATTGCTAGCTATGGGTAGTGTAGTCCAGACAGGTCCCCATGTGCTGCATGCATGTGCTCTCATCAGGCATTGCTAGCTATGAGTAGTGTAGTCCGGACAGGTACCCATGTGCTACTTGCATGTGCTCTCATCAAGCTTCCATCCTGAAGATTCTGGAGAAGGCCTGTTCTGTTCAGTTATTCACTAGTGCTCCATATGCTGTGGAGTTGATACTCAAATATTTATAGTTCTTCCCTGTAACAATGGCCACCCAAATATTCACAGAAGTATTTAATGTAAGTCAATAGTGGAATTTGCCAACAAGGATGGCAAGAATATCTGTATCCACAGTTTGGATCAAACATGTACTGCATCCAACCATCAGTGAATCTATCACATGAATCTTTACTATAAGGATAATTGGCAGACACGATCTTCTGAGAGAGAAACTCACACAATTTTTGTGTATTAATATCATTCCGTACAAAATGTCATTTCTTTGCCTCACTTTTGTCTTGTAGATGCTTTGATGCTGTTGTCTGTAAGAGTCCCACACTAAGTCTACCCGGGTAGATTGTTGTAACTGCATAGTTATATGGGGATCAAGGACGATGCTGGCATACTCATCTAATGTAGATACTGTGTTGACAGAAAATAGGTGTACCAGAGCAGCACTGGTACACTGCTGGGTCTTCAGAGCTGTACGCCTGAAAAGAGAAAGAGCATTTCTCTTTGTTGGATCATGAATGGAACTAGTACCATCCAATATCACTGCTTTCTGGTACTTTGTGTACTGGTCTTTGCTCAGAGTTTCAACAGATCACACTGTTTCACTGACAGATTCATCCATTACAGTTTGCAAGTTCAGGTTCAACAGCTCAGGAGATGTTTTGAGAAATGGATTCCCCATATCATGAAACACTTGTACAAGGGAGAGAAATTGCTGCTTGAACAATTTTGAGCAGAAAATTTTCCTTCATGATGCTAATGCTTCTCAGCTATGTGTGATACTGATTCAAAATTCTTTCCTCGTCATGCCTGCTCAGATCCAGCAATTATCCACTTTCTAAAGGCTGCAGGGTTTTCAGTCAGTCCTACAACACCACTGCAACTATTTACCATCATATTGTTTTGTTCATGGGCCTGATCTATAGGCATTGCTGAGAGGCGATTTGTAGTCTTAGTAACATCCCAGTGACCACGGTCTTGAAATTCCTTGACAATAGACTGTGGAAGTTATTCTAAGTCATGAATGAACTGGCAGCCAATTAGCATAGTGAGTATGGTCAAATGCAAAGCCATGGGACTATTGATTTAGAGACTCAACATAGAGAGGACATTTTTTTCACTATTTGCCCTGACAAAAATGAGCACCACCATGAGTTCCATTCAAAGTGCAGTGTCCCTTGACGTATTGCAAGTTGCAGTAGCACAAGTTATCTTGCTCAGTTATCATTCTCTTCCATTGGTTAAGGTTACATAAGTTCCCTCTCCTGCTCTCTTTGTACTAGAACTATCTGAACTTTTCTTATACCCCACCTTTCCTTTCTTCAGCTCTTCTTCTTGAGTTATGGAGTCCCCTTTTCCTTTGTCTATCTCTCCTGCTTCTGATGTTCTGACCTTTTGTACTGTCACGTTCCTTTTGGAAACTAACCCCTGCTTTTATTCCTCGATTCCTCCTGCTTTTTTAGTTACAATTAATCGCTCGCCTTTTTGCCTTCTCTTGCCTTCCATTTTAAACCTACCGCCACCTTACCTCACCGATTCCACATGTTTTATAGTCACGATTAATCACCTTTCACATTCTCTTCTGTACTTTCACCTTCCTTTTTGAAACCCACACCTCCTTCCGTAGTCAATTGCACCCACTTTTTAGAATTAACCACTTTCTACTGAATGTGACGACAGTTTGCCTACCATGAGATGGCGACACTTTACCATAGCATAGGCTAGTGAGCAGTCAGGAGAAACGACGCCGGCTAGCGAGTATTCTATGGGAGAATCGGCATCGGCTAGCGAGAAGTCAGTGGGAGAACAAGCGACGACTAGAGAACAGTCAAGGAACGACGACGACAATCAAGTGGCGGAGAACATAGAATGGAGCAGTTCAAAGCAGTAACTGTAGCAGATACGCTGGAAAAATGTCTTGCTGAGGTGTGTATATAATTATCTAGTAATTAATGTGGGCGTTAGCTGCAAGGATCTTACTGCAAATATTGCGCATTTACTTTACAGATTAGCGGTGTTGTCATCGTAATACACAGTAACTACGGCGACGTTACGCTATCTAACCGCTTGCCAACTTTCTTTGATAACTCCGTTGAATAGCCGCTCCATTTTGGGAACTTCTTTTTTACCCCTACTGTACTCCGATTCTCCGACGGAATACTTGCTAGCCGTTGTCATTTCTCCATCTGACTGCTCGCACTAGCCTAAAATATAGAAACGGCTTTAATAAGTGTCAAACCACAGGTGATGGAGTGGGAGGGGCAAATTATTATTTACGCGTGTAACAAGCGGGAGAGAGTGAGCATTTTTTATGCTGTAACTCCGCCAATCGGCGACTTTAGAACGTATACCAAGCGATTTTGAAATTAGCGACTTTTCAACGTATTTACAGCTCCGCTTTGGGAACTTTTTTTGACCCCTACTGTACAAGCTCACGAATAATTCATGAATATATTATATAGATTATGAATGTAGAAGCTACTGTACATTGTATTTAGCTCAGATTTCGAGCACCTTGTGCCTCATTATTACCTCATATAAGCACCCTGACTTATCATTGACACTTAGTTTGCTCATCTTTTTGACACATTTAGAACTAAGCTTTCATCTTCTAAGAGCTACTCTGGTACATAAGCTATACTGTGGGGGTCAGGTAGATAGGCTGCCACCAGAGAATCAGCAGCGCACCGGCAAGGGTGGAGAGAGGTTAATCGCTCGCCTCACAGTGGCCCAAATTACACACGTTAGTTAGGCTACGTTTATGTAATTGAGAAAACTGAAATCTGACAAAACCGGAAGTGCGGCTAGACTTTATAGTCCTTGGTCCAGCCACACCCACATCATGACATGACACAAAATAAGTTACACACACGAATTGCACACGGCACTATACCTATTCACGGCTCACAAAACTCAATGATTAAATGACACACACACACATAAATGTTCTGAGTTCATTTCTCGTCTTTCTCTTCTCTCTTCTTCTTTTCCTTCTTCTTTGGCTTCACTTCCGTCTCTGGGCTGGCTGGCCCCACAGGCCCCCCCGCCAAGCCTTGTCGCATCTTGCGACTAGGCTGAGAAACCTCTTGGACAGGCAGCCCTTGATTCGCCTCCTCTTCAATGTCATAATCCTGGCGGCTCAGCCCATCCGCGTTCCCGTTCATCCGTCCTGGGCGGTAACTGATGGACACATCGTAGTCTTGCAGTTTGAGGGCCATCCTCATCAAACGTTTGTTTAGATGACTGCTCGACATCAGGGCTACACAGGCACGATGGTCAGTCACCACGTCAACATGGGCGCCGCTGACGTAGTAGTCGAAATGGCGCACAGTCTCCACAATGGCCAGTGACTCCAGCTCTGTCACTGAATACCTCTGTTCCGGGCCTCTCAATTGCCTGCTGTAAAAAGCCACAGGCAGCTCCTTGATTCCACGCACGACATGCAAACACCCGCCAATACCACCTCCTGAAGCATCGGTGTAGATCTTCAGCTGGTCCTGCTTTTGTGGAATAAAAAGAACACACGCATTACACAATAAAGTCTTTAGCTCACCAAACGCTCGTGTCATTTGCTCACTCCAGGCGATCATCCGTGGAGCGGTCAGGGAGGTGGCCGGAGTCAGGTGGCAGGAGTGGTCAGCAAAATTCGGAATAAAGTCACGGTAGTACCCGATCGACCCCAAGAAAGCCCTCAGCTGCTTCCTGGTAATTGGCTTCCTGTACTCCCTCATTGCCCTGACCCTTGCCTCCGGTATCCCAATGCACCCACTGCCTATCTGGTGCCCCAGATAAGACATGGACTTCCTCCCAAACTCACATTTTTTCCACTTCACTTTCAACCCAGCTTCACTCAAAACTCTCAAAACCGAACTTAAATCACTCACATGCTTCTCCCATGACTCACTATAGACAACGACGTCATCTATGTAGTTACAACTTACATCCCTCACGGGTCTCAAAACACGTTCAATTATGGACTGGAAAATTGCTGGGGCGTTCTTCAGGCCAAACGGCATTCGCTTGAACCAGAACTTCCCCAAGGGGCAACTGAATGTGGTGTATTTCTTAGACCCCTCCTCCATCTTCACCTGGTGGAACCCGGCAGTGAGATCCAACTTGGACAACACCGCACTGGGCCCCACTTTGTCCATGATCTCCCTCAAGGATGGTAACCAAAACCGCCTCAAGGGAGTCCGTGCGTTCACCTCGCGATAATCCACACACAACCTAATGGTCCCATCCTTCTTCTTTATAGGGACTATGGGGCTGGATCACTCCTCATCACATTCTTCTATAATATCAGCGTCCAGCAACTTCCTGATCTCAACTTCAACCTTCTCCCGAATATGCACAGGCAAGTTACGGGGTGGGATGTTGACAACTTTAGCTCCCTCAGACAACACTATTTTACACTCCCCCGACTCACACAAACCTGGCATCTCACTAAAACACTCCCCACGCTCACTCACTAATCTCACTATATCTTCCTCACAATACTCCTCACAATACTCGTCTCCTAGTAAACTCTTTCCTTCCCACTCACTCATGCACTCATCTTCCTCGGCCACCACACTAATCCCCGCTAAATACTTGGATATCTCACGCTGATTATAGGTCTTCAAGTTATTAATATGGGCTAAGCGGACATGCTCACTCCCTTCTTTCTTGAGCCTGTAAGTGACCCGGGAGATCTTGTCACATATAGTGTAGGGACCCTCCCAGGAACCCGACAAAGCCAGGTGTAACCCCGGTATCCTAACTAACACCTGGTCACCCACACTGTACTCCCTGTCCGACTTGTGTCTGTTAAAAACCTCTGCCCTATTGGCGTTCACTTTCAGTTCATGGGCGGTTGCCAGATCGTGTAATAAGGCCAACTTGTCCTGTAAAGACACCACCCACTCACTAACATCCATACCCTGGTACACATCTTCAACCCACCCTGAATAGAGCAGGTCTAAGGGGCCACACATACTCCTCCCATAAACCAGCTCATGGGGCGAATACCCCGTGGACCGGCAAGGGACCTGTCTAATGGCATACAAGGCCATGGGGAGAAAATCTGACCAATCCACCCCCTTCTCCTTGGCCTTGCCCAACATAGGCTTGAGAGTTCCGTGAAATCTCTCAAGCATTCCATTAGATTGGGGTCGGTAGGGCGACGACCGGATTTGGTCGCAACCAAGAATTTCACACATCCTACCTACTACCTTACTAAGGAATACAGTGCCACGGTCACTGAGGATCCTGCTAGGAATCCCCGTCCTGAATATTATTGCACACATACCATTGGCCACTGAGTCAGCAGTCACCGACCTCAGGGCCACAGCCTCAGGCCACCTAGACGCCAAACAAATGTAAGTTAATACATATTTGACGCCTCCTCTTGCCTTTGGTAAAGGGCCCACCAAATCAAAGGCCACCGAGTCGAAGGGCACTGAAATAACGGGCCTCTCGACCATCTTGACTGCTACATTCCCTGCACGATTGTGCTTGAGACATACCTCACACTCAGATACATACTTAACCAAATCCTTCCCCAAACCTGGCCATGAAAATCTCCGGTTCAACAAAACTCTCATTGCCTTGACACCAACGTGTCCGTTGTTGTCGTGTGCCAGTCTCAACACCTCAGCCCTCCTGTTTACAGGAAGGACTAAACGGCGCCTCTCATCACCTGAGGCGTCAACAAGCACATGAAACAACATGTTGTTGTCCCATGTATAGCCATTAGCGTGCTGACCAGCAAGCTCCCTGCAGACCCTCAAAGTATCATCATCCTCTACTTGCTTCCTAAGCAACTCAACTTCACTCCTCACAACATTACTTGGACAACCGAAGCTCACCAACACGCATTCCTCTGCACTACCATCCTTAACCACATCACTAACACATTCCTCATCCTTCTTCTCCAGCACCCTTTCTTCCTCACACACAATATTCACATCTTCACCAACGCTCCCCTCAATAGTAGGACCAATACTCACTGAAACATCCCATCTCTCGGGACCCTCTGACTCTTGTGAAGTCTGTACCACCTCACTCTCGACCTCCCCGGCGGGTGCAGCCGATGGAGCAGTCACCCCCGGTTCAACCAAGAGGAGGGGCACATCAGAGGACTTAGTCTGCTCCACTGCTTGAGACACGGCCCTCTTAAATTCAGACCGCGTCACAACAGCGGAGGCAGACACAGGAGGGTCCAACAAAGGAGCCTCCTGTCCGGTCAACATCGTGTGACGCCGGGCCTCCCTCTCACACAAGGACTTGAGAGCAGACAAAGCCGCTCCCTCATCCTCAGGTGGAGAACTCAAGAACACAAATGATTCTCTCTCACCCTGGTTACTGACGGCCACTACCTGGTCAAATGCTTCCCCACACAATTCAAACCTGACCTTGGCTAGGGGGCGACGAATTGACTTGCCATCAGCCAATACTAGCACCTTGTACTCTCCAGTAAAGTGGGTTGGGTCAACCAGGTCCCGAGAGACCATTGACATCACCGCCCCAGAGTCCTGAAGAAACATGCACCAGCGGCCATTGCACTTCCCCTTGAACTCGTACAACTCGTTCTCAGAGGAGGCAACAGCTTGGCTTCTGGACGTGTGACGCTTGGTACTCGCTGACTTGTCGTCAACTTTCCCCTCATCCTTCTTACTCACACGGTCCGCCCTGTTAGGACAATCAAAGGCCATGTGACCTTGTGTATTACACACAAAGCACGTTACATGGGCGGATCTCTCACCTCTCCGGCACTCAGCTGCCATGTGCCCATAACCCTGGCATTTATAACACTTAACAGCCTCAGAGCCCTCCCTAGAACCCTTATGGCTATCAAATCTGGGCTTCCCTCTCTCATGGGAATCTCTAGTTCTGGTTCCGGACCTTAAAGTCTCTGCCACGTCATTGAGGTCCTCATAAGAGCCAATCTGCTTAGACTCCAAGAGGCATCTCTCTGAGGGGTACAAAGTGTTGCGGAACAGACCTGTGACCACTGCCAAAGGAACATCCTTGGCAGAATCACAGGAAAGCACTAACCTATCCATCATGTCCCTCAACATTTGGAAACGTGCAACATGGTCCATCCCCCTAAACTCTCTCTGTGATGTACCAAATAACTTATCCGTGACGGCTGCTCTACTTAATCCCAGTTTCTTAATCAAAGCCCTTTTGAGGGCGTCATAGGTACACTCCCCTTCACTGACCACACCCCTTACCGCCTTCCTTGCTTTAGGGGTAAGTTTCCTCAACAGGATTCGTTTTCACCTCTTACGGGGTATCTCTAGATCTAAAAGATCAGCTTCCAGCCCCATAATATAGTGGTGAATTTCGTCACTATCCCGATAAGAAACGATTGACTGGACTTCACGGTTGGCACGCTCATGCTGCCTAGAAACATGCTGGTCGCTCACAGATAACACAAAAGATTTAATTAGCCTCCTGACATCCCTTCCCGCAATTTGGTCATCAATATCAGACGCACTCTCAACATCTGACCCAGACTCATAACTCTCACTATCCACATTCTCTTCCTCACTCACAGATCTCACAGAACTAGTACGGGGGGTAGGGCGCACAGATGCCCCAGCAGATCTACGGGTCCCACTACCCTCACGTCTACTTTCTCTCCTCCCCACCGAACTCTTACGGCTCATTCTTCTCTCAGACCTTACACTACAGTCCCTAGGTTTCACTCTAACCTCACTGGACTCTCTATCACGCACTGTTGACACACTATCCTCACGACTCGCCACACTCTCACTCACCACATCACTCATACTACTCAATAACTCAATTGAATCATCATCCTTACCAGTAGCACACGCCCCCCTGGGCACTCTCTCGCTAGACTCCAGCAAATGGGTCTCACCTTCCTTTACTGAAGCCAATCCCAAATCAGCAACCGAGGACTCACTCCCGGGATACTGACCAGAATACTGACCATACTGGGACATACTCCTGCACTGACGCTCCCTCCTTTCCCTTGCAGGTTCCTTCCTCTTTGACCTCCCTGACATCCACGTCCACCGGTTGAGCAGACACGCAGACGTCCAGAAATCTAAAGGAAAACAAAAAATCAAAAGCACAAGTTAACAAAACGCACTAAAATTGAAGTTCACGTAAAACGCAAAAATAATACACGGAACGCAAAGAAATGATACAAAAATTAATTGAACACGTGGCGTGAACAGTAATTAGAAACGTTACAAAAATTAATCGAACCCGAGACGTGAACAGAAACACAAAGAAAATTAGGTCCCAGCACACACAAAAGTAGACAGTTCCTCCGTAGGTGGTATGGCGCAGAGGCGTAGGCACACTCCAGTTCCCGGGGAATCGTCCAGGCGGATTATGGTCACGGTCCAACCGCGCACAGAGGTAAGATAGCACACAGAAACAAGCTTACGTAGAACCGCAGGGTAGATCGGCCCAAGGTCCACTACAGCAGGCTGCTAGCAAGTCGGTAGACGCACCTCGACAACACAGAGACGATCACAGAGCCCACAGACTTGATACGGAACTGTGAACCACCGCTGCCGCCAGTTGTGGGGGTCAGGTAGATAGGCTGCCACCAGAGAATCAGCAGCGCACCGGCAAGGGTGGAGAGAGGTTAATCGCTCGCCTCACAGTGGCCCAAATTACACACGTTAGTTAGGCTACGTTTATGTAATTGAGAAAACTGAAATCTGACAAAACCGGAAGTGCGGCTAGACTTTATAGTCCTTGGTCCAGCCACACCCACATCATGACATGACACAAAATAAGTTACACACACGAATTGCACACGGCACTATACCTATTCACGGCTCACAAAACTCAATGATTAAATGACACACACACACATAAATGTTCTGAGTTCATTTCTCGTCTTTCTCTTCTCTCTTCTTTTCCTTCTTCTTTGGCTTCACTTCCGTCTCTGGGCTGGCTGGCCCCACATATACCTTAAATAGCTCTCCTTTGTGAAACTGTGTGGTGGAACCATTGGCAACTGTAGTTACACAAGAAACCAGCCCCTGCCTAACACTGTTGTTTTCTGAAGCTGTCAGGGAATGCCCAGGTTAGAGATGAAGCAGCTCTAAAAACACATTTTAACTGCCCAATAAAGTAAATCATATTTAGTTCCCTATTCTGGCAGATTCTGAAGTACTGTTTGGAAGTTCAGGAGAGGATTCACTACCTGTATGATGCAATAGAGTGGTAGAGTGCCCCATAAAACCCTAATGAGCCGCCATTAATTTAGCTTGCTAGCTGAAGGTGGGGTAGCCTCCTGTCCAAGTGTTAGATTCCACTCCACTGTGGCCTTCTCTTGCAACAGAGTTCTGTGAAAGCTTCAGGGATGCTTTCTAACACCTATAACATCGGTTAGGACTGGAATTTCGCGCGAAGTTTGTATTTAAAAAGCAAGTGCTGCTCCACGTGTGCAGTCACTCACACCTGCCCCTATTGGAGTGCAGTTTACGTGGTTGAATAGCTCTTCCTGTGTGTTTTATTTTAACTGTAATGAGCTATAGTTTTAGACAAAGAATGACGAAGACACGCTGTACAAGCAGTAGCAGTAAAACTAAAATTAAATTCTTTCCGGGCAGTGTGAGTACTGTAAGTAGTGATGGCGGAAAATATTATAAATGAATGAAGAAATGTCCAACTGGCTTGAAACTTTGGACACAGCTTCAAAAGCTTCAAACTACAGAATAAATATATAAATAAAATAAACAGTCAAAAATTAAAAATAATCCATTTTTATGGTAAATGCTACCCTTAAAAAAGCTCCTGTCCTAGAATCAGGAGTGTAAAAAGCCTTGGTGTTCGGATTGAGTCCAAGACTGACGATGAAGATTCTATTTCAATAGCAACATCGCTCATGTATGCATGTTACTGGCCGTATGATCCTTGTAGCTGGAAGCTCTAAATGTCTTGAACCATTAATAAAGTCACAATTGAAGTCATGCAGCAAAGCTTGTCTTGACACTTTATACACACTGAACACTTCAACAATTCTACTAAATTTCTATGGCAGGGAGATTTAATCCCGAGCGGCAGCCTAGCATTAAGAACAGTTCCAGCTTCAGTTCAGAAACAGAAAGATCAACCGCTCCAACAAAAGGAAGAGCACTGACAACGGCTATGGTGAAGCACTGGATAGCTGAGAGCGACTGGGCCCTGACATAGCTACTTGGCTTGCCTATACTGCGTCAGATCATTTGATTAAATTAACCAGATGTTGTCCATGACCCCAAGCTATTTCGAGCTCCAAAATTAACTCTTCATTGTCAGTAATCTCCAAAATCATAGCATGATAGATGAACAAACAGACAGGATGACTGCTGTGCTCTCTCTCGTGCATGTGCGCTGAGGGTTTATAATATATAATTATTTTTGGCTATAGTAGATAACATGGAAACGAATTAATAGTACTTTGGCAGCGAGAATTTCGCTTAGCTTCACCTTGTCTTGCACCACTTGTGCTATTAACCCCAAGTTTAACAATTTTTCATGCTATTATATTTCCAATTATACTTTATTTAGAATTAAGTACATCTCATAATTAAATATTGTAAATGCCATTAGATTGAGATCTAGATATTTGTTTCATGTTTTATTATTAGGTAAAGTGATTCCTGAGAAGCACAAGTTCACTGATGAGGTGACATTGGCAATATTTAATAAACATAGCATCAAAAGAAAGATAGCCAATATTCTACTGAAAGGACTCCCTGGATCTGGCAAGACATCGTTGTTGGATCGTCTCCTGAACAAGCCACTTCGTATGTACTATTCCTCCACTGGCATCTGTGAGAAAATAGTCGTAGTTCAAATAGGTCCCTCCTCCACACATACTTCAGCTTACACCTGTGAAGACAACACATGGAAAGTCACTGACTTTGATGAGTCTGTGGTTTCTCAATTGGATAGTTACAAAGAGTTTATTCCAGGAAATGCCATAAAAAGGCCACGGCTGCAGCATTACGAATCCAGTCCATACCAGCTAGACTATCCAGGGTCTGACACTCAGTATCACGTGAGAGAAGTACTGAATAAACACAACATCAAAAATATTGTAGACTTGCAAACTAAAAATTCTCTTTACATCAGAGATACAGGCGGACAGGTGGAATTTCAAGAGAGCCTTTCTCTTCTGATTTTTGGTCCTTCTATTTTTATCTTTGTCATGAGAACTGACATTGACATTCATACAAAGAACATCATTCAGTACAGATCAGCCAATGGAGAAATTATCAACCAGTATCAATCCTCTATTTCTACAATGGATGCTCTCATTCAATTCCTTACCAGTGTTTCTGCCATACAGACTACTGAAGAAGGTGTGCTTGAGAAGGTTTCCTCAGTGTGTCATGAGCCTATTGTCTTTATAGTAGGTACACATATTGACAGAATCACTTCAGAAGCTCAATCAGTTCTTGACAGCATCAATCTAATGCTTCATGAAATGATTTGTGAGAGGAAATTCATCCACTTAGTTCGTTATTCTAATGATCCTTTGAACACTGTCATGTATACGGTAGACAATACCAGCAGTGAAGACCAGCAGTTTCAAAAGCTTCGCTCTGATATCAACAAATTCATTCGGGATAGAGATGAGTTTTTGATTGAATATCCTGTGAGTTATCTTCTCTTCTGTCTGGAACTACACAGTATTCACGAGACAGTCTTATCGATGGATCGTTGCAAGAAATTGGCAGCCAAGTTTAATATTGAGGAAGAAGAGATGGGGTCACTTCTTTATTTCCTTCATTTCAGAGTAGGTATTATCCAGCACTATGACATTGAAGGTCTATCAGAGGTCATTATTAAAGAGCCCCAAGTTCTCTTTAACAAAGTCACTGAACTTATACTTGAAACTTTCTTGTCCTCTGGATCTATACCAAAGAGTCAGCAAGACAGTTTCTGTAAGAAAGGAATTTTAGAATCTTCAGTTTTTAAAAATCTTTTAAGCAAGAAGGATAAAATCACACCTGATCAGTTTCTCTTGTTTCTTCTTCATCTTCGAATTGCCGTTTCTTTCAAAGACAAGAAGGGAGTGCTCAAGTATTTCATACCTTCAGTTCTGAATCATGTTGAAAAGTCTTCATCAGATACACTTGACTCAGCTGTTGCTCCTCTGGCTATTACTTTCAAACTTGGTCACTGCCCTGAAGGTCTGTTTGGTATGCTCATTTCTTTCTTGCTGAATCCTGAAGGAGATCAGGCTCTAACATTTGACTTGTTAGAAGATCGAATATACCAAGATCAAGTGTCTTTGCGGGTGAATTCTTCAGTAGATATGGACCAAATTTGCCTCAGAAGTCATCTCTCTCATCTTGAAGTCAGTGCTGTTCTTGAGAATTATCCTCTGAATGTGTTTGCTCTTCCAAGAGCAACTTCACCGAGTGAGGTTTGTAATAAACTTCGGCAAACATTCGATACCTGTCTTCAGTCATCTCTAAATAAGTTGCACTATGATTATGGCAAAGTGGAACCTTATTTCAGTCTGAAATGTCACCTTGAGAATTGTTGTAAACTACATAAAGTCCAATTAGAACCTACATCATGGGCTATGCACTGCAGTGCTCACAATATACGAATAGCTCCCTCAGAACCTGCAATGTTTTGGTTTAATGAAGGTAGGTAATGCTTTAAGCCAATTAATACATTAAAGTAATTTTTTTTATGTTTGTTCAGAATCTTATTCAAAACCTACACAAGCTGAGACAAATATATCCAAACTATCAAGTAAGTTGTTCAAGATTATTATGAAGGACTTTCCTAACTGTTTTCACTTCTATGTATAGTAGACTCAGACCAAGTTGGCCCAAGTTGTGAAGAAACTCCAACTCAGAGTACTTCTTTAAGTGATGTCAATTCTACTCAAATATGCAACAATACATTCTCAGAGGATGTCAAATGTATGTTATTCTCTGTTTGTTTGTTTGTTTATTTATTTGTTTGTTTGTTTCATTATTTCAGCCCTTCCCTTTACCATGAAAAAATTAATCATATTGAAGTGGACTGATAAGAGTGGCCAACCAAAGACTCTCAGACTCAGAGATGAGATGAGTCCCAAATGGCATGATGCTGGAGAACTGTTGGATTTAACTGCAGCTAACTTGGAATGTATTTCTGCAAAACATCGCGGAGATGTCAGAGAATGTTTGCGAGATGTTCTTCGAGAGTGGTTCAGGAGTGATTCATCAGATTACCCAGCAACTTGGGGTGGTCTGTTATCATTACTAGATGACTTAGAACTTCATGCATGTGCCAAGTCTTTACAAGCAGCTTTGGAATGTAGTCCAGATTCAGTTTTATAACACCGAAAACGTCATTTTTTTTATATTTGTGCACAATCTATAGCAAAAATAAATGTTTTTAATATTAAAATATGCTTGTGGTATGAATCTCATACAAAATGAGTAGCCTCGTTTACTTTGTTTTAGCTGTTCATGTATTTTCTTGCTAATATAAGAGGAGTGTATAGTAGGAGTGGGCGGTATTTCGATATTTAGTCGTTTTATTTGGTGTTGCCAAATGTATTCGGTTCAGTATCTCCAGTTTCAGATAAAACAGTATACCGCTAGCTACTAGAAATCACTGCAGTGGCTCCTGGTCAATCCTCTGGTGACTTCACATTATTTTTGCAACAGATAATGCAGCCCTCGAACGCCAGGAGCATTTGAATCTTGAAAGGAGAAAAGCAGAGTTAGAATTTAGGAGGAACATGGAGGCTGACAGGCGGGAACATGAGCTTCAGTTTCTCCAACTCCAGAAAGACCTGCAGATGGCTGCCTTCACACACCTAGAAGAAATGTGTAAAGCATCAAAACAGCGAGGTGATGAGGATAAAGTGCTGCAGGAGAAGCTGAGAGCTGAATGAGAGGCGGACAAGAACAGTAAAGATGTGAAGGAGCTGCCCAAGCTCTCTGACAGTGACGATTTGCCAGTCTACCTGACAAGATTCAGACAGGTGGTTGTGGCTAGAGGAACTGATCCCAAGGATTGGGCAAGTTTATTAGTTATTTTGCTTACTGGCAGTTTTCTTACCAAGATAAGTTGAACTTTTCAAACTTGTGGTACTAATGATTATGAATTGCTTCATGATAGGCTATTGGATAGGGCTGGGTATAGTGCTAGTGATGGTGCGTAATCGTTCTTGTTGCCAAGCAAACCTTCTGGTGTGTCGTGGGACAGTTATGTTTCAACATTGAAACTTAAGTGGAATAAGTTAGTGCAGAAATGTACTTTGTCTCTGAAGCTGTCAATGTGTTACTCAAAGCTGGACTCCTTAACTTAGTAAGTCGTAACAAGGGAACTGAGCTGGCTGTACACTTGAATGAACCTTTATCTAGCTTTATCCCATATGTGAACGGAACACAATGCAAGTTGGAACGGGACCATAATAATGTCCCCAACCCAAGAATGGAGGGCGGGAGTCACTAACACCGGGTGGTAAGCGAGTTGCTGTGGGTTCTCAGACTGTACCAGTGCCCGTTTGTTTTCATTGCAACATGAAGGGGCATAAAGTACCTGATTGCCCCAACAGAGTAGTTTTCTGTTACCTGTGTGGTGGTAAGGGTCAGAAGAGTCCCGATAAAATAAAACCAAGGTAAATCTTGTAAAAAGATAGTGGTTAAACACAGCCCTGATTGTCAAATGCTATTCATGGTACAGTAAACGGTAAGGAGGCAATAGTCTTCATTGATGCTGGAGCTGAGAGTACACTTGTTAGTTCTAACTTGGTGAGTGAGGGTAATTATACCGGTGATTCCATTTGTTTGGAATTTGCCAATGCTACTAGTGAGTACATGCGGCTGGCTGAAGTTTGTATACATGTGAAAGACCTTTGTGTTAACAAGATTGTGGCTGTAGAGCCAGAGTTTACAAACAAAGTGCTTTTGGGTCTATATACGAGTTTTCCTGTTTGACTTGAGTTGTTTACAGCTGCTGAGACTCGACTGTTGGAAAGAAAGAGGAGGCAGCAGGAGGATGTCACAGCCCAGCAGCAGGAGGATGTCACAGCCCAGCAGCAGGAGGATGTCACAGCCCAGCAGCAGGTGGAAGATGGAGCGACAGCCACTCCACTAACATCTTTTCAAGATGAGGTAGCTAGAAGTTGAGTCAGACGCCGATGAGCAGATGGTGGAGTTAGAGATGGATTCTTCGCAGTCAGATGAGGTTTTGCTGACCCTTGTGTGACGACCACAGATGTTGTTTGTGAGGATTTGGTTTCTCAGTTGGATCAAGATGGAGTGGCTGATTTGTTTACCACATCAGCATGTGAGAATGAAGCCCTGCCTATTCCTGCTGCCGATCCCCATGTTACTCATGCACTCAGTCATGGAGGCCACCCAAACAGATCATTCATTGGCTCACATCAGGTCACTTGCAGACAATAAGTCATGCATGTATGGTTGGAGGGATGGGATTATTGGTCATTCTTTTGTTGACACTAATGATGTTGAAGGATCTAGAGTTGTGGTTCCATTCTCTTTCAAGCATCAAGTGCTGGTGCTTGCTCATGACAAGGTGGGGCACATGGGTGTGTCCAAAACACGAGAACTTATTAACCATTACTTTAGCTGGCCAGGTGTATACAAGGACATTGTAAGACGTGTAAGTAATTGTGCTAGCTGTCAGGAAGTCAACAAATATTCACCTGGCAAGGCTCCTTACCAACAAGCCCCTCCCTTTTGTGTGCCTCGTGAGAGGCTTGCTGTTGACTTGGTTGGCCCTTTGGCCAGGAGCAGACATGGTTACAAGTATTTGCTGACTAGTGTATGTGTAGCTATCAGGTACCCTTTTACAGTGCCGTTGAAGGACGTGGCGGCAGAAAGTGTATGTGAAGCCTTGCTTGAGATCTGGTCCCAGATTGGTATCCCTCGTGAAGTTCTGTCTGACCAAGGCACCCAATTCATGGGAAAGGTGATGTCGCAGCTGTGCAAGTCACTGCATATTCATCAGGTGAGAGCCTCTCTCCACAGCAGCAGAACAGAGTACTAGTAGTATTGGATGAGTTCTAGGGGGTCTTCTCTCTCAACACTGGGCTCTCCAAGACTGGCCTGCACTGCATCAAGACTGAGTCAGTGGTACCTGTCTTTTCTAGGCCATTTAGGGTCTGTCCACAATGGTGAGACCCAGTTAAGAAAAAGATAGGAGAACTTATACCATTGGGCATAATTGAAATCCCTGACTGCAGGTTGTTCTGGGAAGATTTTAGTGGTGCCCTATGATGGAAACCGGAATCTGTCCCTCTGACCATTGGTGATGTACCACGCTAAGCTTGGTCCAGGTTGGCTGAGAGTTACTGTTTGGGGCTGTTGCCTTATGATGGGGTTGGAACTCTGAGGTTTTGTGGGTAAGGTGTGCTGCTTCCGAGTTGTAACCCAGCCCTTACCTCCCTATCCACAGTATTTCCCCTTTACCCAGCTATCTTACTACCCAGCTACTAGCCTGTAGTGGTACCACTGTGTTGTAGGGTCTGGAAGTGGTCAAGGGGTGGCTTGCCTCTGCTGGAATGGTCTTCACTGAGGATGACGATGCCGCTGCTCCAGAGCAAGTCCAGTCTTTGGGCACCCATTTTCACTGGGGTGAACATCGGCATAGCTGCTGGAATAATGGAGTGACTGGTATCCTTTGGGAGGGCTCATGCAGGTGACTCACTCCCAGGTGCCCGTGCTGAACAAATGTTGATGTGCCTTACAACCACATTATGTTATCGACGACCCTGTATATATATGGGCCTCCCATGAACTGGACCAATGCTCTCTATAGGGTGGGGTGGCCATTGTGTTTGGATAGCCTATGTACTTGTGGCTTTGGATAGCCTACTTGTGGCCAGAGGGGAGTGTCCCAATGCTGCAAGCTTGCAAGGGAGTGAAGTGCCCCATGTGATTACCCAACTTACCCGAACGTGGGATGTCTCTTTTGCTTTGCAAGAGGGCAAAGTGACATAAAGCTTGTGCAGGATCATATACCCTGTGATAGAACACTAGTGTGGGGTGGGATGATATACCCTGTGATAGAACACTAGTGTGCGGTGGGATGATATACCCTGTGATAGAACACTAGTGTGGGGTGGGATTATATACCCTGTGATAGAACACTAGTGTGGGGTGGGATGATATACCCTGTGATAGATGGGATGATATACCCTGTGATAGAACACTAGTGTGGGGTGGGATCATATACCCTGTGATAGAACACTAGTGTGGGGTGGGATCATATACCCTGTGATAGAACACTAGTGTGCGGTGGGATGATCCTCCTAACAGGAAACACGTATAGAATGTGTGTGATGCCTTTCGGAAAGGATGGCAGGTCCCCTCAGATTCAGCAGTACTCATCATCCTTATAAGCAAGATCCCCAGTCAGTGACGCATAAAGTTTAGCCATGCTTGTTGTTGTCCGAGCCATGAGGTTACCATCTTGCATGTGCACTTTAGTGAACTCTATACTTCTACCACTGCACCTGTGCTATGCTCATCCCATGTGAGCAGCTGCCTACTTGGATTGTTGCATGCCTAGCCACTCACCTGACTACCTCTAACTTTGCTCTATTTAAAGAATCATTAAACAGAACTTTTGGACATGTAATTGTCGAGATTTTAATTTCACTACTTGGCCAGTGCTGAAAAAATGCACTCAAGATACTAGACAATTGCTTATCCTAATGATTTCTGCATAGCTACCATCCCATTTCTATACTCTTAAAGCAAATATACGTTTACCAGAATTGGAACCAATGTCTGAGATTACGCAAGTCCACAACATAGCTGTTAGTTCTTTGTGCAATACTCTACATTTTATAGATTGAGTATTCATAACTTTCAATGTAGATTAAAAGGACTTTCTTCATGATGGCTACAAGCAGCCAAGTTTAGTCTACATGGATTGAGTTTGGCTGCAAAATTTGGTCCAGGACTACAGCCAATTTTTATTTGATGGGAAAACTATTTTTAAGTTTTGGTATTTCAGGTACAGTAAATGGTTGTTAAAGTCACAATCTAAGTATAGTCAAGATGTAGAAAAATGTGTACTAATTTGAAACCATTCATGTATCATTCTTTGGTTACTCTTTGATCCACATAATAAATGTACTTGCTATTCACAAGTCAACAGAAAAATTTGAAACTGTACAGAAATAAATACCACTATACAATGACACAAAGGGTGATACAACATCCTGGTACGTACAACAAATTAAATTTATTCAGTAAAATAGTGACGCTCCACTGGTGGGTGGGTGGGTGGGTGTGTCCTAAAGCTACAAATTGTAGGCTACATAGATGGGATCCACTTCATCAGAGAGGAATGAGTCTCTGAGATGAACTCTCTGTTTCTCTCCGCGTGAGTTGACTGGGATGGTGGACGGGTCCAACACGACTATGATGCCAGTGATGAGCTGCTGCTCCTCCAGCAGAGCAGTAGTGATGACTGGCACAATGTCTAAAGCTTCTTTCTCCTCTCCACGCAGCTCCACCACGACAACCAGCAAGTTGTTAGATGTGAACACAGCACTAGAGAAGGAGAGAGTAATTACCTCCTCATACATGTCACCTCACTTATCAGCCCGCCTAGTAACTCCACTGTACATGTGTATTATACATCTCCTCACTTTACCAGCCACACTATTACACATAGTTGAAATCTC
>WLWD01002388.1_pt1 | contig 92146 bp, 37 predicted proteins | sample 6712731 | NCBI WGS metagenome assembly WLWD01 (sample SAMN12718690, study PRJNA576275) | sponge metagenome | isolation source: marine sponge | host: Mycale hentscheli | place: New Zealand: South Island, Marlborough, Capsize Point | collected 2014-11-01
GAAATAGTGTGTAATGGCAAAATGAAAGTCTAACAATAGCAAATTTTCAAATACAACTTATCCAAATACTCAAGTTTGCCTTCTCTGATGGTTTCAACAACAAAAAATAATTGCACACTCCAAGAGCAGATGTTTAGTCCAAGTGGGAATTATATGTATCACAAGAGCATTCTCAGTAATATACCTAGTTGTTGACCCTTAGTGGATTGTTGTCACAAAATTGTGAGGGGCTTGTTCAACTATTATTCTACGAACATAAATGTGCACAGCAACACTCAGTACTGATTGGCTTCTTATTAACAAATGGAACAAGCTTGCTACATACTGGTCTGCAGACACAGAAAGTGGCTCCTAGAGTGTCTCCAAGTATTGACAGGTAAATAATTCATAATGCTTCTTTAAAGACTCACTTGATTCTTGTGAAAAAACATGTTCATGAACTTATGATTTTTTTTTATTTTGCAGTATTGTAGCGACCTGTGATTGTTTTATGATAGAATTGTGATTGTCTGTTTGGTACAAGTGTGTCCCACCAGCCATTTCATCTCACGGTCTTATAAAACTTTTGCGTGGGATGGACAATTCACAGACCTTTCTGGACAGCCTTAATTTCTTGTCTACCTTAATTAGTCGGCTTTATAAAATTAGATTTGGCTCCTCTGAGAGAGATCCATCAATAATACAACCATTCATAGTCTCTGTGAACCAGACAAGCCTAATACTTAGAGCACATCATTAGGCTCAGCAACTCGTGTGCAAGTTGTAAGTTTGAGTCAAAGAGTTTCAGTTGACTTTGAGTATTGCTTGGTATAGGGTTATATGAATTGAAACATTCTGCATACAATCTTCACTATAGTAACTTCAAGAAGAGGACTTTAGTACTATTGGAAATAGGTTAATTTAATTGAGGGTGATAGGAGGACTGAACCATGAAATCATCAAGAAAGTAGATGTAATGTGGTGCAGGCTTTGAGTAGGTTGTTGTATTACTCATTTTTCACGTAGTAATTCTTTTGTAATAGGTTCATAGCAGACATACAGAAGATCCAGCACCAGTGGGGATTGGTAGCCTGGGGTGAATATGTGCTGGTGAGTGTGTTACATTATATGCTACAATATGCAGTGGTCTCCATGTACTAAAGACTAAAGTGTAATGTTGGAGCATGGTTTAAACATGATTAATTAATGTGTACTTAACAGATATATTATTTCAAAGAAAGCATTTACTAATATGTACTGTTGTCCACCTCTGTAAGTGATAGGTAAGGTTAGATATAACGTTTTAGTTGAGTCCATAGATGGCTATATTTTCATTAAGTAGTCACATATTTAGGCCACACTAGTACGAACACTCGTAGCAAAAAAAGTGATTTTACAGTTAATGTATAAATAGACCACACATCCTCAACCCGCCCTTAAAAAAGAAATCTAATAACTTTACATTAACAGAACTAGTGAAGTTACATGAAAGTTTAATTAGGTGAGGCTAATAAATATTAATATAATGACCATTAAAGGCACAGTAAAACACCACTCCATCGTTATTAACGTGCAGTGGTCCAAAGCAACCAAATGTGGAAATGTACTTGCCATCTTTAGTGAACATGACTGTCTTATTTAAGTCTAGGTCAGCCACATACACATAGTGACCAAACACATGCACCATCCATGGTTGTTTCAATAACTCGACTTCATTCTGGACACGATTAAAAGTGCCAACGATATTTCCTTTCATCTCAAGGACAACTATTGTACAGTCAGCATTGCTGACATACAGGTTTCCATGGGTATCAGGACACATGTGGCGTAGCGTAGTCTTACTGGTAGTAGAGATACACCTGACAAAGTTCAGATCTCTGTCATACACTGTAATCTGACCTTTGTTTTTCCATTCAGTGACGAGAATTTCTTCTCCTACTACTATTATATCATAATGGCCACTATCTTGGAGTTGCTTGACCTCCTGTACTTGAACATTGTTGAAGTAGCGATCACATTTCCCTATATTATTTGATGATCCTCCAATATAATAGACATTGTCTTCATGGTCAATTGCTAAACGACGCAATCCATTTATTTTGAGTGACTTCTGATCGATACATCTTATTCTCTGTCCTTCTTCATTAAATACTTCAATGGCTTTATAGTATTCTGCAATGAAAATCTCTTTGTGTGAGTTTATTGCAATACTGATCGGACTGATTACATTATTCCAAACTTTTGTAGGATGGTTCAACTTCATTGGACTTAAGTATGCAACAATAGTGAAGGGACTTCCTGGTACAGGGTGGTCATAGGCACTAATTGTAAAATTGTATCGCCCACGCACTGGAGGTGTATATTATGTGATTTCATATTTGTTTGCAGTAATGGCATTTGTCTTGGCTGAATGAACTGCTGCAGAGTCAATGCACTGAAACTGACATTTCAAATTTTTAGCAGAAATTGTTTTTCCAAACTTGTTTTGTATTGTAAACTTGAGTTCCTCACCAGCCTCCGTAGTCTTTGGAACTTCTCTGACTTCCAACATGTCTACTATAGTATTGTTTGCTACCCATGTATTCTCCTCACAGAACTGTTGTAGAGCCTCTGCACAGTCCACCCTCACTATCAAGTCTACCTTTTCAGATAATTCAGTGTCTGTTTTTTGTTCATTACTTTCTGTAATCTGTGCTTGTATTTTGCTCATGACTTTACTGTGCATGCTCATAACCTCATCATCAGAACACAATTTAACACTCTGCTCTGTGTAGTCGATCACACTGCGCACTTCTCCACTAGCAATAAACAATTTCTTCTTTTGCATGTTTAAGTTCTTGATCTTGTCTTCAGTGTTTCTGTTGACCTCTCCTAGCAGCTGTTGTTTGCGCAGCTCAAGAATCTTATGGAGCTCGACAAAGGAAGTCTCAATTTTGTGTGTCACTTCCTTCTGCTGGGCTTGGATCTCACTCTCAGCTTTAATCACATCTTTGATGGATTGAGACAGAGATTCTTTTACTTCTTTTAGAGGTTTGAGCATCTCAAGGAGTTGTTTCTTTTTGTCGTCTGCGGCTACATTGTTGAACTCTATGTTGTGGTCTCTGTGATCCTTCACAGTGCAATCTCGACAGATCAGCTTGTTGCAATCGAAACAAAATATTTTCAACTTTTTCTTGTGAACACTGCATTTCCTAGGCTCAGGATGTTTAGGAAGAAGCTGTTCACTTTGTAGTTTCTGAAGCTGTTCAATAGGCACACATTCATGTCCTTCGAAAAGTGCTGTCATTACTGAGTGCATATCAATGCAGTTCTTGCACACAAACTTATCACATTGATGACAAAAGGCTTCAGCTGTAGCTTTAGCATTGCATATCTCACAGCTGACTTGCTTACTCAGAGCTTTCTTGTGTTTGAGGTACATGGACTTCAAGCGGTTTAATTTGAAGTCAGACTGAAGCTCTTCCACACCTCCCTCAGGAAGTACAGTGTCCTTGCGACATTCAGGACAAGGGAATGGCTTACCTTGGCATACCCTAAGGGCCAGCTTGAAAATACATTGCTTGCAGTAGCAGTGCAGGCAAGGGAGAGTCTTGGGATCTGTGTAGTGCTCCTGGCAGATAGCACAAGTGATCTCCTTCTCCAGGTCTTCTAGAGTCTTCTCCACAACATCTAGACCTACTGCCATTTTACTAAGTTGTATATCAAATAGTGTTAAAGTGTTAATAGTCTAGAAGAGTAATTGGCTATAAGTCAAACAACTGGTTCAATTTGGGCGAGGCCTAATCTTATCACATTGGATCATGTGATGTATGTCAACACTCAAGTCACTTCCTATCCTACACTTGGGCACTTGGCGGGAGACTCACCACAAAACCACTGAATGTTATCATGGTGAGATCTCACCATCTCAGTGGTGCATGCTCTGTGTCTGCATTGTTAGCACTTTCAGTCAGGCCTTGTCTTTGCCTCAACAACAAATATTTTGCCATTGTGTGAATAATACAAATATCATTTTCAACCATGAATAGTCCAGAGATACACACATTATACACACATGCCACATACACACAACACACACCACAGAATTGTACCATCGAGTTAGACCATGTGTGTGTCATTCTAAGGACTTGTCCATCATGAACTACTACAAAGATTTTATATTGAAATGATTATTGGCAAACGAGTAAAACGAAGGAGACACTATCAAGGGTAACACAATAAAATATTGGGGGGTATTATTGTGTAATGTGTGGATGTACGTATGTCATTTTGGACTTTGCTCTCATGTTTTTATTTTATCTTGGTGGTCTACCCCGTCCCATATTCTGCGCTAGATAGAATCCTTTGATTTAGAGATCACTACTCTATCATCCAAGGAACTTTAAGTGTTTACATTTTGAATTAGGTTGTCACTGGATGTTGCCAGATGCAGCTAGGTCTTACAAATATACTAGAGTTCATTTCCTATTCAAATTAGTGTCGGTGGTTAAGTTACCATTAATGCGTTATTTGTAATAGCTATATGCTTTATGTAACAGTATTGTTCTTACTTAATAGTATTAATTCTTTCCTGAATTTCATGTCACATGACTTTTAGGATGACTGGCCAGGCAGACAGCACCATATGACAGACTGACTGGCTTATCTGGGAAGGAAGTTTGTCATGACTCTGGTAAAATAAAGTGTGTGGGCCATTTGAGAATCTCCAACGAGACATTGAGTTGTTGAACAAGACTAAGAGATAAAAGAACCTTTATTCTGATGTGATTAGCTGAGTGGTAAGAAAGACCAAACAACTATAGAAGGAAAGAAAATCACACCCATTAATTGCTAGTTAAGGGCCATTTACCTGATACTTTACTTTTGTGAATGTATTTTCCATCAGTTTTGATAAATGCATGATTAATCACATGTAATATTTATAGATCTAGCTTACATGTATTATTTACCACCACAGATCTAGTTTACTTACAAGCAGTGATGAGATACTGTATGCTTATGTCACGGAACTACCCGGTGTGTGTGTGCCAAGAGGTGGAGGGAGTGTAAGTGTTTTCGTTTGTTGTTTTTGTTTTGTTTTGTTTTTTGTGGTGAGTATAAAGAGGTTATGAACTGTTGTGTATGGTGTTCCTGTAAAGATGGTGGATGGAGATAGATCAGCTGATTACTCCAAAATATACCTGTAGGTGCCTTCGCTGACCCAGTAAAGTGTATCCTTTTGCACACATTACATGACATGCAATTATTTGTACACTGTAAAACGTGTAGTGTGCAGTGCACACTTTTTAGCCTTATCAAGCATGGTGTGCTATCACACTAATGGTAAGAAGTGTGTTGAGCACACTAAAATACAAGTGTGCTCACAAAGTAGTGTATAGGACACACTTTTTATGAATCTAAAAATGGCAGAGTGTGTTAGAGTGAGAAAATTAAAGCTATAAGATTTTACTTTTATCAGCTGAACAGTGCCTAGCACTTAGATAAGGAACACCTATTTGAACTACACACAAAAAATTTGCCTAATTACAAAAAAAAATGTCAGGGAATGCGGTATGTTTATTGTGAATATATAATATTGATTGCAGGTTTTGATTTGGCATCTTCACCTGATTATAACGAATGAGGAAAGAATCATTTAATTAGCATAAATAATTTAATTAGCATAATTTATAGTTTGACTTGTTCATCCGATCATGGCGAAGGAGAGAAAATGTCCATACAATTTTATTTAACTTTTTTTTTATAGTCTGACATTCCACTTGATCATTACAAAGAAATTCAATTTTTATTTTTAATCCGCAATTTTACGATTATGTATAACTTTAGAATAATTTGAAATAAAGAAAATGCAAAGAATTACTCATCACAGTATTTATTATCATCATTATAAGTTTAATGTATAATAGATGAAATTATGAATATACAGATGGCAATGTTATTTTTCTATCATACTGTGGTAATCTTCCTCCAGAATCACTATTAGCATATTTTATGGTTTGGCATCTTCACCTGATCATAGGGGAACCTGTCAAGAATCACTTAATTAGCATATTTTACAGTTCGACATCTTCAGCTGATCATATTGAAGGAGGGGAACTTGTCCAGAATCACTTAATTAGCATATTTTATGGTTTGGCATCTTCACCTGATCATATCGAAGGAGGGGAACCTGTCCAGAATCACTTAATTAGCATATTTTATGGTTCGACATCTTCGCCTGATCATATTAAAGGAGTGGAACTTGTCCAGAATCACTTAATTAGCATTTTTTATGGTTTGACATCTTCACCTGATCATATCGAAGGAGGTGAACCTGTCCAGAATCACTTAATTAGCATAATTTTATTGTTCGACATCTTTGCCTGATCATATCGAAGGAGGGGAACCTGTCCAGAATCACTTAATTAGCATAATTTTATTGTTAGACATCTTCGCCGATCTTATTAAAGGAGGGAAACCTGTCCAGAATCAGTTAATTAGCATATTTAATAATTTGGCATCTTCACCTGATCATATCGAAGGAGGGGAATTGTCCAGAATCACTTAAATAGCATATTTTATGGTTTGGCATCTTCACCTGATCATATCGAAGGAGGGGAACCTGTCCAGAATCACTTAATTAGCATATTTTATGGTTTGGCATCTTCACCTGATCATTATTGAAGGAGGGGACTTGTCAAGCACATCTCACCTGATCATTCCCTGTCCAGAATCACTTAATTAGCATATTTTAGCAGTTCGACATCTTCGCCTGATCATATTAAAGGAGTGGAACTTGTCCAGAATCACTTAATTAGCATTTTTTATGGTTTGACATCTTCACCTGATCATATCGAAGGAGGTGAACCTGTCCAGAATCACTTAATTAGCATAATTTTATTGTTCGACATCTTCGCCGATCTTATTAAAGGAGGGAAACCTGTCCAGAATCACTTAATTAGCATAATTTTATTGTTCGACATCTTCGCCTGATCATATTAAAGGAGTGGAACTTGTCCAGAATCACTTAATTAGCATTTTTTATGGTTTGACATCTTCACCTGATCATATCGAAGGAGGTGAACCTGTCCAGAATCACTTAATTAGCATAATTTTATTGTTCGACATCTTTGCCTGATCATATCGAAGGAGGGGAACCTGTCCAGAATCACTTAATTAGCATAATTTTATTGTTAGACATCTTCGCCGATCTTATTAAAGGAGGGAAACCTGTCCAGAATCAGTTAATTAGCATATTTAATAATTTGGCATCTTCACCTGATCATATCGAAGGAGGGGAATTGTCCAGAATCACTTAAATAGCATATTTTATGGTTTGGCATCTTCACCTGATCATATCGAAGGAGGGGAACCTGTCCAGAATCACTTAATTAGCATATTTTATGGTTTGGCATCTTCACCTGATCATATCGAAGGAGGGGAACCTGTCCAGAATCACTTAATTAGCATATTTTACAGTTCGACATCTTCACCTGATCATATTGAAGGAGGGGAACTTGTCCAGAATCACTTAATTAGCATATTTTATGGTTTGGCATCTTCACCTGATCATATCGAAGGAGGGGAACCTGTCCAGAATCATTTAATTAGCATATTTTACAGTTCGACATCTTCACCTAATCATATTGAAGGAGGGGAACTTGTCCAGAATCACTTAATTAGCATATTTTATGGTTTGGCATCTTCACCTGATCATATCGAAGGAGGGGAACCTGTCCAGAATCACTTAATTAGCATATTTTACAGTTCGACATCTTCACCTGATCATATTGAAGGAGGGGAACTTGTCCAGAATCACTTAATTAGCGTATTTTATGGTTTGGCATCTTCACCTGATCATATCGAAGGAGGGGAACCTGTCCAGAATCACTTAATTAGCATATTTTATGGTTCGACATCTTCGCCTGATCATATTAAAGGAGTGGAACTTGTCCAGAATCGATTAATTAGCATATTTTACAGTTCGACATCTTCACCTGATCATATTGATGGAGGGGAACTTGTCCAGAATCACTTAATTAGCATAATTTTATTGTTCGACATCTTCGCCTGATCATATTAAAGGAGTGGAACTTGTCCAGAATCACTTAATTAGCATTTTTTATGGTTTGACATCTTCACCTGATCATATCGAAGGAGGTGAACCTGTCCAGAATCACTTAATTAGCATAATTTTATTGTTCGACATCTTTGCCTGATCATATCGAAGGAGGGGAACCTGTCCAGAATCACTTAATTAGCATAATTTTATTGTTAGACATCTTCGCCGATCTTATTAAAGGAGGGAAACCTGTCCAGAATCAGTTAATTAGCATATTTAATAATTTGGCATCTTCACCTGATCATATCGAAGGAGGGGAATTGTCCAGAATCACTTAAATAGCATATTTTATGGTTTGGCATCTTCACCTGATCATATCGAAGGAGGGGAACCTGTCCAGAATCACTTAATTAGCATATTTTATGGTTTGGCATCTTCACCTGATCATATCGAAGGAGGGGAACCTGTCCAGAATCACTTAATTAGCATATTTTACAGTTCGACATCTTCACCTGATCATATTGAAGGAGGGGAACTTGTCCAGAATCACTTAATTAGCATATTTTATGGTTTGGCATCTTCACCTGATCATATCGAAGGAGGGGAACCTGTCCAGAATCATTTAATTAGCATATTTTACAGTTCGACATCTTCACCTAATCATATTGAAGGAGGGGAACTTGTCCAGAATCACTTAATTAGCATATTTTATGGTTTGGCATCTTCACCTGATCATATCGAAGGAGGGGAACCTGTCCAGAATCACTTAATTAGCATATTTTACAGTTCGACATCTTCACCTGATCATATTGAAGGAGGGGAACTTGTCCAGAATCACTTAATTAGCGTATTTTATGGTTTGGCATCTTCACCTGATCATATCGAAGGAGGGGAACCTGTCCAGAATCACTTAATTAGCATATTTTATGGTTCGACATCTTCGCCTGATCATATTAAAGGAGTGGAACTTGTCCAGAATCGATTAATTAGCATATTTTACAGTTCGACATCTTCACCTGATCATATTGATGGAGGGGAACTTGTCCAGAATCACTTAATTAGCATAATTTTATTGTTCGACATCTTCGCCTGATCATATCGAAGGAGGGGAACCTGTCCAGAATCACTTAATTAGCATAATTTTATTGTTCGACATCTTCGCCTGATCATATCGAAGGAGGGGAACCTGTCCAGAATCACTTAATTAGCATAATTTTATTGTTCGACATCTTCGCCTGATCATATCGAAGGAGGGGAACCTGTCCTGAATAACTTAATTAGCATATTTTACAGTTCGACATCTTCACCTGATCATATTGAAGGAGGGGAACTTGTCCAGAATCGATTAATTAGCATATTTTATGGTTTGGCATCTTCACCTGATCATATTGATGGAGGGGAACTTGTCCAGAATGACTTAATTAGCATAATTTTATTGTTCGACATCTTCACCTGATCATATCGAAGGAGGGGAACTTGTCCAGAATCACTTAATTAGCATAATTTTATTGTTCGACATCTTCGCCTGATCTTATTAAAGGAGGGAAACCTGTTCAGAGTCAGTTAATTAGCATATTTATGGTTCAGCAGCTTCGCCTGATCTTATTAAAGGAGGGGAACCTGTCCATAATCGGTGAATTAGCATATTTTATGGTTTGGCACCTTCACCTGATCACATCGAAGGAGGGGAACCTGTCCAGAATCACTTAATTAGCATATTTTATGGTTTTGTATATTCACCTGATCATATCGAAGGAGGGGAACCTGTCCAGAATATATTTTACGGTTAGACATCTTCGCCTGATCATATCGAAGGAGAGAAACTTGTCTAGAATCAGTTGATTAGCTTTTTTTATATAGTTTGACATCTTCACCTGATCAGATCAAAGGAGGGGAACCTGTCCAGAATCACTTAATTAGCATAATTTTATGGTTTGGCATCTTCACCTAATCATATGGAAGGAGGGGCTTGTCCAGAATCACTTAATTAGCATATTTTATAGTTCGACATCTTTACCTGATCTTATTAAAGGAGGAAAATCTGTCCAGAATCACTTAATTAGCATATTTTATGGTTTAATATTTTTGCCTGATCTTATTAAACGAGGTGAACTTGTCCAGAATCACTTAATTAGCATAATTTTATTGTTCGACATCTTTGCCTGATCATATCGAAGGAGGGAACCTGTCCAGAATCACTTAATTAGCATATTTTATGGTTCGATATCTTCGCCTGATCATATCGAAGGATGGGAAACTGTCTAGAATCACTTAATTAGCATATTTTACGGTTCGATATCTTTGCCTGATCATATCGAAGGAGGGGAACCTGTCCAGAATCACTTAATTAGCATATTTTATGGTTCGATATCTTTGCCTGATCATATCGAAGGAGGGGAACTTGTCCAGAATCGGTTAATTAGCATATTTTATGGTTCGATATCTTCGCCTGATCGTATCGAAGGAGGCGAACCTGTCCAGAATCACTTAATTAGCATATTTTATTGTTCGATTTTCTTTGCCTGATCATATCGAAGGAGAGGAACTTGTCCAGACGGTTAATTAGCATATTTTATTGTGTAACACTGTTAAAAATGGGGCGTTTAGATACACATAGGTGCTGTTGCTGACCCAGTGATGTGGGTGGGTTTGATACAAAGTGTATCCATTTGCACACGTTAAATGATACATGTATGCAATTATTTGTATTATTATCATTATCCATTCTATGGGGGAAAGTCCCTACCACTTCTGCAAGTACTATCATTACTATAACTATATCTGATCTTTAGGGGGAGGATGGTGGACATTTAAATATATTCATTATCATGATTGTGGCTTTATTTCAGTTTGATTGATTGTTGTAGTCATGCTCAAATAATCAGTCCTCTATGAAACTGAACTGTTGTTGAATTGGTGGCATGTAGCTAGCTGTAATTTGGTACCTGCCAGCCAGGATCAAGCACTGGAAACATCAGGGCAGGAACCTTTTAATTCACAATCATTATTCATGACCAACAGGACAGGGAAGGAAAATTATTGTAAAATGGCAAAAAGAAAAGTCTGATATGTACAACTTATCCAAATACTGAAGTTTGCCTTCTCTGTTTTCAACAACAATAACAAAATAAAGTTGCACACTCAACCAACAGATATTTATATATATACTCCAAGTGGGAATTACATAGTATAACATGAAGAGCATTCTCAGTAATATACTTAGTAGTTGACCCTTAGTGGACTGTTGCCACTAAATTGTGAGGGGCTTGTTTGACTTATCCTAACATAAAAGTGCACAACAACACTCAGAACTTCAATGGCTTCTTAGTAACAAATGGAGCAAGCTAGCCATGTACCTGTTTACAGACTAGTAACATTTGAGGAGGATAAAAACAGTGAAAGTTTGACAAGTAAAATTGACCATAAAAAGTAGTGAAGTATCTTTAAGTTGTAAAGGAAGCGCAGCTGCTTGATATTCTATTCCCTTGTTGACTTCATCAGTTTTGTTTGTTCTTTAGAGCAAGCTGTGGCTCCTAGAGTGTCTCCAAGTTTTGACAGGTAAGTAATACTTCTTTAAAGACTCGTTGTAATCTGGATTATTATTTTAAAAACGTGTTCATGGTAATATACTACTCATGATTATTTATTTTGCAGTATTGTGATAACCAATGATAGTTTTTTATAATAAATAGCAATGCATTTTATATAGAAAACTATTTTGGTATTGCTCAAGATACTATTTTGGTAGCTATAGCTCGCTAAGTTCAGATAAATATTTTATTGAATGTAGCTAGCAAAGTCCAGATATAATGTGAAATTGCTAAGTACGGAAAACCTGTAGATACACTGAAACTGTTGAAGTAAAAATGATTCACTACTCAATACAGACACTAAATATGCATCTAGATAGCTTGATAAAAGCCTTCCCTTACCTGACTATGCCAAGAGAACAACATTATATAAAACTATCATCTCAATATCACTCGTTTAGTTGCGCTTAAAACAGTGTGCGGGGAAGGCAGCCAGAAAACTGGTTTCTTACTTTTACCGGTCGCAGTAGGCACCCAAAAGGTGGAGCTCTTAGTTCATTGTTTTCAAATTGTCCGTTTTATTTTATTTCTCAATTCTGCTTTGTTTTGGCCAGTTAATAATCACGAAAGTTTTGTACTAAGGTCATAGTTTACCTACGTATAAAGTAAAGTTACCGTAAAGTTTGGAGTCATTAGTTTTTGAGGAACATGGATTCAAACCTCACCCCTGGCGTGGCCACCACCAATTCAATTGATTAGGCTGTAGTGGAGCCTATAATTGGTTTAAAAAAATGGAAAGAAAGAAAGAAAAAAAGACTGGCCGTTGGAGCTTGTTTTGTTCAAGTTACATTCTCCTCAAGCCTCAAGTAAGTACTCCCACTGTACGCAATCGTCACTGACGAGCTCATCCCTGTCAACTGCTATGCCCGGAATTAACTTTCCGCGAGAATCAATTGAATTGGTGGTGGCCACGCCTGCGGGTGAGGTTTGAATCCATGTTCCTCAAAACTAATGACTCCAAACTTTATGGTAACTTTACTTTATATGAGGTAAACTATGACCTTAGCTACAAAACGTTCATGATGCAGAATTGAGAAATAAAATAAAACGGTCGATTTGAAAACCATGAAGTAACATAGCAGTTGACAAGGATGAGCTCGTCAGTGACAATTGCGTACAGTGGTAATGTAACTTGAACAAAACACGCCCCAAATGCCAGGCTTTTTTTCTTGCTTTCTTTCTATTTAAGTAAAAATATTTGCATAACATGCATGTAGGACATCAAACAATGGGTAATGGTTGGCACCACAATAGTAGTATGATTACACAAGATTGCATATTTGTGTTAACCACAAACTCACTGTTTGAATTCATAACTTGCTGCAAATTGTCTCAAAGCAACAAAAATCTTTTTTTATTTATTCGTCCTACGTATACATGCAGGAAATTAGTACCTGCAGAAATTAGTTAGGACAGGCAACATTTTAGATTTTACAATGCAGTAAATGTTGCCTTTGTGCAGGAATACTATGAAAGAGCGGAAATTTCCTTCTGCAATACACAATATCTATTTTAGTAAAGAGTAAATTCATTATGCCAGTCACGCTGCTGAAGCAGTACCCAACTCCAATATTCTTGTAATGTATTTTAGTGAAAAAGTCCTGAAGTTAGTTATTAACCATTATGAGAATCATCATATGGTATTGTTGCTCCTATAGAGGTAAGTTGAAATGTTGTTCAGCTTCATTGGCCGGTAGCATCTGTATTTCTTATTGGTCAGATTCTTTAACCGTCATTGGGCCACCATTATTCGCAGCAGGAAAGGATTTCCACGGTTTAAAAAGAACTCCCCCCACCCCACCACCACCCTCAATCCTCAAAAAAAAAACAAAAAAACCTAACACAGTAGCATTATAACATAAAAAAAAACATCTATTGAAGTTGTATACCATTGATGAGTTAATAAATATTAACACAACTAACGTCACAGTTACAGTGAAACACCACACCATTGTTATTAATGTACAATGTTCCATAGCAACCAACTGTGGTAAATGTACTTGCCGTCTTTGGTGAACATGACTGTCTTCATTAATTCCCAGTCAGCAATATATACATAGTGACAACACATGCACCATCCATGGTTGTTTCAATAACTCGACTTCATTCTGGACTCGATTGAAAGTGTTGAGGATATTTCCTTTCATGTCAAAGACAGCAATGGTTTTGCTGATATACAGGTTTCCATGGTTATCAGGATACATGTGGCGTAGCAGAGTTTTGCTGTTAATAAAGATACGATGGACAAAGTTCAGATCTCTGTCATACACTGTAATCTGTCCTTTGTTATTCCATTCAGTGACAAGTACTTCATTTTCTACTACTGTTATGTCATAATGGCCGCAATCTTGGAGTTGCTTGACCTCCTGTACTTGGACATTGTTGAAATAGCGATCACATTTCCCTATAATATTATTAGATAATTGTCCATTATAGACACTGTCTACATGATCACCTGCTAAATTGAGCAATTTATTTACTTTGAGTTTCTTTCACATCCATATATCTTATTCTGTTTCCATCTTCATTAAATACTTCAATAGCCTTATCGTATTCTACAATGATAAATTCTTTTCATGAGTTTATGGTTAGGGTTATAGTTCCAATTTTAATAGTATTGTTTAACTTCATTGGACTTAAACTGCCTGGTACAGGGTGGTCATAGGCATTGGCAGTAACTTTGTATCATCCACGCACTGGAGGTGTACATGTGATTTCATATTTGTTTGCACTAATAGCATTTGTATTGGCTGATTAAACTGCTGCAGTGCCTATGCACTGAAACTGACATTTCAGATTTATTGCAGAGATTTTCCCCCAAAATTGTTTTGTATCGTAAACTTGAGTTCCTCACCAGCCTCCATAGTCTTTGACGCTTCTGCGTAGTCCAACATGTCTACTATAGTATTGTTTGCTACCCAGGTATTCTCCTCACAAAACTGTTGTAGACCCTCCGCACAGCCCACCCCCACTATCAAGTTTGCCTTTTCTGATAATTCAGTGTCAGTTTTTTGTTTTTCACTTTCTGTAATCTGTGCGACTTCACTGTGCATGCTCATAACCTCATCATCAGAACACAATTTAACACACTGCTCTGTGTAGTTATCTTATACTGCGAACTTCTCCACTAGCAATGGATAGTTTCTCTGCTATTTTCTGAACATTTTTTGTTGGTTGCCTAATCCAGTTTGGTTATTTTTTATTGTAATTTTTCTTTATTATTATCATGGATATGTACCTGTCTTTGAATTCCTCTGAGTCTGGAACCATAGTTTGACTCTGCTATGTATGTTTGCAGTGCTACAAACATAAATAGCAAGGCCAGCAAACAGTGATTTCTGCAGTTGACAAATAACTACACACCCCACGTCCCCTTCATAAACAAATGCAAGTTATTAAATTGATATAATAACAAATTGAAATTATGTATAAGCTAATGTAATAAACTCTACAATTCACGACGCTAGCTTTAGGTACAGCCATCACAACAGCATTATTGTCACTCAATCTTTATCAATTCATACAAACTCGTAGCACAACTAAATAACTTGATATGATACATAGTATAATGTGTGCATAACAATGACGATTATTACCAACAAAATGAAGTCTCTAACAGCTAATAAATATTGACACAGTCACTAAAATAGTCACAGGAGAACACCACTCCATCGTTATTAATGTGCAGTGGTCCATAGCAGCCAAATGTGGTAATGTACTTGCCGTCTTTGGTGAACACGACTGTCTTCTTTAAGTGTACGTCAGCCACATACATGTAGCGATCAAACACATGCACCATCCATGGTTCTTGCAATAACATGACTTCATTCTGGACTCGATTAAAAGTGTTGAGGAAATTTCCTTTCATGTCAATGACAATTATTGTTTTGTCACTTTTGCTGACATACAGGTTTCCATGGGGATCAGGACACATGTGGCGTAGTGCAGTTTTACTGGTTGTAGAGATGTGCCGGACAAAGTTCAGATCTCTGTCATACACTGCAATCTGACCTTTGTTTTTCCATTCAGTGACAAGTATTTCATCTCCTACTGCTATTACATCATTAAGGTCACATTCTTTGACCTCCTGTACTTGGATATTGTTAAAGTGATGGTCACATTTTCCTATCTTATTTGAATGCCGTCCAATATAATAGACATTGTCCTCATGGTCAATTGCTAAATTGTGCACTTTATTTAGTTTAAGTTTTTTCACATCAATAAATCTTATTCTGTTTCCTTCTTCATTAAACACTGCAATAGCTGTATCAATTTCTAAAATGAAAGTCTCTTTGTGCGAGTTAATTGCAATACTCAATGGTCTGGTTACATTATTCCAAACTTTTGTGGGATTTGTCAAATTTATTGGACTTAAATATGCAACAACAGAGAATGGGCTGCTTGGTACAGGGTGATCATAGGCACTAATAGTAAGAGTGTATCGTCCACGCACTGGAGGTGTATTTGTGATTTCATATTTGTTTGCACTAATGGCATTTGTCTTGGCTGAATAAACTTTTGCAGTGTCTATGCACTGAAACTGACATTTCAGATTTTTAGCAGAACTTGTTTTCCCAGACTTGTTTTGTATCGCAAACTTGAGTTCCTCACCAGCCTCCATAATCTTTGGAACTTCTTTGACTTCCAGCATGTCTACTATAGTATTATTTGCTACCCAGTTATTCTCCTCACAGAACTGTTGTAGAGCCTCCGCACAGTCCACCTCAACTATAAAGTCTGCCTTTTCAGATATTTCAGTGTCTATTTTCTGTTTGTCACTTTCTGTAATTTGTGTTTGTATTTTGCTCATGATGTCTCTGTGCATGCTCATAACCTCATCATCAGAACACAATTTAACACTCTGCTCTGTGTAGTCGATCACACTGCAAACTTCTGCACTAGCAATGGACAATTTCTCATTTTGTGTGTCTAGTTTCTTGATCTTGTCTTCAGTGTTTCTGTTGACCTCTCCTAGCAGCTGTTGTTTGCGCAGATCAAGAATCTTGTGGAGCTCGACAAAGGAAGTCTCAAATTTGTGAGTCATTTCCTTCTGCTGGGTTTGGATCTCACTCACAGCTTTATTCACATCTTTGATTGATTGAGACAGAGATTGATCTGCTTCTCTGAGAGGTTTGAGCATCTCAAGGAGTTGTTTCTTTTTGTTGTCTGCGGCTACATTGTTGAACTCTATGTTGTGGTCTCTGTGATCCTTCACAGTGCAGTCTCGACAGATCAGCTTGTTGCAGTCAAAACAAAATATTTTCAACTTTTTCTTATGAACACTGCATTTCTTAGGCTCAGGATGTTTAGGAAGAAGCTGTTCACTCTGTAATATCTGAAGCTGTTCAATAGGCACACATTCATGTCCTTCGAAAAGTGCTGTCATTACTGAGTGGTTATGAACACAATTCTTGCACGCAAACTTATCACATTGGTGACAAAAAGCTTCTGCTATAGCTTTAGCATTGCAAATCTCACAGGTGACTTGCTTACACAGAGCTTTCTTGTGTTTGAGGTACATGGACTTCAAGCGGTTTAATTTGAAGTCAGACTGAAGCTCTTCCACACCTCCCTCAGGAAGTACAGTGTCCTTGCGACATTCAGGACAAGGGAATGGCTTACCTTGGCCTACCCTAAGGGCCAGTTTGAGGATACATTGCTTGCAGTAGCAGTGCAGGCAAGGAAGAGTCTTGGGATCTGTGTAGTGCTCCTGGCAGATAGCACAAGTGATCTCCTTCTCCAGGTCTTAGCTACTGCCATTATACCAAGTTATAATATCAAAAAAGTGTTGTACAAGACACGTTTTCTGTTTGGGTAAGATTAAATACTGGGTCATGTGATGCACTAACTATATTCATAACATTCCTTACACTCACATATAAGGTAAACTCTCACCCAAAGCTAATGAATAATTTCACAGTGTTTTTCTACAGAGTGTAATAGCACGTACTATTTTAGGCTATTCAGACCTTTTGCATAGAAAATGATATTGAACTAAATAATTTAAAGGAAGATATTCAGGACTCATTTAATTTGATGACTGCCATTGCAGTTTTAAGCTACAGTAAGTAGGGCTAAATTGTAATTATATAATACGCATAAATCTAACGAGGACAATTTCAATTTGGCTGGTTTCATATAGATGTTATAATTGTAGCATGACAGGAACGAGGACTAAAACGAAATAGACAAGAGTTACCAAGTCATGTGAGGTAATGCATGTGGTGAGATTATTGAATGAGTGTGGGAGCTTATTGTAAGTTGTGTGAGAGAGAGTTTGGAGAGCTTCTAATTTTCTGTAAACATTATGTAAACCTTTTAAATGTAATCTAGTTTTGTAAGATTTACACACATCCCATACACACCACACAAACACACACCAATGAAACCTAAAATATGGCTGCAATAAGGGGAAAAGTAAGTAAGATTTTCAAAAAAGTATGAATTATAATTGTCCGAGTGCTTACATATTTGGAGGTAGATGAAGTGGATATAGATAATCAATTGCACTTTAGCCCTTTTATAAAATGCATTCCCGCTTAGTATTAATTCTTACCGTCATTTCTTGTCTATAATGTCACATGACTTTTAGGATGACTCAGGAAGACAGCACTGCAAGACAGGAAGATTGGCTTATGTGGGAATGAAGTTGTCATGACTCTGGTAGTGGTTGGAGATATTGACACTGTTGCCCCACCCACCACAATGGAGGGGAGGAGTATGGTGGACTCCTCAATCCTCATACAATTCCATTGCTTCATTCACATTTGCTGCACCAGCCACAGTATCATCCACATAAATAGATTGGTGCTGGAGGTTGACTAGGTCAGGCATGAAATTGGAGAACTGCTTTAGGGAATTGTCTATTGAGGCATTGAGCAGGAATGGGCTTGAGGACACTCCTAATAAAACTCAAGAGATTTGAAAAACCTGGATTTCAGGTCAAGCTTGTTGCCACAGGAACCTCAAAATAACTTGATCTTCCTCTGTTATAGATATTATTAGAAAGGTTTTCTCAATGTCGCAACAAGTGCAACAGGATATGAACAAAACCTCAAGAGGTTGTTCAAGATTTTCTAAGCTGGGTCCCAGTAAACAGGCATTCATTGAGATGGTTTCCAGCAGTGGCAGTGGATGCCTCTGGTAACTACTACAACTTCTCTACCCTATTGAAGTGGCTTATACCCCTGAACAATGGAAAATTGGAGACCCTCATCCTGATTCCCCTACAAGCAGTCCGAAATATCTAAAGAGAATGTAGAGTAGTAGCGAAAGGAATTTATGGCCCCTACTCAAGAGAGGCAGCAGTCAATGGAAGAGACACAGATTAGCTGCTATCGAATGACAACTTCAGCTTCATAACTTTCTTTATGTAGTTTAGTGTAGTTAAACAGGGTTAACAAGGGGCTTAGCCATTGCGAGGGGTGAGGGGTGGGGTAGGCAGAAGGACTGGGTAGCGCAGCGCGGATACAAGCCTCATGGGAATTTGTAATGAAGCGCACTGTGCAACAAGTGGCAAAGTTCAGACTAGTCAGAATGCACGTACAAGCAGCAACAGCACTCTCTGTTGTCCACAACCCACCCCTACCAACCATTCACCTTTGTGAGTAATGCTGGTCCAAATCATGGACATCTGGGTCATGACGTCGGTTTACCACTCAAACTCATTCCTTGCCTCTATTATTAATTTTCCCAACTCTTATGAAACATTTACCTAGTGTGGGAGATTAGAGTTCCCAGGAGCTTCTTGACCTTCTGGCTAAGGAAGGCTAGAATAAGTTCCCCAGAAGAGAGATGAATCAGTTCTAGGCAGGTCGCTGCCACCAGGAGTTAAGCTTCCCTGAGCCCGAGAGAGGTTAATTCTTGGTTCAGTTAGTGTCATAAGGTTAATATGAGATGCAGCAAAAACTCCCAGAATGATACTTAGCCAGCCAATATATAGAAAACCAGCTATCACAAATGAATAAGGATGCATGAGAAAAAGAAACATGAATAAACTAGTTAATTAAATAATTACATAATTGATGAATGCAAAGTAAGTAATGATATAATTGATAAATAGGAGAGTAGATAATTAAATAATTACTGAGGAAGGACATGGGAAGTACATCTGAGTCAATGTATGGGTGGAACTTAAACAGTTAATTAATGTTGGTGTCCATTACACCACATCTCCCCCCCCCCTTCAGGAAGAAGCTTGCGACCATCCTTGCCTAGAGAGCGCATCTGGAATGAGGTTGTCTGCTCCAGGTCTGTATTCAATGGAGAAGTCAAAGTCTTGTAGTTGCAGTCTCCATCTCCACAGACGGTTGTTGAGGGTTGTCGAGGAGAATAATGACGTCAGTGCCTTGTGGTCAGTCTTCACTGAAAAATGGCGTCCATAGAGGTAGAATGCAAAGTGCTTTACTGAGTTAAGCACGGCCAGTGCTTCCAGTTCAGTGGCGCTGTACCTGGTCTCTCTATCAAGTAACTGCCTTGAATAATAGGATACCGGAATTTCCTCATCAGACCTGCAGACACACAACACTCCACCAATCCCATAAGAAGATGCATCACAACACAATACATAAATATCATTGGATGATGGAATGCACAACTCTGTATGATTACAAATAGCAGAAATAATAGAATTAAATGAGTCAGTCATAGTCGTGGTCCACACAAGAATGTCAGGTGAGGTTTTAGTCAGACACAAATTTAGTGGAGCACACAAATCAGAAAAGGATGGAATAAATTTTCGAAAATAACCACACAAACCAACAAAACTTCGAAGTTGTTTCTTTGTCCGTGGCTGCTTGTAGTGACGGAATTGTTCGATCCGAGCTTCTGGAATAGACAGTGATCCTGCCCCAATGATGTAACCCAGAAATTCAAACTTTGTGCAAGCCCAACGACATTTAGAAGGTTTAACGGTGAGACCAAATAACTTAATACGATAAAACACAAGTTGTAAGTGGTTTAAGTGGTCATCAAAGGAATTTGAGAACACAACTACATCATCTATGTAAGCAAGAGCGAACCTCTCCAGATTTTGCAAGCAACGTTGCATAAGCAGCTGAAAGACACTAGGTGCATTTCTCAACCCAAACGGCATTCTCCTGTACCTGAATTTTCCAAATTTACAAGAGAATGTGGTCAGATCACGGCTGGCTTCTTCAACTGGGACCTGGTGGAAGCCCTTTGCCAAGTCTAGCTTAGACATGACCTTTGCATTTCCAAGACTTGATATGATTTCCTCCATTGAAGGCATATAGAATGGCATAGGAATTGTCACAGAGTTTAACTTGCGATAGTCGACAACTATCCGGATAGACAATAATACCAGCAGACAAGAGTGAATCAAGCTCTTCCTTGAACTTACCCTGGACACTAACAGGAATGGTGTAGGAAGGTGACCAAACCGGGACATTGCTAGTGGTGTGAATAGACATTGTGGTAATATCGGTTTCCCCTGGAATGTCAGTGAGGCAGGATGCATTATGGGAATAGACCTTTTCTATCAATGACTTCTGATCTAGAGAGAGATTCTCACCCATAAAATGATCAGGGATAACATACTCAGGGTCATACTCAGCACACTCCTCTGAAACAGTCAGAACCTTGTGACAGTGACTATCAGGCTCATCAGTGTATGGCTTGAGCTGATTAATATGTATGACTTTGTAATGAGTCTTAGTGCCATCCTTCCAAGAAACTTTATAAGTCACAGGGGTGACCTGGCTAACTACCTTGTATGGACCTTCCCATGAAGTAGCAAAGGCTTTGCCAAGACCAGGAGTTTTCCAAAGGACTAGCGAACCGTCAGCAAAGGTTCTACCATCTCTTTTTTCATGTTCTCTCAATCTAGCTTCATTCATACGCACACTCATGGACTGCAATACGGTATTCAAATTATTTTGCAAGTCTGACATGTATTGTGTGACATTAACAGGCTGCTTGCCAGGGTCAGTCCAAAATGATTTCAGAGTGGCAATAATATGAGGGGTCTCTAGCCCATAATGGAGCTCAAATGGGGTATACCCAGAAATTCTATGAGGCATGTTCCTTAAATAAAATATAGCTAGGTGAAGACATCAGGCCAATTACGTTCATTATCAATGCATTTTCTGATCACAGATTTGAGAGTTGAGTGAAATCTCTCAAGTTGACCGTTTGACTCGGGATGGTATGGTGAGGTGCGTATTCTATTAATAGCAAACTTATCAGTCACATGCTTCACAACCCGACTCATAAAGTTAGAACCTTGGTCAGTTAAAATTTGGTTAGGAATACCAACATCACGAATTATTTTGAGAAAATTAGTAGCTGTTTCCTCAGCTGTGAAACTTTTCATAGGAAATGCAAACATGAAGTGAGTGGCCAGATCCATGGCAGTCAAGATATAAGAGTAACCTTCTTTGGACCTAGGGAGCTTCCCAACCACATCTAGAGCTATTTTCTCGCACCTTTCAGTGATTACATCTACTTCCATTAAAGGTGTTTTAGCAGGTTTAGACTTTGAATTTCTCTGACAGATATCACAAGCTTGTACGTATGCCCTAACATCAGATGCAAGACCAGGCCAAGTGAAACACCTATTGTATTATTATTTACCCAGGTATTCTCCTCACAGAACTATCAAGTCTGCCTGTTCTGATAATTCAGTTCATTTTCATAACTTCATCATCAGAACACATTTTAACACTCTGCTCTGTGTAGTTATCATATACTGCGAACTTCTCCACTAGCAATGAATAGTTTCTCTGCTATTTTCTGAACATTTTCTGTTGGTTGCCTAATCCAGTTTGGTTATTTTTTATTGTATTTTTCTCTATTATTATCATGGACATGTACCTGTCTTTGAATTCCTCTGAGTCTGGAACCATAGTTTGGTTCTGCTATGTGTGTTTGCAGTGCTACAAACATAAATAGCAAGGCCAGCAAGAAGTGATTTCTGCAGTTGACAAATAACTACGCACCCTATGTCCCCTTCATAAACAAATGTAAGTTATAAGAAATTATGTATAAGCTAATGTAATAAACTCTACAATTCGCGATGCTAGCTTTAGTTACAGCCATCACAACAGCATTATTGTCACTCAATCTTTATCAATTCATACGGACTCGTAACACAACTGAATAACGTGATATGATACAATAGATAATGTGTGCATAACAATGACGATTATTACCAACAAAATGAAGTCTCTAACAGCTAATAAATATTGACACAGTCACTAAAAAAGCCACAGGAGAACACCACTCCATCGTTATTAATGTGCAGTGGTCCATAGCAGCCAAATGTGGTAATGTACTTGCCATCTTTGGTGAACACGACTGTCTTCTTTAAGTTTACGTCAGCAACATACACGTAGCGATCAAACACATGCACCATCCATGGTGCTTCCAATAATATGACTTCATTCTGGACTCGATTAAAAGTGTTGAGGAAATTTCCTTTCATGTTGAGGACAATAATCGTTCTGTCATCATTGCTGACAAACAGGTTTCCATGGGGATCAGGACACATGTGGCGTAATTTAGTCTTACTGGTTGTAGAGATGTGCCGGACAAAGTTCAGATCTCTGTCATACACTGCAATCTGGCCTTTGTTGCTACGTTCAGTGACAAGTATTTCATCTCCTAATGCTATTATACAAGAAAGGTCACATCCTTTGACCTCCTGGACTTGAATATTGTTGAAGTAACGGTCACATTTCCCTATCTTATTTGAAAGCCGTCCAATATAATAGACATTGTCCTCATGGTCAATTGCTAATTGGCGCAATTTATTTAGTTTAAGTTTTTTCACATCAATAAATCTTATTTTGTTTCCTTCTTCATTGAACACTGCAATAGCTGTATCATGTTCTACAATGAAAGTCTCTTTGTGTGAGTTTATTGCAATACTTAATGGTTTGATTACATTATTCCAAACTTTTGTGGGATTTTTCAAATTTATTGGACTTAAATATGCAACAACAGAGAATGGGCTGCTTGGTACAGGGTGGTCATAAGCACTAATAGTAAGAGTGTATCGTCCACGCACTGGAGGTGTATTTGTGATTTCATATTTGTTTGCACTAATGGCATTTGTCTTGGCTGAATAAACTTTTGCAGTGTCTATGCACTGAAACTGACATTTCAGATTTTTAGCAGAACTTGTTTTCCCAGACTTGTTTTGTATCGTAAACTTGAGTTCCTCACCAGCCTCCATAATCTTTGGAACTTCTGTTACATCCAGCATCTCTGCTATAGTATTGTTTGATACCCAGGTATTCTCCTCACAGAACTGTTGTAGAGCCTCCGCACAGTCCACATCAACTATCAAGTCTGCCTTTTCTGATATTTCAGTGTCTATTTTCTGTTTGTCACTTTCTGTAATCTGTGTTTGTAGTTTGCTCATGATGTCTCTGTGCATGCTCATAACCTCATCATCAGAACACAATTTAACACTCTGCTCTGTGTAGTCGATCACACTGCAAACTTCTGCACTAGCAATGGACAATTTCTCCTTTTGTGTGTCTAGTTTCTTGATCTTGTCTTCAGAGTTTCTGTTGACCACTCCTAGAAGTTGTTGTTTGCGCAGATCAAGAATCTTGTGGAGCTCCTCAAAGGAAGTCTCAATTTTGTGAGTCATTACCTTCTGCTGGGTTTGGATCTCACTCTCAGCTGTATTCACGTCTTTGATGGCTTGAGACAGATATTGTTCTGCTTCTCTGAGAGGTTTGAGCATCTCAAGGAGTTGTTTCTTTTTGTCTTCTGCGGCTACATTGTTGAACTCTATGTTGTGGTCTCTGTGATCCTTCACAGTGCAGTCTCGACAGATCAGCTTGTTGCAGTCGAAACAAAATATTTTCAACTTTTTCTTATGAACACTGCATTTCTTAGGCTCAGGATGTTTAGGAAGAAGCTGTTCACTTTGTAATTTCTGAAGCTGTTCAATAGGCAAACATTCATGTCCTTCGAAAAGTGCTGTCATTACTGAGTGCATATCAATGCAATTCTTGCATGCAAACTTATCACACTGGTGACAAAAAGCTTCTGCTGTAGCTTTAGCATTGCATATCTCACAGGTGACTTGCTTACTCAGAGCTTTCTTGTGTTTGAAGTACATGGACTTCAAGCGGTTTAATTTGAAGTCAGACTGAAGCTCTTCCACACCTCCCTCAGGAAGTACAGTGTCCTTGCGACATTCAGGACAAGGGAATGGCTTACCTTGGCCTACCCTAAGGGCCAGCTTGAAGATACATTGCTTGCAGTAGCAGTGCAGGCAAGGGAGAGTCTTGGGATCTGTGTAGTGCTCCTGGCAGATAGCACAAGTGATCTCCTTCTCCAGGTCTTCTAGATTCTTCTCCACAACATCTACACCTACTGCCATTTTACCAAGTTGTATATCAAAAAGTGTTAAAAGTCTAGAAGAGTAATTGGCTCTATTATAGCAAGTGATGATAAGTCAAACAACTGGTTCAATTTGGGCGAGGCCTAATCTTATCACATTGGATCATGTGATGTATGTCAACACTCATGTCACTTCCAATCCTACACTTGGGCACTTGGCGGGAGACTCACCACAAAACTACTGAATGTTATCATGGTGAGATCTCACCATCTCAGTGGTGCATGCTCTGTGTCTGCATTGTTAGCACTTTCAGTCAGGCCTTGTCTTTGCCTCAACAACAAAATTTGTTGTTGAGGCAAAGACCAGGCCTATGTATATGCCATTGTGTGAATAACACAAATTTCCTTTTCAACTATGTATCTTTTCAATAGTCCAGAGATACACACATTATACACACATGCCACGCACACACACACAACACACACCACAGAATTGTATTATCGAGTTAGTCCATGTGTGTGTCCTTCTAAGGACTTGTCCATCATGAACTACTTTGAAATGATTATTGGCAAGCGAGTAAAGCTTGCCAAAGTTTTACCAAGTTATGTATCAAAAAGTCTTGTATAAGATACTTTTTCTGTTAGGGCAAGATTAAATACTGGGTCATGTGATGCACTAACTATATTCACAACATTCCTTACATTCACACATAAGGTAAACTCCCACCCAAGGCTAATGAATGCTTTCACAGTGTTTAGCCTAAGAGTTTAATAGCACATGCTATTTCAGGCTATTCATACTTTTAGCATAGAAAATGATATGGAACTAAATAATCTAAAGGAAGATATTCATGACTTTTAATTTGATGACTACCAATGAAGTTTTAAGTTACAGTAAGTAGGGCTAAATTGTAATTATTATTGTAGTATCTGTTGTCACCGAGAAATATAATATAGACTTGATCTTAATGCCATTATCCGCAAGTAGCTTGGAACTTCGTGCCATCTAGAATGCTATTTGATATACTAATCACAGTCATGTTCACAACCCACTGTTAGTCAGAGTTAGCAAGTTGAATATAGAGTGAAAGTAACAGACTAAAACGAAATAGACAAGAGTTACCAAGTCATGTGAGGTAATGCATGTCTTTTCTTGTCTATAATGTCACATGACTTTTAGGGTGACCCAGAAAGACAGCACTGCAAGACAGAAAGATTGGCTTATGTGTGTGTGAAGTTGTCATGACTCTGGTAGTGGCTGGAGATATTGACACTGTTGCCCCACCCACCACAATGGAGGGGAGGAGTATGGTGGACTCCTCAATCCTCATACAATTCCATTGCTTCATTCACATTTGCTGCACCAGCCACAGTATCATCCACATAAATAGATTGGTGCAGGAGGGTGACTAGGTCAGGCATGAAATTGGAGAACTGCTTCAGGGAATTGTCTATTGTGGCATTGAGCAGGAATGGGCTTGAGGACACTTCGAATACAACTCAAGAGATTCGAAAAACCTGGATGTTTAGGTCAAGCTTGTCGCCACAGGAACCTCAAAATAACTTGATCTTCCTCTGCTATAGATATTATTAGAAAGGTTTTCTCAATGTCGCAACAAGTGCAACAGGATATGAACAAAACCTCAAGAGGGTGTTCAAGATTTTCTAAGCTGGGTCCCAGTAAACAGGCATTCATTGAGGGATGGTCTCCAGCAGTGGCAGTGGATGCCTCCAGTAACTACTACAACTTCTCTACCCTATTGAAGTGGCTGACACCCTGAACAATGGAAAATTGGAGACCCTCCTTCTGATTCCCCTACAAGCAGTCCTGAATATCCAAAGAGAATGTAGAGCAGTAGCGAAAGGAATTTATGGCCCCTACTCAAGAGAGGCAGCAGTCAATGGAAGAGACACAGATTAGCTGCTATCGAATAAGCACTGAATCACAACTTTAAAAATAATTTACAACTTCAGCTTCATAACTTTCTCTATGTAGTTTAGTGTAGTTAAACGGGGTTAACAAGGGGCTTAGCCATTGCGAGGGGTGGGGGTGGGGTAGGCAGAAGGACTGGGTAGCGCAGCGTGGATACAAGCCTCGTGGGAATTTGTAATGAAGCGCACTGTGCAACACGTGGCAAGGTTCAGACTAGTCAGAATGCACGTACAAGCAGCAACAGCACTCTCTGTTGTCCACCACCCACCCCTACCAACCGTTCACCTTTGTGAGTAATGCAGGTCCAAATAATGGACATCTGGAAACCTAGGTCTCCATCCAGTTGGATATGGTGTCAGGGGCTGTTGGGGTATGGAGCCCAATAATCAGCGGGCATGACCCAATTAGCACTAATTAACTTCCTTGATAATTACAATTTGGGCTAGCTAAAAGCCCCCCACAGCTGCAGATATTGACGCCACACCCCATGAAACCGCCAAAATGTGAATGGATAGAGGAACTTGTAAGTGGAAATCAGGCTAAGTCACTGTAGTCAACTGAATTGAATAGCTATACACATATCACTGATTGTGGTACAACAGGAAACCTAAATACCACAACACACTGATTGTACAGAGCAGTGGGTAAACCACAGGACTATGAATAATGAATACACAGAATGTCACTTGGCAGTGGGAGATTCTGGGAGATCCTATTAATAATATTGTTTGTGAGAAACATCTTGGCATGTCCTGACATGTGCTTGGGCTCATTATCTATGATGACCAACAGGTAATGAATACAGTAGGGTGCACTCAATAATTTACAAGTACCAAATTCTGTCAATTAGGCCTTCAAAGATGCAAATTATAGCTCTATTGCAAGAAATTCCTGCCTACATGTGTACTTTCTGAGCATGCTTGGCTCTATATAACACGAGATGGGAAGATTATGAGCATACTTACAATAAAATAATAATTGCAAACATTATTACAACACAATCTAAGAATAAAAGTATTCTAGCAATGATGAAAGAGACTAAGAAAAAGAGAGATGAAAATAATTGTCCAAGAAATAAACAGTTGGCCACACACACACACCTCAGTTCATTTCAAGGAGGTTTCCCTTTTATTGCGGTAGCAGAATTGCTGGTGTGTTTCCAGCTAAATGGCATGCTCTATCTGTCCAAATCACATTTTAGAATCCTGTATCTTCGACCCATTCCAATATTTTCTGGTTATTCGGAGTTTGGAGCACTTGACAGGATGAGCTCTCTCTCATCTCACCTCCTAGGTGCCCAACAATTAATCCTACGAGGAAAAAAAGTGAGAGTGAAAAAAATCTAGGTAATGCATACAATAATATTGCTGAAGTAATGTGCATCGTAGCCTATAACAGCTATTTGCTCCATGTGGGAGTTACATGAATAGTTATAGACCATAAGACTTCTCTCAGTAATACATGTATAGCTGTTTAGCAACGGGTACTTGCAAATGATACATGTAGCTCGTTCATGTTACAAAATGCCTCAACCATATTAACTACTCTCACACATCTGTATTCTCTGGAAAGAATCTAGCATCATCTCATTACAAATTCATCTTTCTCTGTACCCCCTCCCTAATGTCCAGAAAAGAAAAAAAACTTCTCAATATCAAATATCACCAACCCCAACTACCTACTTGACAAAGATAGGGGTGAGGTGGGTGTAAAGTTGAAGCCATGAGTTAAGGAGAGGGGAAACAAGCTGTATGTCAAGCAAATCTTTGAATATTTCTTGAAGTAAAAACTTAACCGATCTTTTCAAATTCTATAAATACACCCAAAACCTGTCATAAATTTCTAACCACTTTACTTATTCATAGGCTTGTCCAGAATCGCTTAATTAGCATATTTTACAGTTCGACATGTTCACCTGATCATATCGAAGGAGGGGAACCTGTCCAGAATCACTTAATTAGCATAATTTTATGGTTTGACATCTTCACCTGATCATATCGAAGGAGGGGAATCTGTCCAGAATCACTTAATTAGCATAATTTTATTGTTTGACATCTTCGCCTGATCTTATTAAAGAAGGGGAACCTGTCCAGAAAGCATATTTTATTGTTTGGCACCTTCACCTGATCATATCGAAGGAGGGGAACCTGTCCAGAATCACTTAATTAGCATATTTTATGGCTTGCCATCTTCACCTGATCATATCGAAGGAGTTGAACTTTTCCAGAATCACTTAATTAGCATATTTTATGGTTTGGCATCTTCCCCTGATCTTATTAAAGGAGGGGAACCTGTCCAGAATCTGTTAATTAGCATATTTTATGGTTTGGCACCTTCACTTGATCATATTGAAGGAGGGGAACTTGTCCAGAATCACTTAATTAGCATATTTTATGGTTCGACATGTTCACCTGATCATATTGTAGGAGGGGAACCTGTCCAGAATCGCTTAATGAGCATAATTTTATTGTTCGACATCTTTGCCTGATCATATCGAAGGAGGAGAACCTGTCCAAAATCGGTTAATTAGCTTATTTTATTGTGTAACGCAGTTAAATATGGGGCGTTTAGATACACATAGGTGCTGTTGCTGACCCAGTGATGTGGGTGGGTTTGATACAAAGTGTATCCTTTTGCACACATTACATGATATGCAATTATTTGTATTATTATCATTATCCATTCTATGGGGGAAAATCCCTACAACTTCTGCAAGTACTATCATTACTATACTATATCTGATCTTTAGGGGGAGGATGGTGGACATTTAAATATATTCATTATCATGATTGTGGCTTTATTTCAGTTTGATTGATTGTTGTAGTCATGCTCAAATAATCAGTTCTCCATGAAATTGAACTGTTGTTGAATTGGGAGTGTGTAGCTAGCTGTAGTTTGGTACCTGGCCAGCCAGGATCAAGCACTGGAAACATCAGGGCAGGAACCTTTTAATTCACAATCATTATTCATGACCAACAGGACAGGGAAGGAAAATTATTGTAAAATGGCAAAAAGAAAAGTCTGATATGTACAACTTATCCAAATACTGAAGTTTGCCTTCTCTGTTTTCAACAACAATAACAAAAAAAAGTTGCACACTCAACCAACAGATATTTATATATATACTCCAAGTGGGAATTACATAGTATAACATGAAGAGCATTCTCAGTAATATACTTAGTAGTTGACCCTTAGTGGACTGTTGTCACAAAATTGTGAGGGGCTTGTTAGACTTATCCTAACATAAAAGTGCACAGCAACACTCAAACTTCAATGGCTTCTTATTAACAAATGGAGCAAGCTAGCCATGTACTTGTTTACAGACAAGTAACATTTGAGGAGAATAAAAACAGTGAAAGTTTGACAAGTAAAATGACCATAAAAACTAGTGAAGTATCTTTAAGTTTAAAGCGCAGCTGCGTGATATTCCAAGTTTTGACAGATAAGTAATACTTCTTTAAAGACTCGTTGTAATCTGGATTATTATTTCAAAAACACGTTCATGGTAATATACTACTCATGATTATTTATATTTTGCAGTACTGTGATGACCAATGATAGTTTTTTATGATAAAATAGCAATGCATTTTATATAGAATACTATTTTGGTATAGCTCAAGATACTATTTTGGTAAGTAGCTATAGCTCGCTAAGTTCAGATAAATATTTTATTGAATGTAGCTAGCAAAGTACAGATATAATGTGAAATTGCTAAGTACGGAAAACCTGTAGATACACTGAAACTTGAAGTAAAAATGATTCACTACTCAAGACAGACTCTAAATATGCATCTAGATAGCTTGATAAAAGCCTTCCCTTACCTGACTATGCCAAGAGAACAAGTTATAGTTAAAGCATGAGCGCTTAGTTTCTAGTCGATTTATTGCACGACAGCCCGAGGGCCGTAGGCCCGAGGACTGAGTGCGATAAATGTACTAGGCACTAAGCGCTCATGCTTTAACTAGTTTAAATACCGGGCAAGTGTTATTGCACACTTGCCAAGTTATTACACCTGACAACAATATAGCAACGGTATTTAACACTATATAAAAGTTAAACTATCGTCTCAATATTACTCGTTTAGTAGCGCTTAAAACCGTATGGGAGGGTTTCTTACTTATATCGGCCGCAGAGGCACCCAAAAGGTGGAGCTCCTGGAATTAACTTTCCGGGAGAATCAATTGAATTGGTGGTGGCCACGCCTGCGGGTGAGGTTTGAATCTATGTTCTTCAAAAACTAATGACTCCAAACTTTCTTTATGCGTAAGTAAACTATGATCATACCTACAAAACGTTCATGATGATTAACTGGCCAAAACAAAGCAGAATTGAGAAATAAAATAAAAAGGACAATTTAAAAACAATGAACTAACATTGCAGTTGACAAGGATGAGCTCGTCAGTGACGATTGAGTACAGTGGGAGGATTACTTACTTGAGGCTTGAGGAGAATGTAACTTGAACAAAACACGCTCCAAATGCCAGGCTTTTTTTCTTGCTTTCTGTCTATTTAAGTAAAAAATATTCGCATAACATGCATGTAGGACATCAAACAATGGGTAATGGTTGGCAACACAATAATAGTATGATTACACGAGATTGCATGTTTGTGTTAACCACAAATTCACTGTTTGAATTTATAACTTGCTGCAAATTGTCTCAAAGCAACAAAAATCTTTCTTTTTTTATTCGTCTGACGTATACATGCAGGAAATTAGTACCTGCAGAAATTAGTTAGGACGGGCAACATTTTAGATTTTACAATGCAGTAAATGTTGCCCTTGTGCAGGAATACTATGAAAGAGCGGACATTTCCTTTTGCAATACACAATACATGTATCTATTTTAGTAAAGAGTAAATTCATTATGCCAGTCATGCTGCTGAAGCAGTACCCAACTCCAAAAATGTATTTTAGTGAAAAAGTCATGAAGTTAGTTATTAACCAATGTGAGAATCATCCTCTGGTATTGTTGCTCCTATATAGGTAAGTTGAAATGTTGTTCAGCTTCATTGGCCGGTAGCATCTGTATTTCTTATTGGTCAGATTCTTTAACCATCATTGGGCCACCATTATTCGCAGCAGGAAAGGATTTCCACGGTTTATAAAGAACTCCCCCACCCCACCACCACCCTCATTCCTCAAAAAAAAAAAAAAAACTAACACAGTAGCATTATAGCTAATATAAAGAAAAAGCATCTATTGAAGTTATATACCATTGATGAGCTAATAAATATTAACACAAATCAACGTCACAGTTACAGTGAAACATCACTCCATTGCTATAAATAATGTGCAATGGTCATAGCAACCAAATGTGGTAATGTACTTGCCATCTTCGGTTAACACAACTGTCTTCTTTAAGTCCCAGTCAGCCACATAAACATAGTGACCAAACACATGTACCATCCATGGACCTTTCAATAACTCGACTTCATTCTGGACTCGATTGAAAGTGTTGAGGATATTTCCTTTCATGTCAATGACAGCTATTGTTTCGTTATCATTGCTGATATACAGGTTTTCATGGTTATCAGGATACATGTGGCGTAGCATTGTTAATAAAGATACGATGGACAAAGTTCAGATCTCTGTCATACACTGTAATCTGTCCTTTGTTATTCCATTCAGTGACAAATACTTCTTCTCCTTACTGCTGTTATGTCATAATGGCCGCAATCTTGGAGTTGCTTGACCTCCTGTACTTGGACATTTTTGAAATAGCGATCGCATTTCCCTATATTAATAGACACTGTCTACATGATCAACTGCTAAATTGCGCAGCAATCCATTTACTTTGAGTTTCTTCACATCCATGATCTAATTCTGTTTCCTTCTTCATTAAATACTTCAATAGTATCGTATTCCACAATGATAAATTCTTTTCATGAGTTTATTGCAATAATAATGGTTTGGGTTATAGCTTTAGGTACAGTCATCACAACAGCATTACTGTCACTAAATCTTTATCAATTCATACAGAGTTGTAGCACAACTGAATCACGTGATATGATACATAGATAATGTGTGCATAACAATGACGATTATTACCAACAAAATTAAGTCTCTAACAGCTAATTATAAATATTGACACAGTCACTAAAAAAGTCACAGGAGAACACCACTCCATCATTATTAATGTGCAATGGTCCATAGCAGCCAAATGTGGTAATGTACTTGCCATATTTTGTGAACACGACTGTCTTCTTTAATGCGATGTCAGCCACATACACATAGTCACCAAACACATGCACCATCCATGGTTCTTTCATCTGGACTCGATTAAAAGTGTTGAGGATATGTCCTTTCATGTCAATGACAATTATTGTTTTGTCACGATTGCTGACATACAGGTTTCCATGGGGATCAGGGCACATGTGGCGTAGTGCAGTCTTACTGGTTGTAGAGATGTGCCGGACAAAGTTCAGATCTCTGTCATACACTGCAATCTGACCTTTGTTGCTATATTCAGTAACAAGTACTTCATCTCCTACTGCTTTTATATAAATAATGTCACATTCTTTTACCTGCTGCACTTGGATATTGTTAAAGTGACGGTCACATTTCCCTATCTTATTTGAAAACTGTCCAATATAATAGACATTGTCCTCATGGTCAATTGCTAAATGGCGCAATTCATTTAATTTAAGTTTTTTCACATCAATAAATCTTATTCTGTTTCCTTCTTCATTAAACACTGCAATAGCTGTATCATGTTCTACAACGAAAGTCTCTTTGTGCGAGTTTATTGCAATACTGAATGGTTTGGTTACATTATTCCAGATTTTTGTGGGATTTTTCAACTTCATTGGACTTAAGTATGCAACAATGGTGAAGGGACTGCCTGGTACAGGGTGGTCATAGGCACTAATAGTAAGAGTGTATCGTCCACGCAATGGAGGTGTATATGTAATTTCATATTTGTTTGCACTAATGGCATTTGTCTTGGCTGAATAAACTGCTGAAGTGTTTATGCACTGAAACTGACATTTCAGATTTTTAGCAGAAATAGTTTTCCCAGACTTGTTTTGTATTGTAAACTTGAGTCCCTCACCAGTCTCCATAGTCTTTGGAACTTCTGTGACATCCAGCATCTCTGCTATAGTATTGTTTGATACCCAGGTATTCTCCTCACAGAACTGTTGTAGAGCATCTGCACAGTCCACTTCGACTATCATGTCTGCTTTTTCCGTTATTTCAGTGTCCGTTTTTTGTTTGTCACTTTCTGTAATCTGTGTTTGTATTTTGCTCATGATGTCTCTGTACATGCTCATAACCTCATCATCAGAACACAATTTAACACTCTGCTCTGTGTAGTCAATCACATTGTGAACTTCTGCACTAGCAATGGACAATTTCTCCTTTTGTGTGTCTAGCTTCTTGATCTTGTCTTCAGTGTTTCTGTTGACCTCTCCTAGCAGCTGTTGTTTGCGCAGATCAAGAATCTTGTGGAGCTCGACAAAGGAAGTCTCTATTTTGTGAGTCACTTTCTTCTGCTGGGTTTGGATCTCACTCTCTACTTTATTCACATCTTTGATGGATTGAGACAGAGATTCTTTTACTTCTTTTAGAGGTTTGAGCGTCTCAAGGAATTGTTTCTTCTTGTCATCTGCGGCTACATTGTTGAACTCTATGTTGTGGTCTCTGTGATCCTTCACAGTGCAGTCTCGACAGATCAGCTTGTTGCAGTCGAAACAAAATATTTTCAACTTTTTCTTATGAACACTGCATTTCTTAGGCTCAGGATGTTTGGGAAGAAGCTGTTCACTTTGTAATATCTGAAGCTGCTCAATAGGCACACATTCATGTCCTTCGAAGACTGCTGACATTACTGAGTGGTTATGAACGCAATTCTTGCATGCAAACTTATCACATTGGTGACAAAAGGCTTCTGCTGTAGCTTTAGCATTGCATATCTCACAGGTGACTTGCTTACTCAGAGCTTTCTTGTGTTTGAAGTACATGGACTTCAAGCGGTTTAATTTGAAGTCAGACTGAAGCTGTTCCACACCTCCCTCAGGAAGTACAGTGTCCTTGCGACATTCAGGACAAGGGAATGGCTTACCTTGGCCTACCCTAAGGGCCAGCTTGAGGATACATTGCTTGCAGTAGCAGTGCAGACAAGGGAGAGTCTTGGGATCTGTGTAGTGCTCCTGGCAGATGGCACAAGTAATCTCCTTCTCCAGGTCTTCTAGAGTCTTCTCCACAACATCTAGACCTACTGCCATTTCGCAAGTGTGATATCAAAAAACTAGTATTTGGGCCGAGGCCTAATCTTATCCCATTAGATCACGTGATTGGCGAAAGTCCCCACAAAACCAATAAATCTTATCATGGTTAGATCTCTGAGTCAACAAATAGGGGATTTGCATGATGACATCACGTAACATCCTACCACGCCCACCGACGGTATCACTGCACACCGTGTCCCATTGAAAATGTATTAGTTTTGCTGACCGCTTGGTCTATTTTTTGCTGTAGCAACAGCGCCAGGCTGCACAGAGCTTCCAAATTACAGGAATAGCTTTATTATGAAATTTACTAAGTGCTGATAGCAAAAGTTTAGGATTTTCAGCCCTGGCTATTGGAATTCCTAGGAGTGAAATTTGGTGATGGTTATCTAACCACCCTACTTCTTCTTGGAACTCACCTTGAAAACTGAGACTGGCTGGTTTTTCTCAGAATTCTATAGCCTGGGGGTGGCCTGCTTCTTAGAAGCGGATTGTGGTGATTTCTCTGGAGGGATTGGTGAGTCTTAAAAGAGAAGTTAGAAAAAGAGATTGCTTTGTTCCTGAATGCTAAGATAACAGAAGAAAGAACAACATGGTGATCATTTCATAACTTTCCTAAGGATAAACTGATGAGAAAGAAATGATTAATTTCTAAAAAGATAGGATTTGTATCATCAGCTGTTTTGCTCCACAATGTGGAAGAACTCTTGAATATCTTTGTGGAGAATATTGTAACAAAAAGCATTGCTACAGGGACGGCAGTGGAGAATTGGCAAGCCTACAATTAATATGGCCTCTTATTACTGATCAAGCTTACTTTATTTAGATTGAGTATGTTTTTATGTTTATTTTAGTTATCTTTCTCCCCTTAGTTCAATATGTATTCATTTTCTTTGATTGTTTAGTTACAGTTTAACCACAGTGTAAAACATGAAAGCAATAGTTCTGCAGGACATTAATGTCCGTGCATTAACTACCTAAAATAACTCACCTACTGTGGAGTTAAGTAATGCCATTAGCTAGCTACCTGTTGAAGAGGTAAAAAAATGGTGAAGGGACATATAAATTCTAGTTAAAAACTAGCAAACAGGACATTATTACTGATACAGTCCATAGATATACAACAGTCCCACACGCTTTGTGAGAAAATGTATTACTGCGGGTGATGATGCTGATCATAATAAAATACTATGAAGTGAATCAATTGGTGGACTAAGAGAAAAACCTGTTAATGCTAATTCAATGTCCAAACTTCTGATAGCTAGTAATGGAGTTAGCAAAATTGTGGTAAATATTTTTTCTTGTTTTTCGTTTATACCTTGATTCTCAAAGACAAATATCTGGATCTATATAATTATTATATTCAATTTAGGAAGTATGTCTTAGACCTCTTTACTTTGTCACAAGTCACAGTATCGTGAGGATGTTGTTTAGCTACATTACCATTTTGCTCACCTTTCTTTTAAGTTGCCAATATTTGCTAGCAAATACATACCTTTTATCTATCTCAACTTTACAACATGAAGCTGACTAAGAGCAAGATGTTCAACTATAGCTACTTGCTTTTATAAATGGTATTTCTGCCAGAGTCTGAGTCTGTCAGACAGGTGGTTGCATTTATGTCTCCTGACTAATTTATGGAGATGATAACTTCACCACAATCAGGTTACTTCTAAGAAAATTCACAGCACAATAGGCAGGCCACCACCAGGCTATAGAATTCTGAGAAAAATCAGCTGGCTCAGTTTTCAAGATGAGTTCCAAGAAGAAGTAGGGTGGTTAGATAACCATCACCAAATTTCACTCCCAGGAATTCCAATAGCCAGGGCTGAAAATCCTAAACTTTTGCTATCAGCACTTAGTAAATTTTACAATAAAAGCTATTCCTGTAATTTGGAAGCTCTGTGCAGCCTGGCGCTGTTGCTACAGCAAAAAATAGACCAAGCAGTCAGCAAAACTAATACATTTTCAATGGGACAGGTGTGCAGTGATACCATCAGTGGGCGTAACATTCAACTGTATAGGCAGATGAGTGGTAAGAAGGACCAAACAACTAAAGAAGGAGTTCCTTGTAACAAAGCAAATTATTTCTAATATTTCCGTTTAGAACTGGAACAGAATTTGAAGGTATTTGAAAGGCCTGTGTTTAAGTCATTCTGCAAATTGCAAACATGGAAGAAATTGACTATTAAGAAGACCATAAACAACAATTTTAGGCTGTATATTCTGTAAATGTCTCAAGTAATTTTTTTTGCACTTGTTCTTGTCCATAGTCAGCCAAAACCTACTTATTCCTTCCACCAGCTCATCCTCTGATAGAGGTTTCACCTTGCTCTGCAGATACTCCTTCAGTCAGTTCATGCAACAAATTTTATATTGGTGGTGTATGTGATGAGTTTGCATTATTACTAATAGTTTTAACTTGCTATCGAAAAAGCACTGAATCATAACTTAAAACCTTTGTGAGTAATGTAGGTCCAAATCATGAAACCTAAGTCTCCATCCAGTTGGATGTGATGTCAGGGGCTGTTGGGGTATGGTGAGCCCAATAATCAGTGGGCATGACCCAATTAGCACTAATTAACAATTAGCACGTGATAATTACAATTTGGGCTAAAAGCCCCCCATGGCTGCAGATGGGTGGGACCTACTCTATTCTGCAGATTGACACCACACCCCATGACACCGCCAAAATGTGAATGGATAGAGGAACTTGTAAGTGGAAATCAGGCTAAGTCACTGTAGTCAACTGAATTGAATAGCTATACACATATCACTGGTTGTGGTACAACAGGAAACCTAAATACCACAACACACTGATTGTACAGAGCAGTGGGTAAACCACAGGACTATGAATAATGAATACACAGAATGTCACATCTTGGCAGTGGGAGATTCTGGAGGCGGCACCCTCCTATTAACAATATTGTTTGTGAGAAACATCTTGGCATGTCCTGACATGTGCTTGGGCTATTATCCATCAGAATGATGACCAACGGGTAATTAATACAGTAGGGTGCGCTCAATAATTTACAACTACTAAATTCTGCCTACTATTCCTTCAAAGATGCAAATCACCATAGCTCTTGCAAGAAATTCCTGCCTACATGTGTACTTTCTGAGCATGCTTGGCTCTATATAACATGAGGTGGGAGGAATATGAGCATACTTACAATAAAATAATAAGTGCAAACATTATTAGAACACAGTCTGAGAATACAAGTTTTCTAGCAATGATGAAACCTGTTTTTAGCATTTTTTTTAAAATACTGAGTTGTGAGACTAAAAAGAGAGATGAAACTATTGGCCAAGAAATAGTTGTCCGCACACACACACCTCAGTTCATTTCAAGGCGGTTTCCCTTGTAGCAGAATTGCTGGTGTGTTTCCAGCTAAATGGCATGCTCTATCTGTCCAGATCACATTTTGGAATCCTGTATCTTCGACCCATTCCAATATTTTCTGGTTATTCGGAGTTCGGAGCACTTGACAGGATGAGCTCTCTCTCTTCCTATATATCACCTCCTAGGTGCCTAACAATCAATCTATAAGGAAAAAAAGTGAGAGTGAAAAAAATCTAGGTAATGCACACAATAATATTGCTGAAGGAATGTGCATCGTAGCCTTACAGCTATTTGCTCCATGTGGGAGTTACATGAATAGTTATAGACCAAAAGACTTCTATTAGTACATAATATACATAGCTATTTAGCAACAGGTACTTGTAAATGATACATGTTATTAACTACTCTCACACGTCTGTATTCTCTGGAAAGAGTCTAACATCATCTCATTACAAATTCATCTTTCTCTGTACCTTCTACCCCCTCCCTAATTTCCAGAAAATAAAAAAAAAACCTTCTCAATATCAAATATCTCCAACCCCAACCCCAACTACCTACTTGACAAAGATAGGGGTGAGGTGAGTGTAAAGTTGAAGCCATGAGATAAGGAGAGGGGAAACAAGCTGTATGTCAAGCTATCTTTGAATATTTCTTGAAGTAAAAACTTAACCGATCTTTTAAAATTCTATAATTATACCCAAAACCTGTCATAAACTTCAAACCACTTTACTTACTCATAGGCTAACCTTAGCAATTTTCCCTTCTTGTTCTCAATACCAAACGTATTATCCTATTTTTTTTTGGTCTTCTCCCGAACGGAGTCCACCGAGCACACGTAAATGACATAGCTATGCAGCAACTTTCACATTCTCACTCCAACAGAGTTCTTCTCGCTCGTACGAATAAAGCCCACACCTATTCTCTACAGTCTCTCTTGCCAGGGGCCTGTCCTCCACGTTTTTTTTTGTTTTTTTTGGAGACACCCTCTCCGCTCCCGATACAACTTGATAGATGAGAGAAGTCACGGCAGAAGGTAGCTTTTCTAATAAGCCATGATGACACTGCTCTTTATTTAGAAAGTAAAATTGGAATAAAAATCTTTTTTTTTCCTTAGCTTGCTAGCTAGCTATGTTGCTGTGGTGAGATAGTAGTGGGAGAAGAGCGAAGAATCAATGGAGGTTGCAGCAGCTGGTAGCAGAGACATTTTTGAAATAAATGACTTCACAAATGCAAGTTCTTGGGAAACGTAAGTAGCTACGGCTTGTACTGCACGAGTAATTCTGGCACATTTTTTTAAAAAACATTTAGCCATAGTTATACTTGAACTCTTACTGAGGTAACTATTTAGAGTAACTTAAACTCTAAAGAATAAATGAAAACTCAAATGTCTATACTTTAAGTGGAATGGCCTCATTAGACCCAAAAATACAACAGATTCTATGAACTTGCATGTATGATAGCATTGGTCATAAATACACTTAGGGCCTCAATAAACCATCACTGAACGTGCTTGTGTCTACATTGATGAGTCAGCTATTTCACGGTTCCGTTTTGGCCACTTTAAGAGTGAGACCACCAATAATGAATAACAGTTAATACATATACATACATTGATCTAGCTAATACTTAGTGCACAAGGTTAGGTGAAGGAATCAGGGCATTGTGAGCTAGTGACAGAGTTTCAGTTCACTGTGGTGGTACTGTCTGGAATAGGCAAATATTACAGATAGTAACATTTTACCATTGCACATCACGTTTTTTTTAAAGTCGTTAATGTTGTTATCAAGAAGACTTCACTTTTGTCGGAAAGTAAGGTTATTTTGTCTAAACTTTTGAACAGTCTGTGGTAGTATACTCAGTATTCACGTAATACTTCTATTGTATTAGGTTCATAGCGGACATAGAGAAGATTCTGCACCAGTGGGGATTGGCAGCCTCGGATGAACATGTGCTGGTGAGTGTGTCACATGTGTGTAACTATGCATAGTAAAAAACTAAACTAGTAATTTAAAGAATGTGTTATAGGTGATCTGTCAGTATTGAGTGAACATTGGCAAAATGTAATAGTTAAACCATGGGTTATATATGTTAAGTTCCACTCACTAGTGTGTCGTGTTCTACATGATTTCCCGATGTGAAAGTTGCAGATAATATTACTTCAGGGAAACATAAGTCTATGTACCTCTGTAAATGCTGTATTTACAGTAAATCTGGTGCTTTTTTTTAATTATTTTGTTTTAACTGCTCAGTATTATAGATCCCTGAATTTCACAGATGCTATTATTTTCACTTCAAGTTGGGCTATTGGACCATCCTTTAGTTACTATTGTTGTGATGATAATAAATTCCTTTAAGACTGAAGAACAGAATATTTGAAGGCTTGCTATTGCACTGTCTGAAACCCTTCCATTTATTTTCCAATCTCATAACAAGCTCCGTACACTCAGCCATTCTGGCAACATTTGTAGTGATGACCCTGTACCATATGTTATTGTGATCTACTAACCTTAACCCCCTTTCCATATACAGCCACGCCCTTCCAAGGCCACAACCTTCTGATTATGTATGGTTTGCTGGTAGTACTGAGCCTATGCTCTCACCCCTCCGTCTCATTGAGTGGTGTGAAGGGGTGAAACTTTAGAATAAATCCTAAACATTTGGCCCAGCACGTGTCACATTGCTTTTAAGCCATGTAGGTATATTCTAACCAAGTGAAAAAAGAAAAAAATCTACCAGGACACGTGCAGCTTTCTTCTTGCCCATGTCACTACTGGGTCGTGACGTTGGTTTACCACTCAAGCTCATTCCCCGCCTCTTTTATTAATTTGCCCAACTCCAATGCAACATTTACCTAGCCTCTGGAGATGATCCTCACCATTACATAACTGTGTTGAACTCTATTCTAAGTTCAACCTGCACAAGGCTGGAGGAAAATGAGTACTTACAATAGTTCAATACGTGTTGGTCCCTCCCTCCTCATAGCATCTTAGTCCAGGCTTCTACTGTACTCAATCACAGGCTGGCTAAACAGAAGACCTCTTACTGATTGTAAATGGTGCCATATTATTGTTTGTGTGAATGATGTCATCCTGACAGATATAAGGTCAGCGCTAGTAATGGAGAGATTGCCGCTTTATTTAAAGTGCACCTTACCATATGTTGTAACTAAGTTCCATAGAATAGCCATTGGCTAGCAGTATAAATATAATATTCCACAATCCACTATGATGTTCCATTCTTAATAAAAATGTATAGGTCAGTATCTCCTGGTTTTCTACTTAACATAATGTTATAACCCTCAGCGTGCATGCGTGTGGGTTATAGTACCATCAGTCAGTCAGTCAGTTAGTCAGTCAGTCAGTCAGTCATTCTGTGACCTCTTGAGCATTGAAGGAGGCAGCATAAAGCAAAACTATGATGATAAGCAAGAAATTATTCGCTCACATGATTACGACGTGACAATGAGGGGTGTTACTCCCAGTGCAAAAGGCTACAATCATCTTGGCAAAAATTTGACTAGTTTTTCTGGAAACGGAAGTAAAGAATTCCGGCTGATTAAATTGTCCAGTACAATAGTTAAATGAATTTACTGAGAGCTGGAATTAGAGCTTCGGATTGGAGGAACTTGTGAATGTCCATTGCCTAGCTTTTTTTAGTTAAGACTGCATTTACATCTACTGAGCTATTTATACTTGATTTTTTATGTACGTATGTGCCAAAGCACATTATATCTGAGAAATGGTTTTGTAATAGCTATGATATAGTAGTGCTGAAGATTCGCATCTTAGGTGCTTATTTTCTTGTCGTAATTATTTTCACATTTTCGAGCTATGTATATATACTTACATACAGTAGAACCTCAGTAATTTGAACACTAAGTGACTGAAGGGTGTTCAGATTAGTGAAAAGTTTGGATTATCTAGTATATGGTCCAGCTATTAAATTATTCATAATACACACATCATTGTCGTTACAGACAGATAAGTGTATTATTATATAGAATTATTTTGGAGAGTGGGAGTGGTTGTCTCTTTCACTGTGGAAATCTACAAACATACGTATTAGGAGTGAAGCTATGGTTCGAGAACCTGAAGATTGCCATGATACAGGCAAATCTCAATGTACAAGCAATAGAACCTCAGTAATCTGAAACACATTAATCCAAAATACCTTGTAATCCAAACAGCCTGGTTGAGTTCCACCCATTAAGGCCAAATAACCCCTTCCTTGAGAATCCGTAGTTGGCTGTTGTACCCTATTTACAGCTGCCTCTATGTTACTCCAGCCAGTATTGGTCACCTGACTAGCTAACTAGTTTCATGTATTAATATTGATTAACTGGCAGAATGGGAGCAGTAAGTGCAGTAGCAAAGAGAGGGTAAAGGGTTGACAGGACATGGAGTAGGGAGCATGAGTAGTAGGGAAACATGTGGGCCATGGGTTGGGCATCCAGTAGTATGCTCACAGCAAAGGGAGCTAGACAGCTAGGTACAAAGGTAATTGAGTACCGTAAGCAATGTTGCTCTCAAAACAATGCTCAAGCCACTTTTAAAGTATAATTTATTAAAATGGCTGTGATTTTTTTTCACAGTCATATACTTATTGGCGAGCGAGACACTATCAGGGGTAACTCAATTGAAAATCGGGGATATTTGTTTATATATATGTTTAGATGTACGTATGTCATTTTTGTACTTTGACCCTCACGTTTTTGTGTTAGTTCGGTGGTTGACCCCGTCCCAAACTTCGCTAAACAGAATCCTCTGGTTTATCGATCATTACCTGTATCACCCTAGATTGAATTGTTTACCGTTTTGAATTCTTCTGCGAGTGCAGTTAAAACTTGAAAACTTAAGGGAGTTCCGTTTCAAGTTAGTGTCGGTGGTAATTCAATGCACTCTTTGTCATGGTTATGAGCCGTGCGCAACAGTATTTACTTGAAACCACGAAAGTAAGTCTCATGTAGGTATGTCCAGTTGTGTGAAATCATTGCGCGTTACAGCCACTACTTAGCTAAAGAACATCACAAAGAAAACATTTGAATAACGTGTGTTGTTTTGTTTTATTTTTGTTTTGTTTTTTCAAATTCAAACAGTTGCAGCGAGTTGTTACTATGGCACTGAAATCTCTTTACCATGTATACATAATTTAAAAACTGGACCTTATTTTCAGTAGCTTCAGTGTTAGAAATCTATAAAGATAGTATAGTCTTTAGGCTCGCTCGCCATTTGTGCTCAAGCACATCACTAGTTATGATAAACCCTGATAAAAGCGATGATGACAGTGGAGCTTAGGCGGGTTGGTAAAGCATCATCAGTATTAGCACCAACGGTGGTGTGTGTATTTATGACGCTGAGTGGGGTGGGTAAAGGGTGGGTAAAGGGTCATTGGTGCTGTCGATGATGGTCATGTGTGTATTCACACATGATGTGTATTCATGAATACATGCATGGATCAAGAAAGGTGAAGTGTACTAGTGTAACTGAAGCTAATGGTAAAAATACCTTATGCTACTGCATTCCTAATTAGCGAAAGATAGTCATTCAGGCACCACTGTGTTGTGGGATACTTGCTAGAACTTTTTTTTTTTATTATTAAATTGAAAATATAACAAATAGAAGTAACATGAAGCTAATAAATATTCACACCGTGACTAACGTTACAGGAGAACACCACTCCATCGTTATTAATGTGCAGTGGTCCATAGCAACCAAATGTGGTAATGTACTTGCCGTCTTCGGTGAACACGACTGTCTTCTGTAAGTCATCGTCAGCCACATACACATAGTGACCAAACACATGCACCATCCATGGATCTTTCAATAATGTGACTTCATTCTGGACTCGATTAAAAGTGTTGAGGATATTTCCTTTCATGTCAAGGACAACTATTGTATTGTCACTATTGCTGACATACAGGTTTCCATGGGTATCAGGACACATGTGGCGTAGCATAGTCATATGGGTAGTAGAGATACGCCTGACAAAGTTCAGATCTCTGTCATACACTGTAATCTGGCCTTTGTTATTCCTTTCCGTGACAAGTACTTCTTCTCCTACTACTGTTATATCACAATAGCCTAATCCTTGGAATTTTTTGCCTTTTTGTACTTGGATATTTTTGAAGTAGCGATCACATTTCCCTATCTTACTTGATAATTGTCCAATATAATAGACATTGTCTTCATGATCAACAGCTAAACTGCGTAATTGCTTCATTTTGAGTGAACTCTGAATAGTACATCTTATTCTGTTTCCTTCTTCATTAAATACTGCAATTGCTTTATTGTATTCTACAACAAAAGTCTCTTTGTGTGAGTTTATTGCAATACTGAATGGACTCGTTACATTATTCCAAACTTTTGTAGGACAGTTCAACTTCATTGGACTTAAGTATGCAACAATGGTGAAGGGACTGCCTGGTACAGGGTGGTCATAGGCACTAAGAGTAAGTTTGTATCGCCCACGCACTGGGGGTGTGTATGTGATTTCATATTCGTTTGCAATAATCACATTTGTCTTGGCTGAATAAAGTTCTGCAGTGTCTATGCACTGAAACTGACATTTCAAATTTGTAGCAGAATTTTTTTTCCCAGACTTGTTTTGTATTGTAAACTTGACTTCCTCACCAACCTCCATCGTCTTTGGAACTTCTTTGACTTCCAGCATGTCTAGTATAGTATTGTTTGCTACCCAGGTATTCTCCTCACAGAACTGTTGTACAGCCTCCACACAGTCCACCTCAACTATCAAGTCGGCCTTTTCCGATATTTCAGTGTCCGTTTTTTGTTTGTCACTTTCGGTAATCTGTGTTTGTATTTTGCTCATGACTTCAATGTGCATGCTCATAACCTCATCATCAGAACACAATTTAACACTCTGCTCTGTATAGTCGATCACATTGCGAACTTCTGCACTAGCAATGGACAATTTCTCCTTTTGTGTGTCTAGCTTCTTGATCTTGTCTTCAGTGTTTCTGTTGACTTCTCCTAGCAGCTGTTGTTTGCGCAGATCAAGAATCTTGTGGAACTCCTCAAAGGAAGTCTCTATTTTGTGAGTCATTTCCTTCTGCTGGGTTTGGATCTCACTCTCAGCTTTATTTGCATCTTTGATGGATTGAGACAGAGATTCTTTTACTTCTTTTAGAGGTTTGAGCATTTCAAGGAGTTGTTTCTTTTTGTCATCTGCGGCTACATTGTTGAACTCTATGTTGTGGTCTCTGTGATCCTTCACAGTGCAGTCTCGACAAATCAGCTTGTTGCAGTCGAAACAAAATATTTTCAACTTTTTCTTATGAACACTGCATTTCTTAGGTTCAGGATGTTTAGGAAGAAGCTGTTCACTTTGAAATATCTGAAGCTGTTCAATAGGCACACATTCATGTCCTTCAAAAAATGCTGTCATTACTGAGTGCATATCAATGCAGTTCTTGCACACAAACTTATCACATTGGTGACAAAAGGCTTCTGCTGTAGCTTTAGCATTGCATATCTCACAAGTGACTTGTTTACTCAGAGCTTTCTTGTGTTTGAGGTACATGGACTTCAAGCGGTTTAATTTGAAGTCAGACTGAAGCTCTTCCACACCTCCCTCAGGAAGTACAGTGTCCTTGCGACACTCAGGACAAGGGAATGGCTTACCTTGGCCTACCCTAAGGGCCAGCTTGAGGATACATTGCTTGCAGTAGCAGTGCAGACAAGGGAGAGTCTTGGGATCTGTGTAGTGCTCCTGGCAGATAGCACACGTGATCTCCTTCTCCAGGTCTTCTAGAGTCTTCTCCACAACATCTACACCTACTGCCATTTTACCAAGTTATATATCAAAAAGTATTAAAAAGTCTATAAGGGTAATTGGTTCTATTTGGGCGAGGCCAAATCTGATCACATGGGATCATGTGATGTGACCAACACTCACCTCCTCATTGTACTTTTAGGAAGTTCACAACAAAGTCACTGAACCTTATCACCGTGACAACTCAGCGTTGGTGATTGCTCAATATTATATGGTAGAAGTACTTTGAGTCTGACCTTACCTTTGTCACAATATTTAGACTGTGTTTAAGGTGGATTTAATTTGAATATATTGGTGAGTGTGCTAAGCGAGTGAGACATAATCAGGGGGAACACAATTGAAAATTGCTGATATTTTTTTGTTCATATATTTATGTTTGTACATGACACATACATAATATTGTACTTACCTCACATGTTTGTGTTGACTTAGTCGTTGATCCCGTCCCATACTCCACTAAATAGAATTTATGGCTATTTTTACCCAAGGAAATTTAAATGTTGAAGCGTTTGAATTTTGTTTGACTTATTTGAACTCACCAGATCTCATTTACTATATATTGATAGTAAGTTATCTTGGTTAATGCACTGTTTGTCATAGTTAAACCAGTGTGTGAGTGAAAGTGTGGTGTATTACAGCTACTGCTTAGCTAAATAAGATTAATTTAGCTACCTTGTTGTTTGAATTGCTCATGCACGATGGCTAGTGGTCGCCATTTGTACTGAAACACATCACTTGATTTTATCTATTGATCTACGGATATGCAAGGAAAAAATTGACGAAGAATTTAGACCATACTCACAAAAGCCTGTGAATTTTTCAGTCATAATAGAAAGAACATGAGCATGTTTAAGTTGGGTAGCAGGCAAAATATAAAATGGCTCAGCTCATGCTTTGTTGATGAATATACATCCCGTCGTCGTTGTTACTGACACACAAGTGCATTATTTATAGATATGCCATCAACAGCTTATTTATTCGAACTTTCAGGGTGACTCAGGGAGACAGCACTGCAAGACAGAGAGACTGGCCTATGTGGGGAGGAAGTTTGTCATGACTCTGGTAGTGGCTGGAGATACCGACACTGTTGCCTCACCCACCACAGCAGAGGGGAGGAGTCTGGATGGCAGTGACGACATGAGGAAGGCGTGGTCTCCAGCCATGATGGAGATGATGGACGGAAAGAGGGACTTTCCATCAGACGCACACAACATCACTAAATGGTAAAGGGTGGATAGTATGGGTCTGTGAATAGTGGTGAACAAGGAAGTTGGGGGAAAGGAGGAGACGATGAATTTTTAATTGTTTCAAGTTGCACAAATGGTGTCAGTTTTAAAGTATAAGGAAACAACTGAAGTTTCATAAAGAGAGAGAGAGGGTTCATTTGAAATTTCACTTCTGAATATAAGGTTGTTGTTGTTGTTGTTGGATAATTTTTTCACGTTGAAGATACAATGGAGTGTAAAAGTTTAAAGTGAAGCATACATGTACATATTTGGGAGATTTGGGTGTGTGAAGTGTTGAATGTACTTACATTAATTGTATGTTTATGTTTACAGGTACGGTGTGAGGCAGTTTGTGTTGCTATCACCAGATGGAGGTGGGGAATGTCTCACTAGCCAGGCACAAGCCAAGCTCATGCTTAGCTCTGTCTCCATAGCGATATCCAACACTCAATGGTAAAGATATCAGTCATTGTATAGTGGGAGCAAGTGAAATGGATAATACTAACCCTATAGTCTTTTTTTTTTTTTTTTTCTTTCTTTTTTTTTTTGTTGTTGTTTTTTGTTGTTTTTAATGAGAAATATATATATATATACAAGTTTAAGTCTGTTGAAAAACCCCATGAATGACCAATGCAGTGAGTCTTATGAGACCAAAGGACTAGCTCTGATGTTAATTAGTAGCTGAGTTATAAGAAGTTAGCCAAAAGTACTGTAGACAAAAGTTAAAAATAATCCTGCCTAGATTCACAACCAATGTTGTAGCATAAGATTCCGGAATAAATTGACTTCGTGAACAGCTGACAGAAGAAGTAGAAAAACACGAATTCCCAATATGATAATTTATAAATGGAAAATCCCCTTAATTTTCGTCTGTAAATAGTATACTAAAATTTGAAGTTGTTAGCATTCTGATATTATTACTTTCTGATCAAGCTATGTACCGTACATACATGTACTTATATAGACTTAGAAGGAACAAAAATCACACTCACAAATTTCTCAATCAAGAAAATAATGTACATTTACTTTATACTTCACTTTCTAGCATTTAAATTCATTTATTTGTCTAGCATGGTTCCTTTTTTCATCCAAGTTCACAAGCAGTGGCGGCAGATGTTTGTGGGAGTCGCTGAAGGGCCTGCAGGCATACGTGTGAGCTTTGACACCATCCACTTGAAGCAAGTACCCTCCAAGTACATGCACCTGGCAGGGCTCATGGAGATGTTCAAATCTAAAATAGTGAGTTAGTTTGCTACTGGCCTTAATAAATCGAATGATAAGTTAATTAGTGATACTTGTACCTGGTAACAGTATTCATGTAACATCCGATGAGTTGGTTGCCTGTTGGGTGGCATAGGTACAGTGTATCAATGTATTGGCATTCAAATGCCTCCACAGCACAAGTATTGTACTACTGCCCCATCTGATGTCCCGTGAAACTGTCAGTGGGAGAAAAATTTCTCTTTGTGGTTTATTTAGTCAAGCTAAACTTTTGTGTTTCAAGTCACATGACTGGTCCACCCTACAATGAGGGCCATAGTTCCTGCACCCCCAGATCAATATTACAGGCTTTCGTCTACTGTGGTTTAGTTTTACAAAAACTGTAGGACATACCTATTGGTATGTGATGGAGTCACCAGGAATAAAGTTGGACAGGTACGATTAACAAAATCTGGTGACTTTCATACTAGATAGTGATATTACCCAACACACAGGTGGTCTTTTCAACAACAACAACAAAAAACAAAAAGGAATATTTTTAACTTTGTTTTCATGCTAATGTTTATGTTGTTGTTGTTGTTTACAGTGTCCAGAAGGCCATCACAGATCTCCAGTTCACTTGGCAGTGAGGTACACTTATGTCATTAAGCACTGGAGTCTGGAGGACTGGCCTGTGGAACTACCAGGTGAGCCTGTTGTGTAGACGTGTGATGTTGCTGTTGTTGTTGTTGTGATATGTACGTATGTGTGTTTGTATGATTGTAAGTTATTGTGTGTTTGTATTTGTGTTTGTTATTTCCTTTAGAGATGGTGGATGGAGATAGATCAGCTGATTACTACAAAACCTTACCTGTAGGAGCCTTCGCTGACCCAGTGAGGTGAGTGAGGTGATAATTGAAGAGAGGTTTGGAATTGTGGGTAGTGGAATGTATATGTGTAGGTAGAGTGGATGAGAGTGGGTGTGGTGATTCAAATAGCTTTACATTTTAATAAATTTTGTAATATATGCATTCATTTTGCTGAGTCGTTGAGGTTTTAATATGTTCAAGAACTTTCATTGTATGCTAGTATACATACATACAGTATAGGCTACACCATGACGTGGAGGTCGGTACAGGGTTGACACAACCAAGGGTCGATGGCCCGAGGATAGTTTAAATCCCATATAGACTAAATGGGGTCGATGGCCCGAAGATAGTTTTCCCATATCTACTGAATAGAGTAGTGCATCTGACTTGTATCATGACTCTAGGCTATAGAAAACACATAAAAACTAAATTCTGATTTCACAGTTTACTTGTTCACCTCCTAGGAGGTGGATATGAAAAATTCACCAAGAATCGAGCAATCTGATTGGGCGGTTTGAACATGCCAAGGTACTAATGTGGTTATATCACAAAAAGAAATAATCTGTGTGGGTTGAAGGCAAATTTTTGGGATCATTTGGTATTATTTGTTATTGTTGTTTTATAGTGAACTTCATCTGAGTACAGTATGGCCTAATCTTAGTGAAGAACTGGTAGTGGACAGAGACCACACCCACACGTAAGATACTAATTAATCTTAGTGTAGAACTGGTAGTGGACAGAGACCACACCCACACGTAAGATACTAATTAATCTTAGTGTAGAACTGGTAGTGGACAGAGACCACACCCACACGTGAGATACTAGTGAAGAACTGGTAATGGACAGAGACCACACCCACACGTGAGATACTAATTAATCTGATAAAGAACTGGTAATGGACAGAGACCACACCCACACGTGAGATACTAGTGAAGAACTGGTAATGGACAGAGACCACACCCACATGTGAGATACTAATTAATCTTAGTGTAGAACTGGTAGTGGACAGAGACCACACCCACACGTAAGATACTAATTAATCTTAGTGTAGAACTGGTAGTGGACAGAGACCACACCCACACGTGAGATACTAATTAATCTTAGTGTAGAACTGGTAGTGGACAGAGACCACACCCACACGTAAGATACTAATTAATTAGTGTAGAACTGGTAGTGGACAGAGACCACACCCACACGTGAGATACTAATTAATCTTATTGTAGAACTTGGTAGTGGACAAACCTACACCCACACGTGAGATACTAATTAATCTAGTGAAGAACTGGTAGTGGACAGAGACCACACCCACACGTGAGATACTAGTTAATCTAGTGAAGAACTGGTAGTGGACAGAGACCACACCCACACGTAAGATACTAGTTAATCTAGTGAAGAACTGGTAGTGGACAGAGACCACACCCACACGTAAGATACTAATTAATCTAGTGAAGAACTGGTAGTGGACAGAGACCACACCCACACGTAAGATACTAGTTAATCTAGTGAAGAACTGGTAGTGGACAGAGACCACACCCACACGTAAGATACTAGTTAATCTTAGTGAAGAACTGGTAGTGGACAGAGACCACACCCACACGTGAGATACTAATTAATCTTAGTGAAGAACTGGTAGTGGACAGAGACCACACCCACACGTAAGATACTAATTAATCTAGTGAAGAACTGGTAGTGGACAGAGACCACACCCACACGTAAGATACTAATTAATCTAGTGAAGAACTGGTAGTGGACAGAGACCACACCCACACGTGAGATACTAGTTAATCTAGTGAAGAACTGGTAGTGGACAGAGACCACACGTGAGATACTAGTTAATCTAGTGAAGAACTGGTAATGGACAGAGACCACACCCACACGTAAGATACTAGTTAATCTAGTGAAGAACTGGTAGTGGACAGAGACCACACCCACACGTAAGATACTAGTTAATCTAGTGAAGAACTGGTAGTGGACAGAGACCACACCCACACGTAAGATACTAATTAATCTAGTGAAGAACTGGTAGTGGACAGAGACCACACCCACACGTAAGATACTAGTTAATCTAGTGAAGAACTGGTAGTGGACAGAGACCACACCCACACGTAAGATACTAGTTAATCTAGTGAAGAACTGGTAGTGGACAGAGACCACACCCACAAGTAAGATACTAATTAATCTAGTGAAGAACTGGTAGTGGACAGAGACCACACCCACACGTGAGATACTAGTTAATCTAGTGAAGAACTGGTAGTGGACAGAGACCACACCCACATGTGAGATACTAATTAATCTAGTGAAGAACTGGTAGTGGACAGAGACCACACCCACACGTAAGATACTAAATTAATTTAGTGAAGAACTGGTAGTGGACAGAGACCACACCCACACGTGAGATACTAATTAATCTAGTGAAGAACTGCGGACAGAGACCACACCCACACGTGAGATACTAATTAATCTAGTGAAGAACTAGTAGTGGACTGAGACCACACCCACACGTAAGATACTAATTAATCTAGTGAAGAACTGGTAGTGGACAGAGACCACACCCACACGTGAGATACTAATTAATATTAAGTTGTGAATGTGTGTGAGAATGATTGTAAGCCAGACACACTGTAAGGACATGGTTGAAGGACCAGCTCTAATAGCTATGAGCTCAGCAGTAATTGGATATAAGAGCTGCACATACAAGAGTGAAATCGGGCTTGGCTTTACCAGGCACCAAATTCAGTATTTTTGTAACTCAAACTCTTTATAGGCGTGTGTCAGGGAGCATTTGCAGACTTGAACTTCTTAAAGAATATTTTTTTCATATATCAAAATTGGTGAAGGAGTGAAGACTATATAAATAAGACAAGTGAACAGTGCAAAGGTTTTGAGTGACATATGCAGAGAGTGTGTATGTCCTAATATGGCAGTGTTACTCGTGTGTTGATTAAGGTTCTGGTAAGGTGATATCATGCATGTAAACAAAATAGTAATGGTAGTCTTTCTAGTGGTTTGTGCTTCTCATCTGTGGCGGTACCATTGAATTCTTCTCGACCTGCGGAATCTGCATAGATGTCTTGTCTCTTCTAGAGCCCCAGATAGGAGAAAGGAATAGTTAATTAATTTGGAGAAAGGGAGGGGTTATTTGTTTGGAGTTCTCTTCCACTCTTTTTTTATTTTTTTATTTTATTTTATTTTTTAATTGATTAATTTTTATTATTATTTTTTTCCCTTTAGCAAAGCTAAATTTCAGTAGCTGGTAGAGCTTTATAAGTTGTAGGTTTGATCAATCCATTGCTCTGTCAACTGATTGGTCTCCAGCATCAAGATTTCTATGATTCTAAAATCCAATTTTTTTTTTATGTTTGCGGTCTGTTGTTAGCATTTGTGTTTTGTTCCTGCATTATTCAGTGACTTACGTCCTAGCCACGCCCCCATATGGACGGTAACTACCCACTTGGCGGAGCATACAGAGTGCTATCTGTCAGACTGTCTGCAGAGTTTCTTTAAGATATGCTATAGAGATGAAACACTAGGGCAGCTCATTGGATCAGACAGAGAGGGAGCAGGTGAGTGGACTGGTAAGGGATGACAGAATGACTAATTCGGAAGGATGTGGGTTTAACCTTACATATCTGGTGGTTGCTGGCTGCTTGCAAGATGTCTTCTAGCCAGTGGCTCTACTAACTGATGCTGTCACAACACATTTTCACTAACATTTTCATCTTAGTATATAACACTAAGTTCATGTCAGAATTTGAAGAGTTTTTGCTTAAATTTTACAAGTAGTTCGTGACTTTACCAGATGGTTTAAACTGCACATGCTAGTATATGCAGTTTAATTGCTAGATTGTAATAATGACTTTGGTTGCTGTGTCCAAGTGGAGAAATATGCTATAAAGGATGGAAGGTTATGAGTTGTTTCTTTGGCTGTGAAGTTGGTATATACGTTGTCTTCTTCCTACCCACAGGATCTCCTCACTTTTCCCATGCCCTAGAAAAGCTTATCAATGCATCAGTATCTTCCATTCCCTCTCCGTTCCTTTCTTCTGTGGTCTACTCCGCCTCTCAGAGGTTGGAGTTCGGAATTAGGGGAGATGGCAGTCTGTCAGATAAGAAATTGGAAGGAATATTGAAAGTAAGTTTGATCTTAGCAAAGCTATTTGGTAGGGGAGTGTATTTGGTAGGGGAGTGTATTTGGTAGAGGAGTGTATTATACTCCATTTGGTATTATGTAGTGGCTGAAAATAATCAAACTATCTATCAATTTTTTTTCCAACTGATTTAATCCACTCCCTCTCCCGCCCCCACCCTAAAGAATAAATTATTGAATGAATAAATAATAAACAATTAAACACAATATAAAGTATGTACATGTATGTTAATTAATTTGCCAGTGTATTAAGCACAGTTATTGTATAAAGGCCATAAATGTGTGCTATAGTTCTCCTTCCTTGATAGTGTTTGTTCCCAGATGCTTATGGTCTTCCTGAGGAGGAGGTGAGGGCTGGAAACAAGGAGGGCATGAACATCAAGTCATCTCCATTGGGATCATTGAGCAGACAACTAGCCACAGTGCTGTGCATAGTTAATAATGATAATGGTACATACTTGTGTGTGTGTGTGTGTGTGTGTGTGTGTGTGTGTGTGTGTGTGTGTTTGTAAGGGTATGATTTTTTTTTTTTTTTTTTTGGGGGGGGGGGGGGGGGGGGGTGAAGTTGGTAAGGGGTGTGAAGAGTACAATTTCTTTTAGTAATTTGACCAAGTGAGTTCTTAGGTATGAAAAGTCTAGTCACAGTAATATTTGTGTCCTTTTTTTAAGGTTTGCGTGCGTTTGGTGAATTATGGAATGAGACGGTGCAGGAGTTACGTTACAGGTGGGACCAAGCTATTCTAGTCAATAGGTAAGGGGTGGCAAGTGAAATGGTATTGTGGGCTAAGATTTATCACTTATTATTAGTAGTAGTAGTAGTAGTCATAGTAGTAGTTGTGGAGGGACCTTAAGAGTTGAAAGTAGCCTCTATAGGACAGTAGAGCTACATATGTAGAAAAAACCCATGGCCATTCTCCTAATAATACTTTTGGTATCTGCCACCACCAGAGTCTACTCAGTGACCTCTGTGCTTGTCAATGTGTAGTTTAATAATACACATCAGCCATACACACAACAGAACAAATATGTAGACTAAGGATACACAAAATATACAATATGAAATTAACATAGTGTAATAAACTGACCAATCAAGTAATAAGAAATGATAAATTGCCTCAAGTACTAATCACCACGATGATGAGCTATTGTCCCCTGGTGACCAGTTAATGTGCACAACACTACATGAATAAAGCAGCAAAGGTGCGAACCCTCAGCGCTATTAAACACTGCGAACACACTAAAGAACGAGCAATCTGTTAGCTATTTTAATGAGGCATCAATACAGCTCGAGCAATGAAAATTGTACATGGGTATGCTGTCTTCATAAGAGAAGAAACTAAACTAGCCAAAAAAAACCTCACCGGTATACATTTAGGACGGCTACTATAACCCTCTCGCGCATGCACGCTGAGGGTTAATAATAATGTCCTGTTCTCTATCCACTTCTGATCTTTCTCTCTTGACTCCTTTTTTCAATCTCTCTCTTCTCTTTCGAATCTGATTCTCCTGATCTCCCAGTCGTGGGCTCTGCAGTAGTAGTAATAGTAGTAGTCAGGGTTTCATACAGAAGGGGCGGTCCCTGGGGTCTCCCCCCCCCAAAGGTTTGGAAGTTGAATTCTATGAGTAGTAAACGATTATAAAATCAAGCATGTGACCAAACACTGATCAGTGTGAAGTATACACTTTCATATCTGCATGTACATCGAAGTAAGGTAGTTTTTAAAATGAGTGTGGCAGATGATCACAGGAAATATGATTTTAACTTGAATTATCACAATAAAGCTATATATCATGATATTTTATTAACCCTTTCACCGCCAAAATTATGATGACCAGTTTTGTAACATGAAAAAAAAATTTTTTTAAATTATTTTTCTGCACATATATTCAGCAACAGGTATATTTTAAGAGCAAGTTCAGACAAAACTATTTACTATGATGCAAAAAAATAGTTTATTAGTCTGCACAAAGAAGAGCTAAAAATTCAGACTTACTGTTACTAACATTACTATCGAAAAACTCAATTTCTGACAGTCTCAGACCTGCTATGGAGTTCAGAGTACACAGCTTATTCATATTCTATTTGATGGATTCTTAGCTTCTGAACTTTGTACTATACAATTTTTCGGGCAGACAGACAACTCAACTGTTAGCGTTCCAGCAGCCATATTTTTTATTTATTCAGTCATCCAGCTCTAGTAGTAGTAGCTACAAACAGCAGTAGGAGTACTAATAATTCATTAGATGATGGTGATAATGGTGATGATGGTGATGGTGATGATGGTGATGATGGTGGTGATGGTGATGGTGATGGTGGTGATGGTGATGATGATGATGATGATGATGATGGTGATGATGGTGTACGTCTCTTCAATTAGCCTGATTGATCACATAACCATTGAAACTATGTTTGTTGCCAATATTCACTAATTCAGGCTCCCTGAAGGTCCTCCAGACATGAGCAGTTGTCTCTTCCACCAGAAGCTACAGATGCTCAACTGCTGCATTCAGCACAAGAGAAAACACGACCACTCCACTTCATCTGATACCTCAGGAGCCCAAATAAAGTCTTCCCCCAAAACCACTGATACTAGAACACATACCACTGGTCAACAGAGCACTGGTCAACAGAGCACTGGTCCACAGAGCACAGGTCTACCTAGTACTGGTCCTCCACACAACACTGGTCCACAGCCCAACGCCAGCCAAGGTCATGCATCTTCTCCTAAATCAGAAGGAAGTGATACAGATGAAGATGAATTTTTCGAGGCACTGGAATCTCAGGAACGAAATTCCCCTGGCAGTGATGAGGCTAAGAAAATGGACGAGTATAAAGTGGAAGAAGGTGGTGCATCAGTGAGTGATCCTGGAGATTCTAATGAGAAGATGTCTGGTAATATGGAGTCTGAGTCTGGTAGATGTGGTGTGTTGAGACAGTGTGGGGACCTGGTACTGGTTGCCACAGGAGAACCTCTCTACATACCTATAACTCAGGTAAGGATCATTCTTAATAATGCAAATTTTCTCGTTCTAACGGCCAACATTATGTTATTAAAACTTAACCCGATGTTTCGACTTCTTGCCGAGTCCTCTTCAGGGGTCAACTGAAACGTCGGGTTAAGTTTTAATTAACATAATATTTGCTGTTAGAACGAGAACATTTGTTATTATTACATGATTATTTCAGGATCATTCTTATCTCCGATCTGTGGCATCAGATAAGGATCAGTGCTAATTACCCTGTCTTGTATTGTTACTGTGAAATCAGTGTCTGTTTGAACTATCGACCGTTAAGTTTCTGTTTAGTGATCGCATGTATTATTGATTATTAATTAACAGGAACACACTCCAATGACAGAAGACATGATGTGGGAGCAGCAAAACATTCTGTCTAGACTGGGCACTTCAGAGCAGGCAGCCAAAGTCAGGGCCAAGATGCAGAGCACCTCCCTACTGTGCGACATGCAAGCCTTTAAGGTTAGGAACATCATAGAGGAACATATTAGAGTTTGGTTTAATTTTTCAATCTTATGTCCTTACATACATTTGACTCAGATCATTTTTATTTATTTTTTCAAGTGATATTACTGAAATTTGATTTCCTACATTATTGTAAGCAAGTAGACATTTCTGGTAAGGGGTCATACTGATGTGAACAATACAGCACAATAGTACTATGAACGAAGTTTGTGGTCATACTTGCTCCAGCTAAATTATCAGGGATTATTGGGTGCATGACACTTTATATTGTGTTAATATACTTACCAGGCAGCCAACCCTGGATCTCTTCTAGAAGACTTTGTTCGCTGGTACTCTCCTCGGGACTGGATAGAAGAAGCCACACCCCCTGACAGTCCATCAACTGCACAAAAGAACAACAAAGATGATCTAACTGAAGACACTCCCAAAGAGGAAGAAAGGCACGCAGTGTGTGGGAAAGACTCCAAGACAGGAGCTGACACTGCTGGTAGCAAGAATGACCCTGGCGGTGAAAGGTTAGGGCAGACGAGTCAGGAAAAAGTCAGTAGTGAAATGGTAGGGAATGAAGAAGAGAAGCGTGATAGTGGTGTGAGCGGGGCACGTGCATCAGCTTCCTCCGCTGACGCAGTGGGCGGAACTGGTACGGGAGGAGGAAGGAGTGGCAGTGTTGCTGAAGACATGGATGGTGGAGGAGACTGGGATGATGATGGGTGGGGCCAAGATGACTGGGGTGTGGCTTCCGGTGGGGAGGATGTGAGTGGTGAAGATAAACAGGACAGTGTTTCTACAGCAACCTCCCATAAGAAAGTAAGGAGTTTAATTGTGATGCTAGTACAACACTCGAAACCACTCACAAAGAATTGCATTAAGTTTACAGTATGAACATGTTAATTAAAAGTAATACATCTCGTATTTATCTGTTTTCTCATTTAGCTATCAATTAGTAATGTTTTCCCAATCATTTTGCCTGATGTAACAGTAGCTTCTCTAAAAATGTAGCCACCATGACAACTGTAGAAGTTCAGTTATCCGAACACGTTGGAACCGAGAGGTTTTCGGATAACTGAAATGTTCAGAAAGTTTTAAACACCACAGAAAATGTGTTATAAAGCACTAATGAAGGGATGTGATCAAGCAATTATTTTGTGTCTGCACGTGCTACTATTAGATTTTGGGGGTTCGGTTAACTGAAGTGTTCAGATGATTGAAGTTTTGGCAACTGAAGAAATTGTGCTGTATTTCATGCTATTCGTAACTTATTGATGGATACTCCGAAGTTCCCATATAATAATCAAATCAGGATTTTTTGTGTAGGTACTCTTATGTCTGTAATACTCTCTCTCTCTTCCATTGTTCACAGTACTGTAGGGGACACATGAGTGAACGAATGATGCTACCCGATAACCTCTGGGTGGAGACCTGGAGACAAGCCACACCCATCCCCACTCACAAGCAGGTACGTCTGTTCAACGATACAAAAGAGGCAGAGAAAGTCCTTCACTATTTTGCCAACATGCGACCGTGTGAGCTGGCCATTGCCCTCATGCCCCTACTGCTGCATTCATCAGTGGAGGCTCTGCAGAAGAAGCAAAGAGAAGGAAGACAAGCTAGTGGGGACCAGTTGAAGAAGAGTTTGGCTAGAGTAGATGGAATGCTAACAGACGTGCTGGCCATGTTGGCAACAGTGCAGAATCCTTCACTGGAAGCTCTTCCCCTCTACCAGGTTTGTGGTGGGAAGAGATATTGCTATGTACTGTGATATTTGAAAGTGCGAGTCTTATATATATATTGTAAGTTATTTTATAATGATCAGGCACAAGTGTCTTTTTTTTTTAAAGTGTACCAACAAGTTATTGAGTGTCTCCCAAATCTGTTTGATAAATATGATTCGTGGCTACATTCTCCTAAGCTAGGCAAGCTTTATTTGCTGCAGAAAGTTGCAATGTAGAGAAATAACAAAAAAGAGTACAAGAAGCTGATGTTAGAAATGAGTTTTACCCGAAAGTGTTTGACGAATATGATTCATGACTGTATTCTGTTAAACTTGGTGAGTTTTATTTGCTGCAGAAATTAAAAAACAAAAAACAAAAAAACTCGCTGATGTTAGAAAAGTTTGCTAACTTTAAAGAAGATAGGAACCTAGCAACCACATCCAGTGACAATTCTTATTTACAACTCATACAAGTAATTTTTAGCAATGTGTTGTAGTTCCTAATTTTCATTTTTCAGAATTAAATTATTTGTACTTCAAGCTTTTTAACATACTGTACATTCTACAGGAATGCATTGGGCTTCTCTCTCAAGCAGAACATCTGCTGGCATCAGCTCACTCCCTGCAGACCAAGCTCCATCGTGGAGTCCAGTTGGGCGGGGCTAGTAGCAGGAAAGAAGCTGCCCAAGAAGTGGGTGTGTGCACAGAGATGATGCTAGAAGGTCCAGAACTAGTGATTCGTGACCCTATGAATAGTGTGGTGGGTGTGGCTATGAAAGGTCTTCTGGAGTCGCAAGGTGTCTTTAAAGTACGTAGGTTTGTTTAACTTCATTTACATATATTTTTGGACTTGTAGCTATAGTCCTCATTTTAGTTTGATCTTATTTTTGTATAATAGTTAGAGTCGAATACAACTGTATTAAATTATGTGTTCAGTCTTTCAGTAAAGTTAGAAAGATATACAAACCACTTGTTGTTGTTGTTGTTGTTGTTGTCCAGACTCCCACAGATACCAGTAAATCAGGGCATCGAGGGTCATCTCAGTTGACACCCAACACTCCATCTTTCCCAACAGCCACACAGAGAGAGTTCATATTGAGGAATGCAAGCGCTTGCCCGACTTCATGCTCACGGGTATGTCCTCATCGTATGTACTGCTCCCTCCAAGGAGGGGTGGAATTTAGAGTGGCCGGAGCATTTTCTTCCGATACTAATCATCATTGATAGTCAATATTTCTCTATGTAATCATTTATGTGTTATTTATATTTAAAACCGAGTGTTTTTTATTTAATGGTATGGTTTACTAGTGGTAAACTCAAATAGGGCCTATTTCATTGCAGTCAAGTAAACCCACAACAAAACTTGTTCACAATTTTAAAGGTATTTGAATTATTTATGAATACACACATTTGTTGTCATCACATACTATTATATAGATGATGATGATAGCAATAATAATAATAATATGTTATAGCCCGTTACCCGAGCGACCGCGCTTGTCGTTAAGAACTATTAATCTGATACAGTCTGGTATGCTCGTAAGAAAATGTATTAGCGGGGAAAAGTCTGATATAGTTCTTAGCAACCATAATTATGGTAGAAGGCAGATCAAAGCAAAATGGAATAATGAAGAGTTTGGGTACTTTAATACAATCACTAAGATAGCTAACGCTATACTTTGCTCGTTGTTTATGTTCTGGCTATAAAATAGTTATAAACCAAAATCATTAGGTTTGTATTTCGATTTATAAATCCTCGCCACTCGGGCTGCGCCCTCGTGTATCGGAGTTTATAAATCGCATACAAACCTCAATTTTGGTTTATAACTATAACATAATACCATAGTCTACCGTGTCTACCAGTTAAGTGCCAATAAGCTCAACCATTCACTTACAAAATTTGGTCTAGTGGGCGGCTACCCTATTTTTGTTTACGCAAGAATTTGCACATGACACTATTGAAAACCTGCAAAGGCTGCAAACTTACTCTATTAGACAAAATGGCCTTTGTTCAGAAACAAAACTAAAGTAAGACATCAAATTCAATAGTCTGGAAGGCTCTCCGGATTTGTCATCGCTATTCTCATCAGAAAAGTGGTTTCACTGTTGTCAATTTTGCTTAGAATGCCACAGCGGAGGAACAATTTCTATTGCTGGTCACATAATTGACAATGAATACCTGTTCGTGTAGCAATTTAAAACCTGGGGTGTTAACTTGGTATGTGGATGTTTATATTTATCAGAGAAATGTACTGAATGGGCGCTTTCGCGATAGTGGGTGCTTACCTGTAGACTGCAATAATAATAACAATATTTGGCTAGCAAGTGAAACTAGTGAGTTCAGCTGCCTTTAATTATTGTGCCAACATCGTAAGAATCCTAATGAATTAAATTTTGTGCCTATAAAAGCTGGCTATCCTTGGGGTAGATGTGAGGACATGAAATTTAGTTCACCTTGTCGATCAACAACACATAGTCGACTATGAGACCTATCATAAAACCATGCACTACCATAATTAGTGTCATTATACAGCGAGCACAGCTGGATCACTAAAACTTACCGCTTCAAAAGCATAGCAGACTATAAGAGCTCCTGATAAAATACTGCTATTACATGGAGTGCACTTTGACCTCAAGAGTGCTGTTAAGTTCAACTTCAGTGTGAATGTGAAGCTAGAGGTGAGAAACAAAAAAAATATTCAATGACATTGCTTTACCTAACCGTTTAAGCTCATGGATTATTCATGAATAGACACTGTCTATGCTGTTTCTACTAATATCAGGTGATATGCGAAAGTGATATAATACGCATGTACAAATACGAAAGAACTACATAATTATAAATGTGGAATGACTGTGAAATTATAACTAAAAAATATTGACAAGTGGAATGAGCTTTGTCTTTGGTCTGCAACACAACACAATACATTCACAGAGAACTTTGGCTGTGCAGTCGCAATTGAAACAATACAAAAATTGAGGTGTGTATGGGAAACTGCTCACATTATACACATACGGACATACATGTATGCATGCCAAAGTGGTGTTTCAAAACAGCTTCTAGGGACAAAGCTAGTTGTATAATTGGTGAGTGAGCGAAGTAAGTGAGACACTATCAGGAGTAACACAATTGAAATCGGGGATATTTGTTTATATATGTTTGGTTGTACGTATGTCATTTTGTACTTTGACCCTGGCATTTTTGTGTTAGTTCAGTTGCCAGTCCCGTCCCAAACTTTACTAAACAGAATCCTCTGGTTTATCGATCATTACCCCATGTCATCCTAGAAATGGAATTGTTCACTGATTTGAATTCTTTTGTCGGAAGCCTACGCAATAGTATTTAATTGAAAATTCATTGGCCATTAGGCTAACTGCGAAGATAAGTCTTGTGTAGGTATGTCCAGTTGTGTGAAAGTATTGTGTGTTAGACCTACTACTTAACTAAAGAATATAACAAAGAAAACGTTTAAATAACATTACTTGTTTTGGTTTGTTGTTTTTTTCAATTCAAATAGTTGCGGCAAGTGGTTACTATGGGATTGAAACCCCTTTACCATACACGTAATTTAAAACTCGAATTTTTCTTTTAGTAGCTAGCGTGTTAGAATTTAAAATCAATCTCTTAACAGTAGTGTAGTTTTCGGCTCGCTCGCCATTTATGCTCAAGCACATCACTAGTATTATTACTGGTAGTGCTAGAGCACTATAATAGTAAGTGAGATAGCTCAGTAATATTTTTGGATTTAATAACATTAAATTCTCAAAACATTTTAATTTTAATCCATAGATCAATACGCTAAATAACATTCAGTAGAAGGCGATTAATTGCATTAACTAAAAGCGGGTGGAATCGGTGAGGGACAGTGGCATAAGTTTCAAAAAGGAAGGCAAAAGAATGATAGAGAAGCAAAAGTTTTGCAAAGTGTAAGTCCACAGTCATGATAGAAGGACCCAGAGATTCAGAAGCAGGAGAGATAGACAAAGGAGGAGAAGAGACTCCATGACTTAAGAAGAAGAGCTGAAGAAAGGAAGGAGGGAGATAAGAAAAGCTGAAATAGTTCAGGGAAAAAGAGAGCAAGAGAGGGAAAGTGCTAGAGAAGAATGATAACAATGAGTAAGAATGCAGTAGCATATGTTCCTGAGGAGGAAGCCCTAGGGAGAGGGCGATTATCTAGCAATAATTCCGAAAGTTGCCACCGTGGTTCAACTATTTGTACCATAGTTATGGTTGCAAATACTTTAAAAGATGACAGAATATTGTTGTTTTGAGGGGAAAATAGTTTGATGACCCGACTATTCCATAAATCTCTGTAATACAAACTACTGTAGCGGAGACCTGGATCACACCACCCTGCCCCTTCTTGCGCAAAACAAAAACAAACAAACAAACAACAACTTAAATGCATTATTAAATATCAGTTCACCTAACCATTTCATTCGCCTATTCCTGTTGAAAATTCTGCCTGGATGTCAAAGGTATCTTGAAAAATCTTCACTGATCCAGTGCTTCTGGCATGCTCTATCTTGTACTATTTCTTCTTCATACAATCCTAGACCAAATAAATAATATAGCCACTCAATACTAAGCCACATCTTCGTAACTTACTGCTACTTGTTGCACAGAAGCCAGTATAATCAGCAGCTTCTTCCAACACATGCATACGTTTGGAAAGGACGTAGGTCGGAGAGAGGTGTGGCTTTAGTCAGCACTTTTCGTTTCAAAAGTGATATAAAAGTGCAAATCGATTAAATGCTTGCGGATCAATCAAATAGTTCCAGCGAAGACTATGTACTCGGAAGGACAACTGAAGTCTGAACCTTTCTGCGATAATCCCAGCTCATGAGAATAGAGAACAAGGCCGAAAAGAAACGATTCAAGAAAGCACGTGAAGAAGAGAAAAAGGCCAGGAAATACATACGAGCAGGAATTGCGACAGAAAGAAGTAGAGTTTACTTAAGGCACAGCCAGAACGATTCAACGAAGCACGAGAGAAAGATCGAGGCACTGGAATCTCAGGAACGAAATTCCCCTGGCAGTGATGAGGCTAAGAAAATGGACGAGGACAAAGTGGAAGAAGCTGGTGCATCAGTGAGTGATCCTGGAGATTCTAATGAGAAGATGTCCAGTAATGTGGAGTCTGAGTCTGGTAAGGTCTAACATAGATCTTAGAGTAGCTAAATCTGTAGGTGTTCATATTCTTGGTTGGAGTGAAGCATGTTGCAGTGGGTGCAAGAGCCAGTGTTACATCCAGTCTAAGCTTTAGTGGGGAAAAGGAGGGCCAGAGCACACTGGAAGGCTATGGATTACTCCTTCTTGTGTAGTAAACTCTTCTCCAGTGATTCTTTTGACACAGAATCTTCCATTGGTGTTCAGCTTAGAATAATAAGCGTACTGGTGGAGGTTTTTTTTGTCTTCTCCATCACCATTTCTTTGTCTACAGACAAATTAGGCTGCTTGCAGTACCAGTAAAACTGAGGCAAACTGGTTCAAGCCCCCTCATGATGGACAATAAATTTTCTTTATTTTCACTACTTAATCACACAGTACCCATTGTTGCACATCCTCCACAGTAATAATCATTAAAGAGTGGTATTAAATGAAGTAACGCTCCACTATTGAGGGTTGAACACCTCTTGAGCTCAGCAGCAGTGTAAAAATAGGAAGTTATTTTTATGTTTCCTACTCCATATATGAAGTCATGACAAAAAATCTGAAGTTGCAGACACTTGGGTCGGATAATTCAGGCTCCGTATCTAGGCCTACATTTCATTTTTATTAAAATGGAATTTGTAAAGATGGCAGTGGTATTTTGTGATGGATTACATCTAGTTTCAAAGGTCTGTGTGGAGACAGTATTACTTGACAGTACACAAAATTACACTTTTCAGCAGCATATCACTCAAGACCCCTTGGGATTCTGTTAGATTAGTGGATACTTAGCTATATACATATTATTGTGTCATGTCATAATCTGAGCCTGCATCAACAGTGACAACAATTACATATGATATTCATTGATCCAGCCAAAGCAATTGTTTACGCTACTGCAAGTGTAATTTAAAAGTTTTATATTGCTCCTTGAAGATAAAAATAGAAGTAGAAAAAGGAATAAAAATTAAAAAAAACATTAGAAGATTAAAATAAACATAGCTAATTTTAGGGTGTCTGCAATTGAGCTAAGTTCTAAGTTTATAAGTAATTTTATCAATCCCTTCCAAGTTGGTGGATAATAAGGAGATCCATCTTTTATCCAGTCTATTAGTACATCTCCACAACACTGCCTGACATCTCTTTGACGCTGGATACCAATACCTTGTAAGCGAGCTGGAGTTAGTCCCAGTAAAACACCGGCATCATGCCACTTAACACTCATCTCATCTCTCACTCTGAGAGTCTGTGGCTGGCCATCTTTGTCTGTCCACTCTAGCAATGTTAAATTTCTCAAAGAAAATGCAAGATCTGAAATTTATACCATGTAACGATGAGCACATAAACCACTAGCTTCTAGCCAGTTACCTGGTGTAGCAACAGTTGCAGAACATCTTGGTGGACACCGAGCCACCTCAAAGGGACTGTTGTTGTCGCTGGATGCACGCTGGTGTGGAACTCTGTCCTCTGAAGTGACAACTCCCATTGATGTTATCCCTATGATGATTTTATTAAATAATAACAATAACGTCCAATTCATAGCTATGCAAAGGTTTACTTGATGTATGAGCAGAATCCACTTCTGTTGGTGACGTAAGTGAAGACACAGAATTACCTACATGCAATGTCCCATGGAATAAGTATGTGTGAACTTATTATGCTGTTATAATTATTTACCTTTATTAAACCACAGACACCCAGACTCTGGAACTGTCAGCTTGCCACGTCTACTGCATCGCATATAGAGAGAATGCACGCCACTCCTTACTTCATGCGGTGAGCCACATTTCAGAGGGCATGTCAAACTAAATGCAGTGCCCACTTTGTCACAGCTGTAGTGAAGCTTCTTTAGCGATAGTTGAATACAATTATCTAACATTACTCGAATGTTGTTACAGACTTTATTAGGACTAGTTGCCCTAGGGGCATACGTTGCAGAGTTACTGGCAGGAGGATAGTTTTCTAAGACTACACTAACTTCCAGGTGAGAAATGCAACTTCTGAGGCAGATTTGGTCGACATCTTCAGAGGAACTCACAAGTAAAGATACCTGGTCTTGATATATGCGGTCTTCCAACAAGTCAAAAGTGAGCTCCTGGTTTCCTTCTGGACATAGGAGGTAAGAAATGAGCACACCAAACAGACCTTTAGGACAGTGACCAAGCTGGAAAGTGATAGCAAGAGGAGCAATAACAGTGTCAACTCTTTCTAATGGAGACTTCGGAACATGGTTCAAAATCAAAGGAATGAAATATTTCTGCAATCCACTCTTGTCTGTGAAAGGAACTGCTACACGAAGGTGACGAAGAAACAAAATGAACTGTTGAGGTGTAATCTGATCTTCCTTACTCAAAAGGTTCTCAAAAGCACACAGTTCTAAAATGCCCTTCTTGCAAAAGCGTTCTTGTTGACTCATTGAAATAGACCCAGAAGACAAGAACGTATTCAGAATGAGTTCTGTAACTTTGTTAAAGAGAACATAAGGCTCTTTGATAATTACATCTGAGATTCCCTTGACATTGTAGTGTTGAATTATTCCTACTCGGAAATGCAGGAAGTGGAGAAGAGTGTCAATCTCATTATCTTCAATATTGAACTTTGCTGCTAATGTTTTGCATTGATCCATAGATATAATGGTTTCTTTGATGTTGTTCAATTCAAGGCAGAAAAGAAGGAAGCTCACACGAAACTCAACCAAAAACTCGTCTCCTTTTTTCATATACTGGTTGATATCAGAACGAAGACTTCGAAGACCCGGATCAACTTCACAAGTATTATCTACCTCATACATTGCTTTCATGCAAGCACTGTTTGGAAGGTGGACCAAATGCTTGAATTTTCTTTCACAAATCATTTCATACAAGACATCATTAATGCTTGCAAGTTTAGACTGAGCCTCTGAGCCAAGTTTATCAATGTGTGTACCTACTATAAAGACTATAGGTTTGTGACACACAGAAGTACCATCTATCTGAAATACACCTTCTTCAGTGATGTGAATGGCAGAAACACTGGTTAGGAATTGAATGAGGGCATCCATCGTAGAAATTTTAGATCGATATTGGTTGATAATTTCTTTAGTGGCCGATCTGTACTGGATTGTGTTCTTTGAATGGATATCTACATTAGTTTTCAAGACAAAGATGAATATAGATGGACCAAAGATCAGAAGGGAAAGGCTCTCTTGAAATTCCACCTGTCCACCAGTATCTCTGATATAAATTGAACTTTTCCTCTGTAAATCTGCAATATTTTTCACATTGTGTTTGCTAAGCACTTCTCTCACGTGGCACTCAATGTCAGATGCTAATTCATTAGTATCTAACCGTGGATGTTTTTGAGTCATTCCTGGATGCAGTGAAGATTCTTCACCAGCAGAATTAGGAATAAACCCTTTGCAACTATCCAGTTGAGAAACCATGGACTCGTCAAAGTCAGTGACTTTCCACGTATTGTCTTCACAGGCATAAACTGTAGTATGTGTGGAGGAGGGACCTATTTCAACTAATACTACTTTTTCACTAATGCCAGTAGAGGAATAGTATGCACGAAATGGTTTATTCAGCAGACGATCCAACAATGATGTCTTTCCAGTTCCAGGGAGTCCCTGCAGGAGAATGTTGGCTATTTTTCGTTTGATGCTCTCTTTTTCCATTATTGCTGCTGTCACATCACTTGAAAAGACACCCTTCTCTGGAGTCATCGCATCTGAATAGTGACAATCAATCAACATCAAAATAGCGTTAAATAATTTAATTGATATAACTAGAATGCAATGGAACAATGAAATAACTATCACTAAAAAAATTATAATAAAATAGGAAATTAAAAATCTTAAGTTTCAAACAATAAAACTTGGGACATTCTCAGAATATCATGAAACACTGCCCAATCTTCCTCCAGAGAATAGCACCCTCACTTAGATTACTTCAAAATGGATTTCTAACACCTTTTTTCACATATGAGAAAACCCAACCACTTGTGAAAAAAATTGAAAATTGAGATTTTAGTCTTAAACATGAGAGAATTTCATGCTGAGCGCGGTGATACCTCATTTTGAATATTCCGTTGCTCACGGGAGAAGATACGGCCCAAAACACTTCGAGGTGTTTTGATATACCGTCCAACGATATTATTGAGTTTTAAAAATTATTGACACGTGGATAGAGCCGAGTTTGTTCACATAGCTAGCTACTGAGCAGGAGAACCAGTATACAGCGGTGTTCTAGGTAAGCAGAGGGGTTTAGAATAAGAGTAAATGTATGGGAGTTAAAGTTTGTTCAGCATGGCTATAAGCTCTACCTTACTTCCTATTCGAGTTGGAAGTATCAGCCCACTACACATCGATAAGGTCGAGAATACCTTCAGTCCCAGCGTTCACAAGGTCACTGTCCATTCCCAAAAAAAGGTAAGAGGTCTTATCCTACAGTCAATGTTAAGTTCTGCGTGCTGGGGCATGGGAGTATCTATAGTAACCAGCGGGAATTATTCCACAGGAATTCGTCCGCGGACTCGCGGTAAATAAAAGTCAGTTTTTGTTTTTAAGTTTTGTGCCTTAAAAGTCCGTCCAATTGCGGTAAATAGATTTCAAGGCATTAGTTTAAGAAAATGAAAAAAAAATAAAAATTGAAAAAAAAATCGGACTTTTTGACTTTCAGGACTTGCACTCGATTTTGAATTAATTTTACAAGTGGTCAGTTTTCTCGTAGCGGGTCACATTTGTTCCATTCACTACATGCCATCAAATTATGGATCAATGTGTCAAAATAAACCATTCTTGAAAACACAAAAACATATATCCACATTGTTTACCATATACAAAGTGAAAGCTATTTCATTATTATTATCATTATCATCATGATGATCACCATAATAGTTATAATATAAATGTTTATGTGGTTCTATTATAGGACATACAAAAGCTTTTTAAAATGTCATAGTGCTAACATAGTATACTGTCACTTAAAATCAATCTAGAATACATATTTTACAGCATAAGCACTAGCCCCATGCTGACGCCTTTTATGATGAGACAATCTAACAAAGTTCATTGACATTCCTTCTCAGTCTCTCAATGAACATGCATTATTATATACTCTTTGCCACTATAAGAATTAATTATGAAAACTGGTATTCTATATAATTCTTTAATTTGGCAAAAAGACTTAGAGAACATATATTTATACGTAAGTCTCACAGGATCACCGAGTGCCGCACTGGCTTAATTCTATACTTACTCATAGGGGTCTGAGCAGTGGCCATGACTCCATCTTGGGTCTCAGTTGTGGTTTGTACTCCATCTGAAGTGTTGTCTGTGAGTTGAACTCCATCTTGAGTCTGGGATGTGATTTGAACTCCGTTCTGAGTCTCAGTCATGTTTTCAGCTCTACCCTGAGTCTGGGTTGTGAGTTGAACTCCATGTTGAGTATCAGTCGTGTTTAGAGCTCCATCTTGAGTCTGGTCTATAATTTGAACTTCATCTTGAGTCTTAGTCATGGTTTGAGCTCTATCTTGAGTCTGGTCTATAATTTGAAGTTCATCTTGAGTCTTAGTCATGGTTTGAGCTCTATCTTGAGTCTGGTCTATAATTTGAAGTTCATCTTGAGTCTTAGTCATGGTTTGAGCTCTATCTTGAGTCTGGTCTATAATTTGAAGTTCATCTTGAGTCTTAGTCATGGTTTGAGCTCTATCTTGAGTCTGGTCTATAATTTGAACTTCATCTTGAGTCTTAGTCATGGTTTGAACTCTATCTTGAGTCTGGGCTGTGGATTGAACTCTATTTTGAGTTCGGGCTCTGGCTGGACGTCGTTTTGGAGTCTGAGTCATGGTTTGCACTCTATTTGTAGTTTTTTGCTTATGACTTGGCACCATAAACAACTTATGTGGATGAATTAAACTAGCACCTTGATCACTGGGAACATCTGTGAAATAAAAAAGTAATACAATCATTATTCTTATGCACACTTACAATAGCACAGTGAAGAGTTACTTGGAAAATTCAATCACTCTTTATCTAATGGACTCTTCACAGTACAAAGCATGATATTTTGGTGCCACGTTTACAAGCCTGGAGGAATTGGCACAGATGGTCGGGTTTGGGCTGGAGTTAGGGGGAATTCCAAAATTCTAACTATATACTCTTTAAAAAAACTAAAAAACAAAACAAAAAAAAACACACACGCTACAAAACCGACGATCCTTATTAATTCTTTAATCAGTTTCAATTGCTACTGTAATGGTGTGGCATTGATTGTGATGAATAGGCAAGATATTGTTGCATTACAGTACATTATATTTGCCCACACTTATGATTTTTCTTTGACCACACCCACATGTGTCTTAAACCACACCCATTTCCTAGTCTGACAAATTTATGAAAGCTTCCTCTGCCCCTGGCTTAATAGTAAGTCAAACTGCAGTGTAGAGTGATATAATTGTAGCAAGCAAAAGTGGGTGTGGCTTAATATACATAAATCATTGTATTTATAAAAAGAAATGATGAAGGAAAATACATGACAGTGGTAAAATTAGGTAATTATTGGGAAAATACTTTTTCAAACTACTTGGCAAGATTTTAGCTTATGATCAGAGCATGCTAAAAACTCACAGAGTAGATCAATTGAACTCAATGGCAGGACATTATTTGAAATGTTTGTCCAGGTGCATCTTGGACAGGAAGAGTGAACGTTTGGAACTGCACTTTTTTCCCCTTTTGCTTAATTAACCAGTCTAATTCATACCTCACCTTTCTGGTTTCACCCCTTACCTTACTCCTTAATTAATACTAATTCATACTAATTATTACTGCCTCACACACTGTTCAGGGGGTGTAAAGTCCTGAGCTCAATTAGGGGTGTGGCCCGAAGTGAGGACCACAAGGGGTGAAGGACCAGGAGATCAGGGCCTAATGGCGCCAGGAAAGCAAAGTTACTATTCGCCTCGCGACTACTTTCACTATGTCCCAAAAGCGCGCACTCCCTACGGTGTCTTATAAGGTTTAGGTTATCTGATCACAAAAGAGTACATACGTCTACAGAACATTATAAGGAAAGGGATGATATAATTTACGTGTGGGTTTAATGTTCGTGAATATGATTTGCGTGACGACCAATAGGTAAGTTGTAAGTGATAATTGTTATTGTAGATTGTTCTCCTGTGGCTGACTTGTTTGGTCCTCCACTGTTGTGGAGCGACCCGAACAGACTGGGGGGGGCGAGGGGTTGGAAGGCTTAGCGTCTTCCATGAAAGGAATTAAGTGAACTGTGGCCCTCTGCAACTTCCTGCCGTTGCATAGCACCTCCACGACCCGCGTGATGCCGTCATCCCCGGGAAGGGTTCTTGTGATTCTGGCCAGGGGCCACTGCCTGTAAGACAGAGAGTCCTCCCGAAGAAATACAACGTCTCCTGTCTTGAACTGTCGAGGTCGCTTATTCCAGACATGTCTCTGTTGTAAAGACTGTAAGTATGATGTCTTCCACTGGTGCCAGAATTCTTGTGACAGACGTTGTGTCAATTGCCACCTCCGAAGTGTTGACAGTTTTGATTGTGATGCTTGCAGAGTGGGTGGGGCTACCATGGGTCGTCCTATGAGGAAGTGCCCAGGTGTTAGAGCCAGATCATCTGGATCCGTTGATTCAAGTGGAGTGATGGGGCGTGAATTCAGCACAGCTTCAATTTCCACTAGTATGCTTGAGAGTTCATCCGTCCGCAGAAGGTGTGACTGAATGAGTTTCCGCATCAGCCGCTTCATGTTTTTCACGGCTGCTTCCCATAGTCCTCCCATGTGTGGAGTCCTTGGTGGGATGAAATTCCATTTAAGGTTGTTGATTGAAGTGAAGTGCGAGATTGCTCCTTTTGATGATAGTAGCAGTTGTCGGATGCGTTGAAATTCGTTATTGGCTCCCACGAAGTTCGTGCCGTTGTCCGAGAAGATTTCCGATGGGGTGCCTCGTCTTGAGCAGAACCTTCTGAGGGCAGCCATGAACTCCTCTGTAGTGAGGTCCAGACAGAGTTCTATGTGCACTGCCTTTGTTGTTAGGCAGATGAAGATGCAGGCATACGATTTCACCATGACTGGCTTGCGGGTGTGACCTCTCCTTGTGATGAAGGGTCCCGCGAAATCGACGCCTGTGAATGAGAAGGGTGGGGCTGGAGTCGTCCTGACTGAAGGTAAGAGTACCATGGTTTGATGGACTCCTCTGTCATATGCCCTTTGACATCGAGGACACTGGCGACTTAGTCCCTTGAGGTAATTCTTGAGTCCTGGGATGTGATAGTTGTTGTTGATAATTGATAGGAGAGTGTTGACTCCTGGATGTAAATATCGGATGTGCAGACTTGATAGTAAGAGTTTGGTCAGAGATGATCGAAGTGATAACGCAATCAGCTTCAGTGGTTGCCTTGAGTCCCTGAAGTCTCTGATCCTGGTTGAGAGAAGCAATGGTCCTGCGTTGTCTCTGGTGATTTGATATTTCCGAAGGGCGTGTCCTTTTGGAAGGGGCGTGTCCCGTTCGACTGCCTTGAAGGCCTCTGGAAAATATTCCATCTGCTCAAGTGAGAAGAGCTGATTCTTGGTAGTGTTTACTTCCTCCGTTTGAAGGTGAGAAGTTTTGCGCCTTTGTTCGGCTGATAATTTGGAATTGTTTATAAACCTCTTGCACCAGGAGACGACTCTGATCATGTGATCAAAGCTTGAGAAGTCGTCCCATAACTTCCTGTTTGTGGAAGCTGGTGCCGAGAGAATTGCCACCTTGATCTCGGGGATGTTTTCTGGTAGCTGGAATTGAGGTGTTGGCCATAATTGTTGTGGCTGCTTGATCCAGGGTGGACCTTCCCACCATAAGTCTGACTTGACTAAGACGTCTGCTGGGATGCCTCTGCTGAGCATGTCCGCTGGATTGAAGGCTGATGATACATGTCGCCATTGAGCGTTGGGGATGAGTTGATTGATGTTTTGCACTCTGTTGGCAACGAAGGCATTGAGTGCATTGGGCGATTTTCGAAGCCAACAGAGTACAATGGACGAATCGCTCCAAGCGATTATGGATTGAATGTCCAATAGTTTCGAACAGTAGTTCAGGAGTTTGGCCAGCATGTAAGCTGCGGTGAGCTCGGCTCTGGGGATTGTAAGTCCCTTGAGCGGAATGACTCTGGCCTTGGATATGATTATGGAAGTCGTTGACATACCATTGCTATGTGTTAGCTTCAGGTAGACGACTGCTCCATATGCCTCCTGTGACGCGTCGGCGAATCCATGTAGTGACTGACTGACTACGTCTGACTTGGAGGAATACCTGCGAGGTATTGGGTGTGAAGTGATTGTATCCATTTGTGCTAACCATTGTTTCCATGAATCTATCACCTGATCTGGGGGCGTGGCATCCCATCCCAGTTGAAGTTGCCAGAGTCTGCGAAGTAGGACTTTGCCCACAATGGTAACTGGGGAAAAGAACCCAAGAACATCGTAGACTTTTCCTAAGTTGGAAGCGATGGTTCGCTTGGTGACGCATTGATCAGCAGAAACTTTCGGTGTAGCAATGGTGAAATTGTCGGAGGAAACATCCCAATGTAGACCTAGAGCCTTGATTGGCTTGTCAGTCGGTGCTATTAGGAGATTCTCCGTTTCGATGATGTCAGTTGGGATGGTTGATTTGAAGCTGTCGTTGCTCGATCGCCACTTGCGCAGAGTCATGCCTGCTATGTTGAGCAAGTCACAAAGTTCTGTTCTGATCCGAACAGCTTCCGCCACAGTGGACGCTCCTGATAGGTAATCATCCACGTAAAAGGAGTTAAGTATGGCTTTGCTTGCTGTTGGATGTGACTCAGCATGTGTCTCGGCCAAGTGTCTGATGACTTGTGTGGCTACGTAGGGTGAGCAGCGAACTCCAAAGGTGAGTCGATTCATCCTCAGATCCTTGATCGTGCCATGGTCGTCCCTCCAAAGGAAACGGTGATAATCCTTTTCCTCGGGATGGAGCTTGACCTCTCTGAACATCTTGCTGATGTCGGCAGAGAACCCAATGGTGTGAGTCCTGAACCTCAGCAAGATGTCAGATAGCAAGGGATAGAGGTTAGGGCCTTGTTGAAGAGTGTCGTTGAGTGAAGTTCCGCTACTGGATGGAGCAGAGGCGTCAAACACAGGCCGTACCTTTGTGGTGGTGGACGATTGTTTGAAAACACCATGAACTGGAAGGTAATAATGAGGTGACGTCATTTGTTGTGTCGGAACCTCTTCAGCATGTTGTAGGTAAACGTACTCAGAAAGCGCAGCATTGAACTCTGCTGACTTCCCTTTCCTGTTCAGTGATCGGTCGTTTTGGAGATAACGACGCATGGCCAGATTTCGAGAGCTGCCAAGAGCGGGTGGATTGCTGACTCTGGGCAGTTTCACGATGTATCTGCCATCGGTATCGATCTTGTGGGTGTCCAAGAAGTGCTGAGTGACTTCTTCGTCTTCGGGACACAAGTGTGAGAGCTCTGGAGTACGATCCAATTCCCACAGGAAGGACAAGTCCTGATGAAGGTTATCTTCAGATGTGTGTATCTGAAGCACAGATGAGTTGTTGGGTGAATGATCTAATGGTCCAGTGACGGTCCATCCGAAAATGGTGGGTTGGGCTGCTATGTCGGAGTTAGTACCTTTGGTTATGGAGCCGACCACACATTTGTTATAGTCGACACCTCCAATTAGCATGTCCAACTGCCCGCCAAATTCGGGATCTGCTAGTGGAAGTCCTTGTAGATGGGCTTCTGCTTTGATGTGCTCTATATTTGATGGTGTTGGAGCTGCTGGTAAGTTCTTGACCACATTGAACTTGGTCGTTATGCTTTTGGTTTCGTCAAGATTGGATTGTAGGGTCAACTCGACGAAGTGCTTGCTGACTCCACCGCCACAAGCGCCTGTGATTGTTAGACGTCGTGGATGTCTCTTGAGGTGAAGTCGAGAAGCTAATTTCTCTGTGATGAGAGAGGAGGAGGCTCCTGTGTCCAGAGCTGCTCTGACAAGACTCTCTCTGTCTCCGTGGATGGCCTTTGTTATGACCGTATGCAAGAATGAAACTTGCGGAGGCGTTTGTTGATCAGCTACTGGGGCTGATTCTCTCGACTGATCCCATGAAGTTGGGAGCGGAAGCCGGAGCTGATGAGTTTGATGATTGATTGTTTGAGAAGCGATGGAGGAGAGTATTGTGTCTCCCATTGCACTCCTTACAGGTGAAGGTAGAGGAACACTCTGGGGTCGTATGATTTAGACCTAGACAGTTGACGCATCCCTTCTTGTCCTTCATGTATTTGTGCCGGCGTGCTGGGTCATATCCCAGGAAAACCGGGCACCTGAACAATTTGTGTTGCTCCTTGCACAGAGCGCACACTGTTGAACTGATCTTGGAGGCAGCTGATGGTGCCTTTCTGGATGACGAACTCTGAGCGAATGGTCGAGCGAATGGTCGATCATCTAGTGTGAGTGATTGGATGTTGTTCTCTAACGGTTCTAAGAATGCTGTGATATCTGCTAGAGAGGGAATGTCGGACACTGTCTTGTAAAATTTGGTCCACTCTTCCCTTAGATTGTGGTCAAAGTTCTCAAGAGCCAATGATGCGGCAAATTGAGATATGTCCACGCACTTGAGCTCCTGCATAGCCTGCAACGGAAGTATGTATTTCTCCCGATAGCGAGCGAAGCCCTGTTGGTTGAACGAGATGGTCTCTTTCGAAGTCATTTTATGAACGAGATGAGGAAATACCTTCTTGGCTGAGCCGAAACGCTGTACCAAAGCTTTGATGGCCTTTTGATAACCATCTTCAGCAGTGGCATGAGATTTGACGATCTATTCGGCCTCAGGACTCTTCATCGCTTTGATCAGAAAGCAAGCTTTCTCTCGGTCTGAAAAATCATCGCCTGCTCTGTCCAAAGCTGAGGTGAAGAGCTGGTGGAAGTGATGCCAATCCAGCGGATGACCCGAGAAATCTGGAAGATCCAGTCTGAGTTTGCTGCTTCTGGATGGCCTGGGTGCCTCTGACGTAGATGTGTCAGCGGCTGAACTGTCTCTTTTGTCTCTCCTTGAACCTCGGGAATTGTTGAGTCTAGCAACGATGTCCATCTCATGTTTGATGAATGTTTCCCTGATGTTCATGATACTAGGCTTATTGAAGGAGGCTGTCTGGTTGAGGAAGACTGATATCTTTCTCTGAACCTTGCTGCAATCTTTCTCAAACTCCCCGACAGAGGGGTCTGAGACCTCGACCAATGTGTCGTACTCTCGTTGGATGCCTTGGGCTTCCAAGTAGTGTCCCAATGTGACCTTTAGAACATCTGCTTGATGCAAGATGTCTGAGTGGAGATCGTTGGATTCCTCGCCTGTCTCGATCTCTTTGGTGATCTGTTCTCCTGTGACTCCAACCTTAGCCTCCAACAACTGCTCACATCTGTACTGAAGAGCTTCATGTAACTTCTTCTCTTTGTAGAGGTCATCGCGTAGTTTGTTAAGACTATACGACTGCAGCTCCTCGAGAGGAGTGAGGGCAAATTCATCCAAACGCTTCTTAAGGCGCGTGATTTTGCCCTTACGGGCTGATCGCTTGGCTTTAGCTGTCTCCCAGTTAGTAATGGCTGAGATAGCTTGGAGGTCGTCCATGTCCTTGTTGACTGCAACTGGATGTGTCAATGAGGATTTCTGACACTTGTTTGACTGAAGTGTGAAACCTCTTGCTTGTCGTTTCCTTCGTGATGTCTACAGAGAAAAAACTGCACTTTCTCTGCAGACCCGCTGGTTCTCCTAAGCTCTGGCGGAGAGTATCTCCACACAGGGGAAAACCTCGTCGAAATTAATCGAACGAACGTGAAGTGAAGGGACGAGTTGCGCGAAGTGATGGGCGCGATGTGAAGACTTGTGGTGATGATGATGATGATGGACTAATGAAGACAATTGCTGCTGTGGCGTAGTCAAACAAACGAACAATCGACTAGTACTGACTGATAAACAATGCACTATCACTTTGATTAGTCTAGCTGCAAGCTTACAAACAAATTTCTAACAAACTGCTAGGTGAACGAACGAAATAGAATATTAGGAAGCTGCGAGACTAACGATAAAACGATACGAATAGTGTGTTAGATAGATACTGAAAGAGCTGCTGGGCTCTGAATGACTGCTAGGTCTGGAACTTCGATATCAGATGGTGTGAGCTAGGTCACTGATCTTCCTTACCAAGACCACAATGATCCGGCTCGAAGGACCAATGTTCAGGGGGTGTAAAGTCCTGAGCTCAATTAGGGGTGTGGCCCGAAGTGAGGACCACAAGGGGTGAAGGACCAGGAGATCAGGGCCTAATGGCGCCAGGAAAGCAAAGTTACTATTCGCCTCGCGACTACTTTCACTATGTCCCAAAAGCGCGCACTCCCTACGGTGTCTTATAAGGTTTAGGTTATCTGATCACAAAAGAGTACATACGTCTACAGAACATTATAAGGAAAGGGATGATATAATTTACGTGTGGGTTTAATGTTCGTGAATATGATTTGCATGACGACCAATAGGTAAGTTGTAAGTGATAATTGTTATTGTAGATTGTTCTCCTGTGGCTGACTTGTTTGGTCCTCCACTGTTGTGGAGCGACCCGAACACACACACTCCACTCACAAAGACTCTTTGTCATTTTAGGGCCCCTGCCCTGGCCTCTCTATAAAAAAGTCAGGGTAGAGCCTCCAGTTGCTTTGCTATCTCATTTTTGTCAGTTTGTACTTTTTCTTGCTGCTGAAATTATAGTACTTATTAAGTAATACTTTGCTTATTAGTGGGTGACTGTTTGTCTGGGATTCAAGGGAGGTTACAGTGCGATTTTCCTGGCTTTTCTGCCTAGTTAACTGTCATTCCGAGCATGCTCCATCATAGTTTATTGGTCCTTCGAGCCGGATTGGTAGTCAGCTTGAATCCTTATCTACTCTACATTCGCTACACTTTCTTCTATTCCAGCCTATGCCTGTTGCCCTCCTGGAACTTCTTGCTCTATAATAAGGATTGGATCCTGCAATCTGAGTTGCTACCCATCATTTTGATACAACCTACATTTGAACTCGTTGTCATCGCTATGGATATCAAGAAGATGTCATCGGCTAAGAAAACTGTGACTAGAGCGACAGGACTCATTGACGAGCAGGAGCGACTGGAACCTGCTAAGCACACTGAAGCTGCACTACGAAGACTCACATCCAGGCTGAACAATGCCGAGGAGTCATATGAATCTGCTTACAAATCCTTGGAAGATCCCACAGAGGTGGAGTATGAGGCCTACGCTGATTTTCAGTCATCAGTGGAGGACCAAAGAGCTCGTGTCGAACATGTAAAATTGATGCATACTGCCTATGCTGAAGCAGAGGACTTATTGGAGCTACTTGAATATTGGGAAGGTCTTAGTACAGAGGATCTCTGGGTTAAGGCTGAGCGTGAGATAGACTCACTACAAACTCAATTCGACAAATTTGTGGAACTCACTCGACCTAGGAAATTGGCATCTTCACCTCAAATCAAATCTCTAGTAAATGATATGAGGAAAAGATTTGATCACCTCAAGAAAGAAGCCACTCCAGCTGCATCGTCAAGTGATTCTTCTGCTGCTGCTCACTGCGATGAGGATACTGGAAGCAGTATGAGGCAGGGAATCAAACCACGAACTCTTCCCCTTCCTGTTTACTCTGGTGAACTGGCAGACTGGCATTTCTTTTGGCGAAGATTCCTTGATTATCTTGACCGCATGCCTAGACTGACAACTGATGAGATGCTAATCTTCCTACTGGAATGCATACGTGATCAATCAGCTTGCAATATTATAAAGGATGCTCTTCAGAATGGTGATTCCTTCGAATTTGCTGAGAAGAGACTTGCAGTCACGTTTGATTAGCCACGCAAGGTGTTCACAGATGTGGTCCAGAAACTCAAACGTCTCCCAGCTACTGCCTACTCAGCCAAAGAAGTATCTGCTAGCTCTGAACTGGCCACTAAATACTACAACATTTTGAGCAAGCATGGTGATGGAACCATGGCTCAGCTGCTAACTGCTTTCTTTGAAACCACTCTGGATGATGAACTTCTTCGTGAGTGGCGGAAATATGCACACAATCCTGTATCTTTACCACACATTCAGGAACTCGTCAAATTCTTGGATGAACAGACTCAAATCGTGGGTGCCCGCTCCGTGGAAGTTAGTCTACCTACTCCAAGATCTTTCAACACCAGGCATTTCACGTCTAAATCTGAGAAGAGTAAATCTGTATCATTATTTTCTGAATCAGTTTCTCTGTGCAAGCTGTGTGGCTCCTCCAATCATCCCCTCTATTACTGCTCGAAATTCAAGGAGATGGATGTCCCAGCCAGGAAGCAGCATCTCTCCAAATATCCTCACTGCATGAACTGTCTGGATGCTGGACATTCATTGAAGCAGTGCCGCAGCAAGAAATCCTGTCGAGACTGTGGCCAATGTCATCACTCCATGCTTCATGTCGAGGTTACTCCACAAGTACCTCAACCAACAGATACTGCAGCTGCATCTTCTACTGGAACCCAACAATTTATGGTTGCTACCCAAGTCTCCCTAGGCAATCAACTCCCGGAGAAGACGTCATTGGTATGGATGTGCCAGGTACTACTGGAAAAGGGAGGACGCAACCAACTTGTTAGAGGTATCATTGATTCTGGATCGACTATGTCATTTGTGACGGTGCAATCTTTTTAAGTTAGAGAAGATTCCTCATGTGACTGATGTAACTGGACTGGGTGTTTCCCATGCGTGTACTAGTTGACATAGAGTAGACGTAACCCTCAAATCTCTATTTGATCCTGACGTTACCCCTCTTTCTCTCAATGCCGCAGTGGTGAAGACCATTGTAGGTGACACGCCTTCAGCAGAATTATTAAAGGATCAGGACTTATCCTTCACCAACAGTTTCAGATTATCTGACCCTAATTTCACCAAACGGGTGGAGTCGACTTGCTGCTGAGACAAGACGTCTTAGTCCACATTCTCTCCAATGGACTGGTTAAGTCAGGTGATGGGAAGCTGTTTGGCATCAACACTATTTTTGGCTGGGTAATTGATGGTTACTGTGATGTGCCTTCTCAAGCTGCTGTGACTCATATATGTTGTAAAGCTTTCCTTTCATCCGATACTGACTCCCTCCTCAGAGCCTTCTGGGAGATAGAAGAACCTCCTTCACACATGTTTCTGTCCTCCGAGGATAGCTAGCCATGGTTCACTTCAAAGAGAACGTCTCAAGGGAGCGAGATGGGCGCTATCAAGTCAGACTCCCAAGGATTCAAGGGAGGTTACAGTGCGATTTTCCTGGCCTTTCTGCCTAGTTAACTGTCATTCCGAGCACGCTCCATCAATGTTGCTTGCTGGTCTCTTTTTTTCCAGTTAACACAATGATGAGAGAGCAAATCACCAATATCTTTTTGGAATACTAAATATTATTTCAACAGCTTGATGTGGAACATTTCCTCATACTTGTGAACCCAATAGTATCATAATTTTAATTTTTGTAGGTGTGAAATTAAATATTCATGCAATTTCACGGAGTTTCCCACAGCAGACAGATGACCAGCAAGTGATTTTATATAACTCGCTATATGCACAATAGCTAACATTCGAGTTCATGTCTGGTAACCAGCTATAATACTAGTGATGTGCTTGAGCACAAATGGTGAGCGAGCCTGTGCACAAAAGAAACACTCCAAAAGAATCGATCAGTCTATTTCTAAAAGTATAAGTACATAGTCGTTGTGACCATACTTTAGCTAACAAATACGGAACTTCTTACCTCAACTTCTGGAGTACTGGTATTTCCTGTAGTCTCTAATATCGCATTCTGACTATATGAATTACCAGTAGCATTTGACAACTAGCACTCACAGCTACAATAAATGGCAGGTTTTTTGAAATTATGTCTGGGAAAGGGTCATAATACCATTGTAACCTTTTGCCTTAACATTTTGTAACTTGAAATTACAACAAGATGTTCTAAAGTATTACTGCACAGTGTTGACTCTAATAGTAAGTTTTTAAGACATAATTGCATCTTGTGGCATTTGGAAACAACCTAATACAAAGGGGTAAACAATTAAATTTCCTTGAACGATACGGGATCACTATATCAAAATATTCTGTTCAGTGGAGGTATGGAAAGGGGTAGACCACAAAGTAAACACAAAAACGCGAGGATCAAATTACAAAATGACATACGTATGTCCACACATAAATATAAACAAACAAATATCCCCAATTTTCAATTGTGTTACCCCTGATAGTCTCACTTCGCTCGCTCACCAATTATAAGAACAAAAAAGTGACCATTGAAGTACATTAAAGCATGATCCAGTGATTATTATGATTGAATTGGTCTTATACATTATATTCAGTAATTGTGACAGTACTTGGGAAAAAAGACCAATTGCGTTAAAAATTGAAAAATGAGTTATTTATACCACTGTATAGACCCCTTGCAGTTACGTAATTTTTAATTACGTAATAGTGAGGGCGGCCATGTTGGAGTACAACCGCGCGAACCACGCTAAGAAAATGGAATCCAAAAGCAGAAAAAAGCTGTTGTTAGGAGGATACTTTTCTTCTCTCAAAAGTTCTGCTGAAAAAGGGAGAGGTATTTGGAGAAACTAAAGCATGTAGGAGGTTTATATTTACATGGCAATCGTGATTTTAGTTATCATAGTAATACAGTTTTCAGTCACTACTATTTGTCATGAATTTTAGTTTCATGTATATGTTACTGTTTAATGGATCACTAACTTCTTCATTCAGTGTTTAACAAAAAAAAATTATTTGTTACTTATATTCCATATAGTTTTATGCTTAATGGATGTTTTGTTTTAGCTGATATCTCTCTCTGACTTTGCTTTTAGCTTGAGTTATTGTCTGACCACATAAATTTTATTTTTAGTTAAACTACAATACTTATGACTAAAAATATTATAGTTTAGTTTTAGTCAACCAAAAAAATATTTGATGTATGGTAGTACTGGGGAACTTTAGGATATTTCAGTTGCTATTTAATTACTTTCAGGTGCAATGTCAGATGTTTTGTTCGAGAAGGAGCTATTGTGACTTTGTTGTATGGACCGAAGATGACTTGTATGTGGAGCGAATATACCCAAATCTGAAAACTTCTAGTTGATCAGTACCTCTAAAGCAAAGGACTTCTTCAAGTGCTCAATTCTACTAGAATTGTTCGGAAAACACTACTCTCAGCCGACAACCACCAATACCACATGTCAAATTCAATCTTCTTTGCCTTCATCTTCTGAAGGACAACAGTCAGATGAGCCTGGTAGTGAAAAATGTCAAGTGCAAAGTGGTAGTAGCACCAGTCAGAATAATACTGACTCTGTAGCACTGTATTGTTATTGCCAGCGACCAGAAGAAGGAGATATGATAGGATGTGACAATCCTAACTGTTCCTTTGAATGGTTTCATTTAACCTGTTTAAATTTGAATTCTCTTCCAAGTTGTAAGTTTTGGTATTGCCCCGATTGTAGAAGATTGCCCCAATTTCAGAAGACATCAAAAAAGAGAAAAACTCATGTAACTAATCTATCAAGTTAACTGTATCTAAATATTTTCAAACAAATTTATTATAATTGTGCAAAAACTTAATTCATATTGAGGTGAATTGTACATAAATTATTTGATCAAAGATACAACTGAATGGTACATGAATTATTTAGTCAAAAGGGACAACTGAATCACACATATTTATTAAACCACAGCTTACATATACAATCTTATCTAAGGTTGTTACAGTTTCATTAGAGCATACAAAATCAATTGGTTGCGTGGCACTAAGAATAGAGTACTTTTGCCTAATGTTACCAATTACACGTTCAACATGAATTCTCACATTGGCTATCTTCCTGCTTTGTTCCACTTCAATACCACTGAGCTGAGTCTTTCCTTTAGCTTTCAGTAGCTTTCTGAGTACTCGAAGTATCATACCCAAGCTTCAGGGATGGAACCCAATCAGGATTGGTACTGTCATAGAGCTTGGCAGGTGATCCATGCACAAAATGATCAGAACAAACACGAATGTATTGTAACTTTTCCAAATTTAGGTCTTTTCTTTTGATAGTTGCCATCCATTCACGCTGCCTCCTTGTACTCAGTTCGTGTGTTTGATCTCCTTGGTGACTTATAACTGCTGGCAATCTGAAGAAACGCTTCCCCTTGTCTCTTTCGGTCCTGTTAGCAGTGGCGGATCTAGAGGGGTTTCCAAGGTTTCCATTGAAACCCCCTTTTAGTAACTTAGCTAAAGTAACTCACTTCAGGTCAGAAGTCTCGAGATCGCAGCTCGCATGCTCCGACCCAACCGCTACGCTGGGAGAACGTAGCGGTTGGGTAAAGGGTCTGGCCCCGCGAGACTAACTCCGACTACTGCATGCAATCGCATATCAATCATTTGTGGGCGGGGTCAATATAATTGCCACATGGCACTTTTTAGCTCTGCTATTAATTGGCACTTAGTGTAGATATAAGCTAGCTATCATGAAAAGAAAGCAGTGCTCCTTGTCATCCTTCTTTTCCAAGAAAATAGCGCAAGGTAAGCTTCAGTCTCCCTGCTGGTGAACTAATTTTGAATCTAGCTGACTGTTCAGAGACTGGGCCTGCTTCCAGTGATTGTGATGATGATGGTGATGTACAAGTAGAGGAAATCTTGAACTCAGCCTCTGACTCCCAGATCTGCACTCATAATGATACTGATGAGAGTGATTTACCAGGTGACTGGACTAAGCCATGAGCTGTTATTAACACCTATTATGTATAATATATTATTCATAGCTAGCTAGCTAACTACACTGATAAATGTACAGTAGCTACTCTCTTTATCACAACCAATACATTTTCTACCAACTACATGATGTGTGTATAGGAGTTGAATCTATGGTTATGCCTGCTGAAATCAGTGAATCTGCTACTGAGTGTGATATTGGAAAAATATTACATCTAAGGAGCGGTAGCTTGCGTGACCTCAGCAGGGAAGAGAAATACTGTATCCTAAGCAAAGATCCAAACTCTGATGTATCTGTTTATCCCCGAACTCGTCCATATGGTTCAGGTGCATTTCGTCAGTTTCAACCATCATGGCTGGCACAGTTTCCCTGGATACATTATAGTACCTTTTGTGATGGTGTCTTTTGTAGGGCATGTGCAATTTTTGCTCCAAAAGTGGTTGGTGGTCATACACTTGGTCAGTTTGTTACCAAACCCTTCAAATCTTGGACAAATAAGACACAGAAAATGAAAAGTCATGGTAAGCTTGATTATCACTTGACAGCTTGTGCTAAGATGAGTGAATTCTTGACTGCATATCAGCAACCATCGCATGCAGTTAATGTCAGGCTTGATAGCCAAGCTCAAAAACAGGTTGAAGCCAACCAATGTGTGATTGAGTCTCTTTTTAAGATTGTTTTGCTGTTGGGAAAGCAGGGTCTTGCTTTTCGTGGGCATCGGGATGATCGGATTGAATGGGAAGAGCAAGGTGACCATGATAATCGTGGTAATTTTGTTGAGTTGGTAAGGTTTCGAGCAGAAACTGATGAAACATTGTTAAAGCACTTACAAAATGCTCCCAAAAATGCCAGGTACACTTCAAAAACCATCCAGAATGAGTTAATTTCTGTAGTAGGCAAACACATCCAATCTAAAATATTGCTTGAGATCGAGAAGGCAAAATATTATTCAGTGCTAGCCGATGAGCTAGCAGATGTTGCTAATAAGGAGCAACTGTCAATCTCATTTCGGTATGTTTATGATCGCATGGTTAAGGAAGTATTTGTCGACTTTGTGGAAGTTGAGCGAATCACAGGTAAAGCATTAGCTGAGGCCATAATCCACTCACTCACTGTGTGGGGTTTGTCACTATCACACATGAGAGGCCAATGTTTTGATGGTGCCTCCAACATGGCTGGTGCTAGGTCAGGTTGTAGCGCCATTTTACGTCAGGCTGCTCCCTTAGCTGTATACCATCATTGTGCTTCACATAGGTTAAACCTTGCTGTTGTTTCATCTTGCAAAATTGCTGCTTTTAGAAACACTGAATCCTACATTGGAGAAATGGCACGATTTTTTCACTTTTCAGCTAAACGGCAACGTCTCTTGGATAGAGCTATTGACATAGTATGCCCAAAAGCACATGCCAAGAAGCTGAAGGATTCCTGCAAAACACGGTGGATTCAGCATATTGATTCCTATATAGTGTTCCTTGAACTTCTTCCAGCTGTTCACATGACATTGGAGGCAATGGTTTCTCCTGATAGTTTTGATGATTTAGGAACTGACTGGAATTGGGTTGGAGAAACAGTAATGAAGGCCAACGGGTTTATCCATCAGTTGGAGTGCTCTACTTTTTTGGCTAGCTTCAAAATCCTCTTAGAATGTCTCTCATGTCTTCGTAGTCTCACTATGAAATTGCAAATGCAGGCAATAGATGTTATATATGCTTACAAGGAAGTCAATCGTGTTCTTTCATCTTTGAAAAGCATGAGAAGTGATGCCACATCTAGATACAGTGCCATCTTTAAGGAGACCACCAAACTTGCCAAGAGTCTTCATGGAGAGGACTTTGAATTGAAGCAGCCTAGGGTAAGTGCACGGCAAACACATCGTGACAATGTTCCAGCGTCTTCAGCGGAGGAATACATGGAGAGGACTTTGAATTGAAGCAGCCTAGGGTAAGTGCACGGCAAACACATCGTGACAATGTTCCAGCGTCTTCAGCGGAGGAATACTTTAGGATTACTCTGTACAATGAATTTGTGTCTCATCTAATTGAGGAGTTAGAGGAAAGGTTTACTAGACTGAGTACTCCAATCAACACTGTTGGTCTCCTACAGCTCTTGCCAAGTCAGTGTACATCTGCTATTCGTTTGAGTGGTTTATCCCTAATCAAAATGAATCGAGATATTTGTGATAAACTTAATTCACCATCAAAAATGAAGGCATTGGTGCAACAATTTTATCAGCTGCACCCAAGGAGGATGAAGCTTCCATTCATGCTAGTAGACTAGTCCCAGTTAGTCCAAGTAGATAGTAGCTAAATTAATCATCATCCCTAACAACTCAATTTCATTGAATTCTCAATTTAAATTAAACACAAAAGTGGGCATGGCTAGCTAGTTGACTATAGCAGCGCAGTAGAAGACTTGAAACTCCTTCTCAAATTCTAGATCCGCCACTGGTTAGAGCAGCCAATCATAGCACACAACACCATATTTTCTAAAGCTAACGAGCATTTAAACCGCGCTTGTACTCCAAGATGGCGGATCCGACAATTTGACGTCACGACCGCGCCTACTGCAATGGGTCTATAGAGCACTTCGTATGGAGTACTTTGATACCAAGTCTATAGGCAGGCGCTGCTTGGTTCACTAAATATACGAGCGGCAATCTTAATTGAACTCCGTAATCTAACGGCTGTAAGTTATAGTTGGGGGCGCTTAGTTCGTTTGGGGGAGGTCTTACTCAGTTCAAACCCTACGTTGTGTAAGGTTACTGGACAGGTATGGCTTTAAGTAGCACTAGATGAGTATAGACATAGTTTTGCAGGCCGTTTTGTGCTTCTTTTTTTTTTCTTCTGTTTCCAACAGTTTGATAGTTACAGTAAGTCATGGTAACTATAATACAGACACTCCTTTAGAAATGATCAACTAGCTTGGTTTGTTATTTCACTGGCTAGCTAAGTTTAGGAACATATTTGTCTTAAGTGTATCAGCCAACTTGTTGCCTGTTTTGGAACAAATGAACAATGAATAATAGGAATCTTTTAACCAATGAACAAAAATGATGGAATTTCAAAATGTGTTGCCTTCTCTTGTTGCAGTGTGACAGAAGTCCTCATCATCACTGAAACCTTTGTCCAGTCAGAGACTTGCTGATTCTTCCAATAATAGTCCCAGGAGAGTCTCCAGATCTGCAGACTCCCAACTACAAGACTCCATAAATAGCAATATCAACTCAACTCATATAGCTTGATTATTCTGTTGCAGCAATGCTATAACAAAAACTATAACAAAAACTTGTAAGAATTTACCCGCAATTTTCCGAGGTCGGGGTAATTTGTTGCTAGGCAACAAATTGAATTCGCCCACGATTTTCAATTACTCGCAGGTTGGATTTCCGTGCACGCCAAGGAAGGTCAAAAAAGAATAAAAGATGGCTGTGTTTAAACGGGGCGCTTGGACCTTTAACAACGGTTTCAGCCACTCAAATTTGGTGTCAGTGTAGCTAAAGGGTGGTACTCTGTCAATAGCAGATCTCGAATATGGCAGACTTTTGTGACTTGAGATAAGAGAAACTCGGACTAGATGACGATTTCAGTCCCTTAATTTGTCACTTTTTTTATTTTGGCTTAGATTTTGAGAAAACGAGAAAATAGGCAAACACTACAGCAAGTAATGCTATGCAGCCACGCCCATTCATTCGTTTGCCTGCATATAGAATCACATGAGTGTACAAATTTTACTGTGCTCGGTTCAGATTCGTTCTTGTGTTCTATAGTTCCAGTGCTAATTTTTGTCTAGTGTTGAGACGTCTCTGCTGCTGGAGGTGCGCTTTTTTCATCAACTGTACCATAAGTATGCTTGCTCTCCAAAAAGTGTGCCCTAAATGTTGTGTAACGTGCATGTCAGTAAGTCCAAATGTTCCTGTGGTTATAGTTTTTCTATTAAGCCAAGGTTAATAGAATGCCATGAAGTCCTCAGAAAGTCGTAAGAACCATGGCTAAGTGTACTCTAAGTGTTCATTGTGACGATACTTTCATGGGATCGTGGATTAGAATGAATAGTGGGAGTATCTGTAAGAGGGACATGTACATCCCATGGAATGTCCCACTGTCCCATGGGACCGTGGGATGCGATGGACAATCCCACTGTCCTATGGGATTGTGGGATAGTCAGTGGGACACACATGTATCTGTAGAGGGACAGGTGGACATCTCATGGAATGTCCCACTGTCCCATGGGACTGTGGAATGGGATGGACAATTTACAACTTTTTTGGACATCTATGTGAGTGTCAAGCACTTAAAAAAGCTTTAGAAAGTGTGTATCAGTCCCAGGAGCGTAGAGTGGCTGATTGTAAACATCGTGTCAAAAAAAAGGTCCTTGAAACTCCTGAAGAATCCCAGAGACACAAGGAGGCCAATGCTAAATGCCATGCCTATAAGACTAAAGTTGTCCACACTAATCCATAGCTAATTGCAGCTAGCTAGATGAGTAAAATTTATACCCATATATAGAATGCTAAGTAGAATGAGATACTTCTAAAAAATGAAATATACACATAAAACATTTTGTATTACATAAAATAACCTTCAAAATAACTAGTGATGTGCTCTAGTAGCACAAAATAGCAAAGCGAGCGATGCATGTTCCCTGTAATTGAAGCTATTCCATGCATGCTTGGTGTGGCTACAAAATACTGTCAGATTCTTTACTTTGCTACTTGTTTTCGTTTTAGCTCTCCTCCTCCTTGCCCTGTCTTTTTCATTTCTTATCGCTCTCCTTACTAATTTTTCTTCAGGAGTTTCTAACGCCTTCAAAGCTCTTGACTGAGCGTTTCTAACGTTTTGTCTACGGGGCATCGCTACTTCGTACGGCGGGTGAAGGTTACCCGGCCCGCGCAAGCGCGTAGGAGAAAGGGTACACACATACGCCCACGCAAGAACAAAAACAATTTCTAGACCTAAATATATATATATATCGCGAACTCATTAGAGAGTCAGCTCCGCTCGCTTCGCTCGCTTCGCTGAATAACAATAGCTTGATTTATAACTGAAAAATAACTTTCTTATTCCAATAGGAATAGCTACTAAATAACCAGGTACTCATTGAATACAATGGTTTAATTTGCCCAGTAATTCTAAACTCGACAAAGCAGTTGCTGAAACTACGTACAGCAAATTACATGTTAGAGCATAACTGGAGTAGTTTTGTATTGGCATAGGGACTTTAAATTCCTCATACATGTATAGCGGTCATTGGTAACTATGTAGATATGTGGCTACTGAACTACTCAGGATGTGGTACTTTCAGAGATTTTGAGTCAGATATATTCATGAATTTTCGGCTATGGGTGAGCCTTCTAGTGAATCTGGCTTGCACAACTGAAAAGATTTGAAGTGAGGCCAACTATATATAGTCAGCTAAAGTGAATGACAAAGATTGTGAATTGGGTTTGGACATTGAATGAGGTGGCAAAAGAATGAATGAAGTGACAATTTTGAGATGTATTGACAAGTGATTGAGTAATACATTTTTTCCGAGTGGCCGACGAGGCTGAGGAGGACACTCGGAAAAAAGAACCCCTGGTAAGGCCAGGGGCACCTGTGAATGGTGATACATGAGTGGTAGGAGAGAGAAACATGAATAGCAAAGTTTAAGAGTTATTTTTACTCGAAGTTGTCTTTCTGCTGCGTAGATGGTAGGCATGGGCAACTGCTTCGGTCGAGGTGGGGGCTCTGGTGACCAGATCTCCAGTACATGGTGGTCTTTTTCTGGCTACCATAGGTTGGAATGGCAAGTCAGGGTCAAACAGAGCTGCTAATACTTCGGATGTATGTGGAGATGGATGGGTGCTGTCTGACAGATAGAACAGTTGTAAGGTCAGGTAAGGTTTTGTTGTCCCTATGTTTGAGTCTTTCAGTCCTCTGGGAGAAGTCAACCTGGTCAGCAATACTTCTAAACATTCTTCTTGGGTAACCTCTTGCCACAAACCACTGTTCCAGCTCCTCCGTGCTTGTAGCAAACGTCTGGGGTGAAGAGCATCTTCTAAGCATACGAATAATCTCACCACGTACAACTCCTTGGAGGTTGCACTTGGGATGTGCTGACGAGTAGTGAAGGTAGCTGTGTGGATTGATGGCCTTGGTGTAGGGTTTCACGTCCAGTCTGCCTTCTTCTCGGAATCGTTCTCCTTTGTAGAGAGTGATGTCCAGGTAGTTGACTGAGTCACTCGACCACTCTGCTGTGAATTTGACAGTTGACAGTTGACTGTTGAGGTGTTGTAAAAGATTTTGCAACTCTTCCACAGAGTCATCAAACAGCATCAGAATGTCATCTATATATCTGAGCCAGATCAGGGGCTGAGTTCCTGGCCAGGAGTTGAGTGCATTGGCTTCCAACTTGCCCATGAAGAGATTGGCTAAGGTTGGAGCCACTGGCGTCCCCATTGCAGCACCTCTTATCTGCCTGAAGTTTCTTCCAGCAAATTGGAACGTGTTCTCCTTCAGAATGAGTAAGAGCATTTCTCTCAGCATCTGTTTGGTGCGGTGTTGCTTGCAGATAGGTGGATTTGTTGGCATCGCTTGCTGGAGGGCCATAGTCACTCCTGCCCCGTGGGGAATGGACGGGTATAGGGCCTTTACATCCAAAGTCACCAGTAGCAAGGATTCCCTGGAGCCTTCTCTGATCTGTAGAGTCTCAGCCATATTTATCACTTGAGTGGACGATGTCACAAGTGAAGGAACTCCCTGTAGGTAGTCTTTCAGCAGTATGTTTGCCAGCTGGGAGATTTTCTGTGTGGGTCCCGAGCAACAAGAGACAATAGGTCTCAGTTGATGTGGTGTCTTGTGGACCTTGTGCAAAAAGTAAAGTCTCTGTGGTCTGACGTCTTCAAGGTTGGTGGTATATTTGTCATTCTGATATTGTGTGAGCACTCCTTCTTGGTGGAATTGACTGATCAGGTTATTGACCTTTGTTACAGTGATGCGGGATACCTCTTCTTCTATCTAGACATAAGTATTCTTGTCTTCCAATTCTTTGAGGCCTTGCTGCAGATAGTCCACGGTGTCTTGAACCACTATGCAGGTGCCTGTCCGCAGGTTTTATGGTGATGGATTTGTCCTTGCGGAGGTTAGACAGAGCTGCTTTGTGGCTGTTGGATAGATTATTCCATTGGGTCTGCTTCTCTTCGTCCGTATGTTGCTTGATCTTTGGTAGGTCTGACAGTCTGGAGGCAATGGCAGATAGATGTTCTTCAATCAAGTTGGGCAGCGGATCAGTCGATGGCCTGTTGATGAGGCGGTTGTATTGTCTCTGGCATTGGTCATGGTATTTTTGGAAATATTCCAAAGGGTCAGGCACCTTCTGGGGCGTTGGGGCGAACTTCAGTCCCAGAACCAGAACTTCCATCTCATGAGTAGACAAGAGTCTGGAGGAAAGATTGAGGACAGGGTTGGAGTTATTTCTTTCACTCACCAAGTTGTATGGTACTGCTGTTTCCCACTGTCTAAGGTCATTGGGGTTTTCTGCCTCGGGTGGTGATGGCCCTGCTGGTGTTTCTTTGCTCTTTGTGGTCTCTATAGATGGTGTCTCAATCCCCTGTCTGTTGTCTGATTCAGGTTCTGACGAGGTGGTAGCTTCCTTGCGTGTCTCAGCTGTTGGTAGGGTTAACGGAGTAGTTGTTGTTGGCTGCATAGAGTTCTCTCTCTGTCTGTGATGGTCTTGAATTCTGCAAATTCTGTACTACTGATTTGGATGAATTACATATCTACTCCACTAAAGAGGCAGATAATGAATAAAAGAAAATGGAGATAGAATTTTAGGTACTGCTCAGCTTATGTTTAGACATTCTGAAGGATATAGTTTAAATTGAGACAATTATCACATCAATACTCTTGTTTCATTAAAAAATAACGTTTTCGTGATATGCAATGAGCTTGTGCCAGTGAAAGCTTCATCAATACTGAAGAAAGAGTGCTGCAGACTGGGCTTCTTCTGAACTCATATCATAGAAGCCCATATTGATAATGGTATTTATTTAATATGAATAATTTGCATTTTGCACTGGCATTTTGGCATCTTTAAGAGTATTAACCAAAAGAAGTTGTTAAAGATAAGCTAGAATTACGTGATTTTCACAATAAAGATTTATTAGCATGTAAGCTTACTAATTCATTAGAAAAGAGCCTCGTTTAGTGGTGTATTATCATGTAACTGTCAGAGTGAGTCTTTGTGTCTATAGTAGTACACACTGTAAATGTAAACATTATTTTCCTATACTTGTTCATTGAACTGAAATAATTAACTACTACTACTGTATAAGATTCTCACAGTAGCCCATCTACAATGCGCGGAAAGCC
>WLWD01002592.1_pt1 | contig 92045 bp, 53 predicted proteins | sample 6712731 | NCBI WGS metagenome assembly WLWD01 (sample SAMN12718690, study PRJNA576275) | sponge metagenome | isolation source: marine sponge | host: Mycale hentscheli | place: New Zealand: South Island, Marlborough, Capsize Point | collected 2014-11-01
TCTCCGAATTTTTAAAAATAGTTACTTTATAGCTACAACCTTCAGATTGCATACACAGGTGCCCAATGCATTGGAGAAGCATCTAAAATAGCTTTCAGCCAGGACTGCTTCGACAGTACCTCACAGCAGTTGCGTTTATTTCTTCCTCGGCAAAAAAAAAAACATCGGTTCTCCGTCGAATTTTAAAAAAAAGTTACCTTCTTCACAGCAGCTTCATTTATGGATCCAGTCATCTCCAGAGCTTTGTAGAAGCAGCAAAAAATTGCTTGAGCTCAGTAGCCTTCCATAACACATTGAAACAACCGCTTCTTTGCCGACCAAGACTTTGCGGTTTGACTTACTGTCTTCTCCATTTTTTATAAAATCGCCAGTTCAACTGGGGACCTCCCTATTACGTACAGTCTTAGGTAATGCTTATTACATCATAGGAAAAAAGTGAGCGTGTCGTGTGATCCAGGTAACTATGCAAAAAAATTTTTTTTTTCAAAGTCAATTTGGAAAGATGGCGTCTACCAGTTACAGTGCTGTGGAAGTTTTAGACTTGCTTGATACTAACTCTAGCGACTCAGGATCAAGCGGAGAAGAGGGAGACGACATCTAGGGCTATAGGAGGCCCTGTATCAGGGTTGGGGACCAGACCCCGTCAACTCTGACACTGACAATGGAAGTCAAGAAGATGATCGATGTAAGCTTGTCTTTCTCTTGTCTTTCTCTTGAAAACTAGCAAGCTTCTGTTGTGGAAAGGACTTATTTATAGCTATATTGAGATGGAGAAAGCTGTTTAGCTATAATATATATATATTTCATTGAGTTTTGAGATTTGAAAGTGGGTTGTGGTTTGTTGAACAATTTCAAATTTTCAAAAAAATTTAATTTTTTTTACCAGAATGTACTACTAGGACCAGATGTGTATGCAGTCACCGACCCGATTGTGAAGAGGGATTGTGAAGAGGGATTGTGAAGAGGAAGCAGATAAGGCAACAGGAGCAGAGTCTTCCATTGATGAAGGAGAAGATGCTGGACCTGGCGAAGTACACTCGGAGCCCCACCCCCCTCCCTCCCAAACAAAAATCCTGTATGAAACCGCATACAATACATCATAAAGTTGCAATTATATAGGATCATGAATAATTTGTTGTTTGTATTACAAATATCTTTGTTGTTGGTGTTTTTGTGTATATGAAATTGTTTTGTAGTGGAGCTCGACGTCCAATGACGTCCAATGGCGTATGTTCCTTGTGGACACTCATAGATGTCTCCTACATGATCACAATCAGCACCACACACAACAAACAACATATTATTTTATTGTTGAACTAATATAATATTGGTATAAAGTACATCAAACAATATTATTTCTATTTTTTTATTATTATTATTGATGGGAAAAGTGGAATTTTTTGGGGAAAAAAAATTTTTTTTTAAAAGTAATAGTAGAGGGCCTAAATATTATTCAATTTTCTCAATCAAAAAATGAGGGGAATCCCAAACTCTTGGTCTATTTAGTGATATACGGTTGCTATGGGGTTTTCCCAGCCAGCATCGAGTTAAAAAAATAAAACGGTAATGCACTATTCCGCGGTAGGAGATTAGATTTTTCCCCGCGCGTCCAAACAATTCGGGAACGAGAGGGTTAGCTTACACCGGGCCACTAACTCGAATAGAACATGGGCGCCCAGTAGTGTTTTTCAACACCCCCAAACAAATTCACAAGCGTTAACAATTCAATTTCTAAGGTGATACTGGTAATGGTCGCTAAACCGGAGGATTCTGTTTAGTGAAGTTTGGGACCGGGTCGAATGCGGAGCATACACAATAATACGGAGGGTCAAAGTACAAAATTACATACCATACGATCCAAACGTGATCTCTAATAAACTAGTGATTTTGCTTGAGCACAAATGGCGAGCGAGCCTAAAGACTATCACTATTTTTATATGAAGGATTTTGACTTCTAACACTGAAGCTACGAAAATAAAGGTCCAGTTTTAAATCTCGGCATCACTTAAAGGGATTTCAGTGCCATAGTAACAACTCTCTGCAACTGTTTGAATTGAAGGAAAAAAACAACAACAAAACAATACACGTTATTTAAAAGTTTTCTTTGTGATATTCTTTAGCAAAGTAGTGGTTGTATCACACAATGCTTTGACACAACTGGACATGCACCTGTGTTACACAGACTTACCTTCGCAGTAGTATAGTGGACAATGTATTTTCAAGTAAATTCTGTTGCGCATGGCATATAGCGTAATTCCTTGATTATCGTCCGCCACCGATTATCGCCCACGGAAAAAATGTAACGGAACTCCGGTTACGGGACTGAAATGTAACGGAATTCCGATTATTTTGCTGTGTCGGCAAAGTAACGCCATTTTTCGCTACAATTTGTTAGCAGCATTTTGCACTTATTACAGCTATGCCAAACAAAAAGAAGAGAGGTTTTCGTCGGGCAAAGTCAAAAGAATCATTGAATAAGTCTCCGGGAGAAAATTCAGGACGCTCCTCCGCTCCTCGTATGCAGTTCAGTGAAGAACAAATGCTCGGAGCTATAGAATCTGTTAACAAAGGTATGTCTACAACTGCTGCAGCAGAACAGCATGGTGTGCCTTTGTCTACTTTGAAGGATAGGTTCAATGGCTGTGTGGTTCATGGAACGAGACCTGGTCCCAGATCTTACTTATCAAAAGATGAAGAAGGAGAGCTCTCTGACTTTCTACTGGAATGTGCAAAAATTGGATACGGAAAAACAAGAAGGGATGTTAAATGTATTGTGGAGTCTTACCTTCAAGCCAGAAAAAACAAACCTGATGATTTCAATCTTAGCAATGGGTGGTGGACAAATTTCCTCAAGAGAAATCCTCAACTTCGTCTTCGGGCAGGAGATGCGACAGCAAATGTTCGTATGGATGCCTTGACCAGGAGCAATTTAGATTACTATTTTGGTTTATTAAAGAATGAATTTGAGAAGTACAATTTTTATGGACACCCAGAAGCAATCTATAACATGGATGAGACAGGTATGCCTCTAGAACCACGACCACCGAAAGTAATAGCAAAAAAGGGACAGAAGAAGGTACGGTACAGAACTTCTGGAACCAAAGCTCAAGTAACAGTAGTTGGATGTGGTAGTGCAACCGGTCAGATATTGCCACCGTTTATAATTTTTGCAGCAAAGCAGATTAATCCCCAGTGGTGCACTGATGAAGTCTCTGGCACTCGTTATGCTGTGAGTGACAATGGGTGGATTGACCAAGAGCTATTCCAGTTTTGGTTGGACGAGCACTTTCTTTCAAACGTTACACCACATCGTCCTATCCTACTGTTATTGGATGGTCATAGTTCCCATTTTAAACCAACTTCCATTGAGTATGCAAAGAAAAAAGGTGTCGTCATTTTTTGTCTCCCTCCGCACACCACCCATGAATGTCAACCTCTGGATGTTAGTCTGTTTGGTTCATTGAAGGCAAGATGGAGAAATGAGTGCCACAAATTCTATCGCAAAAACCCTGGTCTCGTTATAAATAAGTTCAACTTCTGCTCAATATTTAAAAAAGCATGGCTGTTAGCTGTAATTCCTGCTAATTTGTGTAGTGGATTTAAGAAGACAGGAGTATTTCCCTTTAACCCTAATGCTATTCAACCCACTAGTAAGTCTTTGTTTAGCATAAAAAACCGTTGTAATTATTATTATCATCATTATTATTATTTCATTGGTTATTATTATTGTGACATTATTAGCTATTATTATTATTTCATTATTATTTTATTATTATTATTAATATTTTATTGTTTTTTTATTATTATTATTATTGTAACATTATTAGCTATTATTAATATTTCATTATTGTTATTATTATTTTATTATTATTATTATTATTTTATTGTTTTTTTATTACTATTATTGTAACATTATTAGCTATTATTATTATTTCATTATTATTATTATTATTATTATTACTATTATTATTATTAATATTATTTTATTGTATTTTATTATTATTGTAACATTATTAGCTATTATTATTATTGTTATTATTAGGTGTTTGTAACACCTATTGTTGATCCTTCAGCTATGTGTGTGTGCATATATGTTTGTGTGTGCATATATTTGTCGTACAGGTAATAACATTACAGAAGAAGAAGAAGAAGAAGAAGAAGCTTCTAATGCACTTCAAGCAGATAATCCTGATGATGCTGAGCTTGATTCTGATTTGGAGATGTCCAGTGTTTTGGAGTCTGGGGCGAACGAGTCAATTATCGACATTGCATTGAACAATGAAGTGAGTTTTTCTGTGGAGGAGGAGTTTAAGTTTGCACAGTGGTTTGAAGAACAATATGACTTACCAAATTCGAGGTATGACTCTTGGTTGAAGATCAATCATCCAAATGCATGTGTTACAGAAGTTCCGGATAGTGTGCCTGGAACCCCAATTCTTTTTTCTGAGTCTGATTCAAGTGACAGATCTTTATGTGCTTCTCCAGTAAACTATCTGGTGGTATCTTCAAGTCCTCCAGTGCCGTCTACATTGTCCTCCACTTCTTCTGGTCCTCCTTCATCTTCCAGTCCTCCAGTGTCGTCTACAGTGATCTCCACTTCTTCTGGTCCTCCTTCATCTTCCAGTCCTCCAGTGTCGTCTACATTGTCCTCCACTTCTTCTGGTCCTCCTTCATCTTCCAGTCCTCCAGTGTCGTCTACAGTGATCTCCACTTCTTCTGGTCCTCCTTCATCTTCCAGTCCTCCAGTGTCGTCTACAGTGATCTCCACTTCTTCTGGTCCTCCTTCATCTTCCAGTCCTCCAGTGTTGTCTACAGTGATCTCCACTTCTTCTGGTCCTCCTTCATCTTCCAGTCCTCCAGTGTCGTCTACAGTGATCTCCACTTCTTCTGGTCCTCCTTCATTTTCCAATCCTCCAGTGTCGTCTACAGTGATCTCCACTTCTTCTGGTCCTCCTTCATTTTCCAATCCTCCAGTGTCGTCTACAGTGATCTCCACTTCTTCTAGTCCTTCTTCATTTTCCAGTCCTCAAGTGAATTCTACAGTGACCTCCACTGTAATTTCTTCCTGTTGGCCTCAGACCACATCTTTTTCTAGTTTTCCAGTAACCTCTACCTACTCCTCACCTCCTTCAGTGACTTCACCTTCATCCTGTAGTTCTCAAGCAAACACTTCCAGAGTTTCGGGAATTTCTCCAAACACTTCCTCTCACGGCAGCACTTCCTGTAATTTGCTTGGGCATACTTCACCATTGTCAAGTTTTCTTACACTTCCCACTTCATCTGGGTCAAGCAAACTAAAGAAAACAGGAAAAGCTAGAGTCCTCACTAGTGATGAATGCTTAAAGATATTGAAAGAGAAGGAAAGGAAAAAACAAGAAGAAGCTGAAAACAAAGAGAAACGACGCCTGGAAAATTTGGAAAAGAAAAGATTAAAAGAAGTGGAAAAGAAAAGGAAAAGTGAAGAATTGGCAAAAAAGCGGGCCGAAAGAAAAGCAGTAAAAGAAGCTAAAGAGATGAAGAAAGCAGCGAAGAAAGCATCAAAGGAAAAGGCCAAAAGTGCAACAGACATAATTGCTACAAGGTGTTCAGTGATGGTAGAAAATGAAGACACTAGAAGAGGATCAAAGAGGCAGGCACAATACATAGTCAGTTCTAGAAGGACTAAGAAGAACAAGATTGATTCTACAGTTTTTTCAGACATTTGTTGTGTCTGTCTTGGAAATTATGATGACGACGCTGGTACAGATCGCCAATGGCTTCAATGTAAGTGTGACAGGTGGATACATGAAGACTGCATTGATTATGAAGATTCTAGTTCGAGTGATCGTCTTTGTCCGTTGTGCTAAATAGAATTATAACATTTTCTTGTCTCATTTCATCACCAAATTTTTCTCTTGTGCTAATACAAAATTCTATCCCATAATAACTCATTTTTTCTCATTTTCTTATGTCAAAGTTTTCTTGTTATGTACCATATAAAAAAATACCTTAAAATAACTTTTTTTCCACACGTAAGAAAATCGTGAAATTTTTATGGTAAAGGGTATTCAGCCTGATTTATACGTTCATTGGGACCTCCTAGCATAGTTTTTCTTCGTGACGACTCTGTAACAAAGAGAGTTGGAGAGGCCGATAATGCCGGTATACAAAGTCTACGGGCGGCCGATAATCGGGTGCCCCAAGCGATAATTGAGGTGCGGGGAGCTCCTGTTCAGCGGTTGAAAGCTCCATTGTATTTATTAGTAGCAATACTAACATGTATTTGCTCAATACAGTATCTGAGCGAATAGCATTGTTTTTATGTGAAGTTTACTTATCCCGTAGCCCGTGATATACAACCTGCACCCAACGTGTCTGCGAACCTATCTGGTGTATATACTACCCCCAGTACGGGCATTAATCTAGTCCACGGGCCGTCATAATAGACGCGATACTTACAGCTAATTGCCACTGACGCGAGTCTCCAACCCCCAATGGCACACAGGGGGGTGGGATTGGGTCAAGTCATACCGCTGAATCCACCGCAAGCGCAGCACCGATGCGAACAAATGACGGCGGGCTCAATTCAGCTCAGACTGCCAACTGTAGTTTAGTAGGCGACAGAAGGTAACATTACCATAAGGGCGAATTGTAGTTAAATTGCATTTCTTTTCGACACGAAAACGGTTGTACAAGCTTCTCTATTTCCCTCCCGGTAATAAAAGGGAAAAGGGTCCGGCCATGCGAGACTAGTGAGCAGGACGCCTGTGTCGACTATAGCCCTGTTCAATCAACGCTATGTACCCAAAACGCAACAGGGGCCCTACGAGGGGAAAGGCCCCTGAATCAACATTGATCGAACGAGTGCTCGGCGCCACTTGCGTGCGGAAGGCTACCCCCAACCGCCTTCCATTAGGTTAGTTTCCATGAGTCTAGGGGGGGGGGGTTAAAATATTATCATAAAACTAGTGGTGTGCTTGAGCACAAATGGCGAGCGAGCCTTAACTCTTAGTCTCCCACGTAATACAAAAGTGGCCGAGTAATTGACATCAATTTTTTCATATTTCTTCATATATATATTATAATATTTTTTTAGCCCATAGGTAAGAGATCATCATTTTTAAAAGCTAGAAATGAGCAGCTTTCATTTAATAAGAAGAGAAATATTTTCTATGATATTTTAAAAGTAACCGTTACATCGCTATGGGCGGCCAGCAAGTGCTCGATCTTCTTGGTTCTGAGGATGATAGTGAAGATGGTGTTGCAACCTATAATGAAGTGTTTTATCATACAATTCTGACACAATGTTAACATGCTACAGCTTTCTTCCCCAGCAGAAGACATTTCAAGTCCCCATAATGCTTCCAGCAAGGTTAGTCTTGGTGACAATCCAATTTTCAAATATATAAACTATTTTTAGTGTAGGAGCTTGGTATAGAGAGTTAACTTTCTTAGTTGGGTAGTTATTAGCCTGATACTTACATTATTTGTATCTTAGATTATTGATATAAAGCTAGCAACTCCATAGTTGGTATTAGTTGCGTGATATATAGCTGATATTTGATTGGCACTGCGCTAGTGAAACTATAGTGCGACAGCTATGTGGAATTCAAATAACTCTACATCAGTCTGTAGCAGGCAGGAAGCCTTCTGTGAGACCGGGATGTGAAGATAGAGAGAGAGTGAAGGAGGAAGACAGGAAAGAGAAGAAAGATAAAGATACAAAGAGAGTGAAGAAGGAAGAACAGAACGAAAGAGATAAGGATACAAACAAAGTGAAGAAGGAAGATCAGAAGGAGAAGAGCAAAGAGAAGATAAAGAGACAGAATAATTAATAGGTGTATGCATGGTCATTTAGAACAGTGTTTTGTTTGTAAGCAGTAGTCAGACTTCATTGTATGAGTGTATGTAGTTATGTTGAGTTTTATCCCGGACTTCCGGTGAACATAAATCATTTCGTGTGTGTGGCCGACAACTTATAAAGCAAGGTTGCACATGCGCCAGTCAGTTCTCGTATCGTATAATAAAATCCTTGGTAGCTTAGAGAGTAAGATCCTAAGTGCATCGGGGTACTACGCAGCAAAGGCCTAGACTCCTTTGTACTGCGTGGTTTCGGGAATTCTGGTGGCGGCGACTTTAGAAGGCCAACCCCGATCGGTCCATAAGAAGACAGAAGCCGGGAGCGACCTTCCATCCAGCATAATACCCCCACACCTTCTACAGAAAAACTCCATGTTCCTGTCAAAATGGAAAGAGTTAGAGATTGTGTGTATTGTAGAATGGCACTAAAGAAAAGAAGGCGAAACCATACGACAGTGTAATACATGTAGTGCTCCTCTATGCTGGAGACAGAGAACCTGCCTCAGAAAGTTTCATCGGCCTGAATTTGAAGAGAGGAGAAAAACCTGGATGTCATCCAAACATACACCCACTATTTCAACTTCTACAAAGCCCAAAGGAAGACCGAAAGGAAGCATAGTGAAGGGACGTGGAAAAAGAAGAAAAAGGAATTGGTGAACAGTTTCGGTATTTACTATTTCATCTAATATTTCTTGAAAACTTTCATTATTCACAAATTCTGATATTTCCAGACATTATTTAATGTATAAACTTAATTTCATTCAAAATATAACTGTTTCCCTCATAATAAAAATAGAGGAAAAAAATGTTTAAAAGAATTATTCTAATTGACTGAATGGGAAAAATGTTCTAATTAATTAGAACTTTATGGAACAGTGTCAAATCTGTAACTGATAATACACTCCACTGACCTGTAGGGAAAAAAATGAAGGTTAATGAATTCGTACATAAAAAGCTATGAGATATAAAAGATTGGTAGCTAGGTTGATAAAAAAAAATTCATTTTGAATTTAATTGGGAGACTAAGAGTTAAACTACACTATTGTTAAATGATTGATGTTAACAACTAACACTCAAGCTACTAAAATAAAATCGAGTTTTAAAATTACGTATGCGGTAAATGGTATTTAATGTCATAGTAACCGCTTCGCGCAACTGTTTGAATTGAAAAAGAAGCAACAAAATCAAGTCACGTTATTTAAAGTTTTCTTTGTGATATTCTTAGTAGTAGTTGTAACACACAATACTTTCACACAACTGAACATACCTATGCAAGACTTACCTTCGTGGTTCGTCCAGTGGACAATGAATTTTCAAGTAAATGTTGTTGAATAGGGCTTATAACTGACAAATAGCATATTAACTTACCACGCCACTAACTCAATAGAAATGAAGCTCCCATAAGATTTTGAGTTTTAATTGCACCCGTAAAACAATTCAAAGCGGTAAACAATTCAATTTCTAAGGTGACACGAGTAATGGTCGCTAAACCGGATGATTCTATTTAGTGAAATTTGGGACCGGGTCGAACGCGGAGCGAACACAAAAATGCGGAGGGTCAAAGTACAAAATGACATACATACGTCCAAACATATATACAAACTAGTGGTGTGCTTGAGCACAAATGGCGAGCGAGCCTGATAGCTAGTTAGGTAACATAAACTAAGTATTGTTGCTATGTTTTAGCTTAGTTCATATAATAGCAGGTGTGACCTATTATTTCAGTAAACAAATACAAAATCACTCTCTTAATGATTAATGGTAACTTTTGTAGTATTAAACATCTGCCATTCTGATAATCTCAATTACCAGTAACTCTTGAACAAACTCTCAGCTACAATAAACAAAAAATTCAATGTTATTATTTGTAATTTTAGCCAACTAATATGGAATTACTACTTACCTCAATTTCCTGAGTATTGATAACTTCTGTGGTATCAAATTTAAATTACTTTGACTATCTGAATTACCTCGAATTCTTGACAACAAGCTCTCAGCTACAAAAACAAAAGACAATCAATTTTAGCACACAAATACAAAATTACTTTCTTACCTCATTTTCTTGAGCAGTGGTAACTTTGTAGTACCAAATTGGAGCCATTCTGACTATTTAATATACCAGTCACTGTTGACAACAAGCTCTTAGCGACAAAAAAGTAAGGCCAGAGTTAATTTTGCATATTTAGCTAACAAATATGGAATTACTACTTACCTCATTCTTGAGTATTGATAACTTCTGTAGTATCAAATTGAAGTTACTTTGACTATCTGAATTACCGTGAATTCTTGACAACAAGCTCTTACCTACAAAAACAAAAGACCATCAATTTTAGCACACAAATACAAAATTACTTTCTTACCTCATTTTCTTGAGCAGTGGTAACTTTTGTAGTACCAAATTTAAGCCATTCTGACTACTTGAATTTACCAGTCACTGTTGACAACAAGCTCTTAGCTACAAAACAAAAAGGCCAGAGTTATTTTTGCATAATTAGCTAACAAATATGGAATTACGTACTTAACTCAGCTTCCCTGGAGTAGTAGTAGCTTCTTAGCATTAATACTACGGCATTCTGCCTACCAATGACTCTTGACAACCAACAATCGGCACTCCGTATCCCCCTTAAAACGGAGAAGTTTTGAAATTAAATCTGGAAAAGGGTCTTCAATGCCATAGTAACCGGTCGAATCAACTTTTTGTTTCTTGAAAAGCAAGCGTTTTCGCAGGAATTTTCTCACACTTCTGCACTTAAGTATTAAGTAAGGTTTGCTTAATGCTGTAGTTTCAGAATAAACTGGGGTCAAGCCTAAAAAGTCGTGTTTTTTGGAGAAAAAAGTTTCCCGCGCGCGCGTTTAAAGGGCATACGTACCATCCATACATACATACATATATATATATAACATATACCCGATTTTGCATTATCCACCCCTAATACTGTCTCGCTCGCCAATAAACAAACATCCCCGATTTTCAATTGTGTTACCCCTGTACGTGTCTCGCTCGCTATGCTCGCTCCCAATAAATAAACATCCCCAATTTTCGATTGTGTTACCCCTGTAAGTGTCTCGCTCGCTCCCAATAAATAAACATCCCCGATTTTCGATTGTGTTACCCCTGTAAGTGTCTCGCTCGCTACGCTCGCTCGCCAATGACGTTTTATTTCAGCAAACAGATACAAAATCACTCTCCTACCTGATTTGTTAGCTTTGTAGTATCAAACATCTGCCATTCTGATAATTTCAATTATCAGTAACTCTTGAACTAGCTCTCAGCTATGATAAATAAAATAAACAAATGTTATTATTTGTAATTTTAGCCAACAAATATAGAATTACTACTTCCCTCAATTTCCTGAGTATTGATAACTTCTGTGGTATCAAATTGAAGTTACTTTGACTATCTGAGTTACCGTGAATTCTTGACAACAAGCTCTCAGCTACAAATACAAAAGACAATCAATTTTAGCACACAAATACAAAATTACTTTCTTACCTCATTTTCTTGAGCAGTGGTAACTTTTGTAGTACCAAATTTGAGCCAATCTGACTATTTGAATTTACCAGTCACTGTTGACTAGCTCTTAGCTACAAAAAAGAAAGACCAGAGTTAATTTTGCATATTTAGCTAACAAATATGGAATTGCGTACTTACCTCAGCTTCCCTCGAGAAGTAGTAGCCTTAGCATTAATACTACGGCATTCTGACTACCAATGGCTCTTGACAACCAACAATCGGCACTCCGTATCCCCCCATAAAACGGCGAAGTTTTGAAATTCAGTCTGGAAAAGAGTCTTCAATGCCATAGTAACCGGTCGAATCAACTTTTTGTTTCTTGAAAAGCAAGCGTTTTTGCCTGAATTTTCTCACACTTCTGCGTTTAAGTATAAAGTAAGGCTTGCTTAATGCTGTAGTTTCAGAATAAACTGTGGTCAAGCCTAAAAAGCCGTGTTTTTGGAGAAAAAAGTTTCCCGCGCGCGCGTTTAAAGGGCATACGTACCATACATACATACATACATACATACATACATATATACTAGTGGTGCGCTCGAATAGCGCAAATGCATGGCGAGCGAGCAGACTCTTTTTACAGAAAAATAGTACAGAAATTACATCTAACTGTAGTGCACAGTGTAACCCTTTCCATTCTCAGTTAGGATCAGAGAATCTAAAGTCTCTGATCCCAGACTATACTAACAGAATTACCTGAATAAACTTCGAAAGCAGTGGCAAAGAAGCGCAGCTTGACAAAGACTTCACAATTGTTTCAAGAAGAGAGTAGCTGTAAACTTTTTGGTTGAAACAAAGTTGCGTAAGGCAGTGCAGCAGGATTCTCCGCGCTCGTTAATTGAAAAATACTGGAACTGTGAACGCTTAACCTAACTTACGTAATTAGAAGCGCGGGCGAAAACAGAAGTCTCACGTACCCCATAAACAGATAAATAAATATAGCGACATCTCGATTGAGTTACCCCTGATAGTGTCTCGCTCGCTTCGCTCGCTCGCCAATAACGTATACCCAATTTTGCATTATCCACCCCTAATACTGTCTCGCTCACCAATTAGCTAATGGTCTTTCAGATCTTTGAGTATTGTATGCTGTTGTTCAGTAGTAGGTTCAGTATACTCACCAGAATTTAGGCTTAGTCGCCCCTAGTGTATTGGAATAGAGTTAGGATGGGTGAATAAGTAGGATGGGTGAAAAAGGTAAGAGTTACTACAACAATGTTGATAATTAAGCTCATAGTTTCCAGCCTTACTGATGTATTAGGGATTTTTACTGTATCTTATCTTTTATTGTGTACAGAAATTGAGTAAATAGTACTTAATGGATGAGTAAATAGTCATGGCTGCTGTTAGTCTTGTGGGCCAGATCCTTTACCTAATCGCTCATCTTGGAAGGGTCTGGTTACTCCAAAGCACTCGTCTGGTAACAGTAGAATGCAATTAAACCTTGCGGGTTTTCTTATCGTCCTGTCATAAATCTTTGCGAGCTGGTGTTGTATAATGGAGGTTCTAGCTGAGGCTATGCCAGTAGTATACGAATCAGTCACTTTAATTATTGTCCTTTTAGAAATAGACTGGAACTCTCCATTTTTAAGATGCTTTTCAGCTCGGAGCGGGGCTCATAGAAGTGCAGAGGTGGGATTTAGTGGGTGTTGTTTTCTGCCCATCTTTAGCTCACTTTGAAGAGTATCATATGGGCAACAATTTCAGCCTGAGAAGAAGTTGCAGAATTTCACTACGGACATCATACCACTAAAATATACTGACTGATCAATTTCTTTGTGTGTGGAAGTCACATAACTGAGTAATTGGGATAAAAGTGGATCTGTCTGTGTCAGTTTTTGTGTGTCTTCTTTACCATGAGGGTTTCATGCCACTGATCTACCAGTTACACTCATTGAACCTGCAATCTGTGAGATGTGATTGCTTTTATCTACTCAACCTCAAAGTGAAAAAAAAATTGTGCTTGCATAATAAAGTTGTAACAAAATGATTAAAACCACAGTTATATGTCTTAATCCTCCCTTAGAAGTGTGTGCATCACATAAACAGATAATACCACTGCAACATTTGTATTATCTCTTCACAGTGCCATAGGAAGGGCAGTCTACAGGGGCTGTAGCCTCCCCCCCCATAATTTTGGGGCACTATCTCACAAGGTGATTTCTCACATGAACAATTTTTAACTGCAAAAAAAAAATGCCTTTGTGAAGAAATGTCTTCCACATCACTGATTCATATCATAATTTTGCATGGAGCAACATGAGGGAGAGAGTGTGTGTGCCTGCCTGCTTGGCATTGTGTCTGTAACAGAACTTATCTTACAACAGAGCGTGACATTAATTTGATTGGTCCGTTGCTTGAATCTAATTCACTTAGAGTCACGCCCGGCAGCACTTAGAAAACACTCGCCTGCGACTACAGTTGCGACTTATTGCCAAGAAAAAATAATTTTGAAAATATCTTACATTTATTTTTTACCGGTTTTGCGAAGCTGTGACAATTTTATTACTTTGAAAATAAGTTACATTGATAATATGTCAAGTTATTAAGTCTAGCATTAGTACATGGATTTGTGATAATTAGCTAATTTGGTGAAAGTTGGAAGTGGAATGGTGAGATTAGCTACTAAAATTGTCAATTCAGTAATAATTCCTTAGTATTTGGTCCAATCTTGCCAAATTCTGTGGAAATACTTCATATCTTCCCTGGTCTTTTTAGGCATACATGTTTTTCTTGCTTCAAGCCCAACAATTATGCACTTACATTCCTAATGTCTATCAATGTCATCAGTGTTTGCAATTGTGCAAGCCACACCCTTTCAAAATGTATTTTGAATGCATGCATGCATCAAGCACATGTGATGCATGTACTAAATTTTTACTGTATGCTCACTTACGTGCTCTATTCTTCAAATAATGTGCAGTATATCTTGTGTTACATTGAGTGGGTGTACATGTGTGTGTGTGGTGTGTGTGTGTGTGCCATATATTCCAGATGGGTGTGGCACGTATTCCAGATGAGTGTAGCACGTGTTCCAGATGGGTGTGGCACGTATTCAAGAGATGGGTGTGGCACATATTTCAGATGAGTGTGACACGTATTCCAGATGAATGTGGCACGTATTCCAGATGGGTGTCTTACGTTTATTTTTTACCGGTTTTGCGAAGTTGTGACAATTTTCACTGCCTGCAGGCATATGATTTACTGAATTGGAAAATCTGTAGTGTGCTTGAGAGGAAACTATGTAGTGAACTCTTATTCTGGAACAAAAATTACACTGGATTGGTAAAACATGAGTAAACATAGGAAGTTGTACATGTGGTTTGTAGTTTGTTCAAGAATTAGAGTTTACCACACGGTAAACTATGCAGTAAATTTACAGTAAACTTCGGTAAAACAAGTACTGGCAAGCAGTGTTTATTACTTTGAAAATAAGTTACATTGATAATAATATGTTAAGTTATTAAGTTTAGCATTAGTACATGGATTTGTGATAATTAGCTAATTTGGTGAAAGTTGGAAGTGGAATGGTGAGATTAGCTACTAAAATTGTCAATTCACTAGTAATTCCTTAGTATTTGGTCCAATCTTGCCAAATTCTGTGGCAATACTTCATAGGCGAGCTTTTTAAAAAGTCATCACTATCTCCTTACTTATATTAGCTTCCGCTGGTACTTCATTTTCAACATATGGCTCCTCCTAATCTGTTGAAAAACATTCCGTCTAATACCAGTAGAGCTTCTGCGGTAAAGAATAATATTGTCTCCAACTATAGAAACTACTCGAACTGTACATTTCCAAGGTTAACTCAACACGCGTGCGCATTTACCCATGCTATTTCACTTAGCTACCGAGGTATTTCACTTAGTTTCCACTTAGTTACCGAGGTATTTCAATTAGTTACGTGCTATTTCACTTTCCCAGTGCGATTTCAATTGAACAGCAATTTTTCCCATACATTTTTGAATGGGCAACTTACACGCCGTATTATTAGGAATGTAAGTGCATAATTGTTGAGCTTGGCTTCTCCTCTAATATTCCCCTGATTCAGAATTGTGACTTGGGCGGGCATATGCTGCTTACAGAAAAATTAGTTAAGTGCTATGGGTGCCCCAAATGCACACACTGGGTCTGCACTCATTTTCAAGTTGTGTGTAGAATATATATAATAGGTAGAGTGGGGTACCTTGAAATCTGTGGGATTTAGAAATTCAAAGGCTCCAGGGGCTGAGGGTTCGAGCATAGCGAACATTGGTACCCCCACTCTAACTTTTTTAGAACAAGAGGATATGTTAAAACTACACTACAGTGATGGAACAGAAGTAACTAATGACCCAATATTGTGACCGCTCATCTTGCTTAGGTGAACCTTGGTGTTCAGCGTGGAGAATTTGTATATAAGAAGGTGAACTAGAATTCAACAATGCAAAAAGAATAGTGACGATTTTGATTTAGATCCTCATTATGATAAGATTTTCCTTCAGTGCAGCTTACACGAAGAATTCTCTAGTAATCAAGTCTTTTATAATACCCCTAATCAACCAATTTGCCCCACCAAAATCACAGAAAGTAGTCAAAGAAGCAAGAAAAACATGTAGGCCTAAAAAGACCAGGGAAGATACTATTAGCGAGTGATAGCAAGGGTAACCTGTGCAATTAGGGGTCAATAGCACGGTTACCCGTACTATCTCATACTAATGTCTATCAATATCACCAGTGTTTGCAATTGTGCAAGCCACACCCTTTCAAAATGTATTTTGAATGCATGCATGCATCAAGCACATGTGATACATGTACTAAATTTACTGTATGCTCACTTACATGTTCTATTCTTCTAATAATGTGCAGTATATCTTGTGTTACGTATGTAATCTGAGGAGTGTGGCATATATTCCAGATGGGTGTGGCACGTATTCCAGATGGGTGTGGCACGTATTCCAGATGGGTGTGGCACGTATTCCAGATGGGTGTGGCACGTATTCCAGATGGATGTGGCACATATTCCAGATGAGTATGGCACGTATTCCAAATGGGGTGTGGCACGTATTCCAGATGGGTGTGGCACATATTCCAAATGGGTGTGGCACGTATTCCAGATGAGTGTGGCACATATTCCAGATGAGTGTGGCACATATTCCAGACGGGTGTGGCACATATTCCAAATGGGGGTGGCATATATTCCAGATGAGTGTGACATTTATTCCAGATGAGTGTGACATTTATTCCAGATGAGTGTGGCACGTTTCCAGATGGGTGTGGCACATATTCCAGATGGGTGTGGCACGTATTCCAGATGAGTGTGGCACGTATTCCAGATGAGTGTGGCATGTATTCCAAATGAGTGTGTCACAAATTCCGCAATTTTATTTATTTATTTATTTATTTATTCTGGACTAATAGCACTAGTGTTGGGGAAAATTTTTTGTTCAGCTTCACCTCATGAAAGTTCTCACCACACAAGTGCTGTTAACCCAAACACCAAAAACGAATTTGCTATTAAAGCAAACATACACCACTGGCTGCAAGAAATTATATGTTCACGTGATTATGATGTGGAGCTAGGGGGCGTTACCCACAAAAGCTGGTACCTAAGCAGAGTTGAGTGCTTCGCATTTTCTCAACAATTCACCCGAAATTAAAAAGTAGCACAATGAAAGGTCCTAAATCTTCATTCTGAGTAAGTTCATACCTATATCAACGGTTAATTGTCAGTAATCTCCAAAATCAGAGCATGACAGACAGACAAACTGACAGGATGACTACTATAACCCTCTCATGCATGTGCGCAGAGGGTTAATAATAATACCATACTTGAGTACTTTTTCAATACAAAAATGTGATATTACTTTGAAATACCACATCAGTGGAAAACTGAAATAATGATCTGATTGGTCACGCCAATCTCAACCTTGTCACACTTCATTTACTAGTCAGTGTTGCAACAACATTCTAGGGCAATATAAAAAAAGTGTAAATAATGATAGAATCAAAGTGGAATGATTGTTTTTATACAAAACTTAAACAAGATAGTGATTTCTTAATTGCAGAATTAAATTGTTATCTTTGGCTACAGTATTAACATAATATTGCTCAGGGAAGTTAATTGAGTTGAAAGAAGTGAAGTTTCACATTGAAATGTATACCGGTGATGTTTCTGGCTATTTTAGCTTATTCTCTTATGAAGACAGAGTTTCCATGTACCATTTTCATTGCTCGAGCTATATTGATGCCTGATTAAAATAGCTAATAGATTGCTTGGTCTTTTGGGCGGAGATTGCCCTAGCCCTAGCCCTAGCCCTAGCCCTAGATAGTGTTTAATAGCGCTGACGGTTCGCACCTTTGGTGCTTCATTCATATAATAGCATTGTAAGGGATGGTTTTCTCAGCAGAAACTACATTACAAAAATAAAATAAATATTATTAACCAAGATCATTAATTTCAACTATTGAAATTAATTCAGGCGTGAAAGATTTTTAATCATTGAAAAATGTATTGAGCCATCACTGTAAAACTGATAGTAGTTATAAAGAGTAAAGTTTATAATGATTATCAGCTGTACACTAATGGCTTAATACAAACTTTTTTTGTAAGTTATTGTTTATTACTTAATTTTTGACTTTAGAATTTCTATTAAGTATGTTTTGCCTTTAATTGTAGGTAAAATGACTTCAAAAATTGCTACATGGTTTCTCTTCTTGTGTTATGTTTCTTGTATTCTCGTTTTTTTTTTGTACTACTACACTATGGTCTTCCCGAGCAAGAAACATCCGCATGTGATGCCTAAAAGTCCAAGTTGTACAGAACAGGATCCTGCATTTTTTGACTCTCGTCCTAGAGATGGTCATATGAACCAAACTGTTATATTTATTACTGTCAACAGAACTATTTTAAACGAAGGATGGATAGTTGGTTGTGGTGTTGATGGCAGAAATGCTGCAACATTTACTAACTACTCAGGTTTTGAGAACTATTTGATGCATGACTGGCTTGGAGAGAAGCCATTCCTGTATGAGAACATGCGAGTACATTGTTATGATATGCCAGGAAACAATGGCAGTGAAGTTCATGTAGTTTACAAGACTGGACCAAGTTCTCCAGAGATCAGAGAGATATCTCAACATCCTCTTTTCTTTCCTGCTCCAAGAGTGACTCCTACAGGCAAGTACAATTTTACAACTGTCACCTGCTCTAAAATTCATAGTCGAAAGGCAATCTTTATTCACGAATTTGTTCAATACCAGAAGACCCTCGGGGTAGATCATGTTCACTTCAGTATCTTAGATCATTTCATAACTGACAAAGGATATGATGGTTTGATTGTAAATGATTCTTTTTTATGGAAACAATATGAAGAAGGGTATTTATCATTCAGTGTGTGGAAAGAGTGGTATGCAGACAGTCGTGTAAAAGGTGGAGAGCTTTCTCTGCATTCTGAGATTCTCCGCAAAGTGGGCTGTATCTATCGTTATATTGGAACATACGACTATGCAATGCCAATAGATACTGATGACTTCTTTGTGCCGAGAATTTCAGGAAAGACTCAATTGAAGGACTACATTTTGAAGTTCTGTTTCTCAAAGCCAGCAGGCTCATGCCAGTTTGACTGGATCTGGTATTATCCTAGTTGTGGACTTACAGGCAACATAACAGATGGGAATGTTACAGATCATTTGAAGACATATTATGTTTATCTAAATAAACCTATGAACTATAAGTCAGTGCATAATACCAAGGTATTTTTAGATTCCTCATTCCATGATGCAAGATGTCCTAAATGTTTGGCACCAGGATACTCCGTGGTTCATGTTTCTAATCATGTAGCTTATGCAGCACACAACAGATATGGAAAATCTGCTCCCTGTAATAGAAGAAGTCCAGTAATGATATAGTTGTAATCAATTCTTTATTAAGAATAGCTTCTTCCTTTTATTTTATTTATTATTTTTTATTTAATATATCATTGGGTATTTTTATGTAGATATGGTCTGGTTATATGAAATACCCAATAAAAATGGAATCATTTTTGAATTTTATATCATTATTCCATTTTACGATTTTTATTTTACTCGTGTAAGTTTTTTTATGTATTGCAATTTGTTCACTGTCTCAATTGCTCATAATAAGAAGCTAGCTAGCTCCTTAATAACTAGCTACATTCTGGAATTAAATTGAATGTATGTTATAAGAGTAGGTGGCAAGTCTCTTGTCCAGTAGCTGTTGTGTTCCTAGAAATTATTCAGTATGAAAAGTAAACTTGATACCGCCTATGCACTCAACCCATGCAAACAAAAAGAATTAAGAATCCATAAATGTAAATTGACCATTGTCATGCATCGTAACTTCTAAGCCCTAGGCAGCATCAGAGCTTTACTGGTGCGGGGCTAACAGGTACTGTAGAGCGAGGATTCGATCAGATATATTTTAGGTGTTAATAACTCAATAACATAATATGCACACAAAAATAATTAAATGAATATAGCAATACTTTACCAGATGACGATCTGGTTTATAATGATGATGTGGGCATAAATACATATGTTGTAAGTTCCACTATATCTCCCTACAAATTTTAAGTCCTGAACGTTTAGTAATAGTTTGGGTGGGGGAGGTGGGGGGGGGGGGGGGGTTTGAGATTCTTCCTGATCGAGTTTGAACGACACCTGGTGTTCCAGCTGGATAGGATGAAGAATTAGATAGTGAAGTTGCTGGTGTGGAGGAGATCTGTTTCAGATGCGACTCCGGCTGCATTAGTGAGATACTGACTGGTTGAGAAGTATCAGAACCTGGTGTGTCAGACTGATGATCAACAATGTAAGCATTTGACTCTCCTATGTCTCTTGCCGTAGCTGGTATAGAGTTTGAATGGCGACAATTTCTTCCAAATTGTCCATCTTGGGTAATAACTCTATAAGACCTGGATACCATTTGGTCCACAACCACTCCACTGGAATTACGATCTGGGACTCGTACTGAGTCACCTGGCTCTAATGGGTCTAAGCTAATGTCTTGATGTAAACGATGAAAATTCTCCTTCTGACGTAGTATAGCAACATTTTCCTTCTTCCTTAGCTACAGGGATCTGGTACTGAAGGTTGTCACTGAAAACAAGTAATTCGTAGTGTCGTATGCAAAACACCTGTTCATCAGCAGCTCTGCCTCACTGTAGCCATTCTGTAAAGGTGTAGCTCTGTAGACCATCAACGACTAATTTAGGTCGTCGGTCTTCTTGAGCATTTCTTTAATTGTCCTTAAAGCTCTTTCATCTTCACCATTCACCTGGGGCAAGTGAGGACTACTTGTCTTATGCTCAAACCCATACTGTTTGGCAAAACACTTAAATTCCACTACTGAGTATTGAGACCCATTATCGGAAATCACCATCTCTAACTCCATGACAAACCATGATTGATTTCATATGACGTACAACATCAGCACATGACTCTCCAGAATGTTTTGATATCTCAATATACCTCAAGTAGTAATCCAACATTACCTAATACTTAGACCCTTTCCAATCAAATAGATCGGTTCCCAGTTGCTGCCTACAGGTGATATTAATGGTGAAGATAAATACTGAGGCTAAGGCAGTGTAATCTCAGAGTCTCCGTTAATGTTACACTTTAACCTTTAAAGAAATTGTATGGCCCAGGGGGTCACACACTGCTCATACTTGGAAAATTCAATGCTATGATACAAGTTCATGGTCATGTCATCGACAAAGTGGTATATGTTATTCCAGGATTGAATAATCCTTTGTTGGGTCAGCCGGCTATGGGCAAAACAAGTATTATTACTACTATATTATTAACCCTCAGTGCACATGTGCGAGAAGGTTATAGTAGTCGTCCTGTTTGCTTATCTGCCTTTCTGTCGCGCTCTGATTTTGGAGATTACTGACAATTAACTTTAGATTTATAGGTACAAACTTACTCAGAACAAAGATTTAGGACAATTCATTGTGCTACTTTTTTTCAGACTAATTGTTGAGAAAACGCAGTACCAGCTTTTGTGGGTAATGCCTTGTGGTGAAGTCTCACCACGACACTGTTGTACGTACACTAGACCATTGGCATGTGATAGTATTGTGTTTTCTGAACTAGCTAATTATCACCTACTCCATTTATCCATCACCATTACTCAGCAGGTTTTATATCATCTTTGAGCATGTGCAGGTAGATTGCCTATAAAAGGCCTGTCTGTGCATGTGCTAGGCAGTGTCACATTTTATGAGACAGTCTTTGCTCTGTTTGAAAAGCAGCACTGATAGTTAAGGGAAGCCTTTGGACAGGCTTGTGAGAGGTTCAGTAGTTCAGTGATACTCTGGTGGCAGCCTATCACAGGTTTGTCTCCTCCACCAGTGACTGTCCTTCCCAGACAATCTCCCACAATGCCCCCTAGCGTCACGTCATATTACGTAAGCAAATAATTTGTTTCAGCCTAGCCCGCAGTGTAGTTTGCTTTATGCTCAGGGAAGTTAATGGTGTTGAAGGAAGTGAAGTTTCACGTTGAAAATGTATACTGGTGAGTATTTCCGGCTAGTTTAGCTTATTCTCTTATGAAGACAGCGTTTCCATGTACCATTTTCATTGCTCAAGCTACATTAATGCCTGATTAAAATAGCTAATAGATTGCTTAGTGTTTTGTTCTGAGATTATATTATAAAAGCTGGGTAGTGTTTTGCAGCGCTGAGGGTTCGCATCTTTAGAGCTTCATCATCATTATTATTATTATTATTATTATTATTATTATTAATATTAATAATATAATAATAATAATTATTATTATAGTGCGGAAACAATATCTGAAGTGGACATATGATGTATACCTGTACTGATGTGCCTTCCAAGTTCTTGATGGGTTGGTGCCATCTTTGCCCTCTTCCAGATTCAGGTAATTACTTCATCATGCATTGAAGTGATCATAGCAGGAGTTAGCACTAGGTCTTACCTTATATGAGATAAGCAGCTATGATTCTCAGTGAGCAAAGAATTAAAATACTGTATCAAATTTTCTTTGATATTTACAATAACAACAGACTAGTGTGCACTGTGGTGAATTGGAATCAGAATCAGTTCTACATTGAAGAGGCTGATCTATTTTATTAAAAGTTACTCCAAGCATAAATTGGAATAGAGCAATAGAAATTTTAGCTTACGTTTCTTGTCCAATTTTGTACTGCACTGAAACCCTCTTTTGCCAGTTTAGTATAAAAGTGGCAGCTGAAAGCATGAATGTGAACTGCTGTCTGACATTTGTCTTGGGAAAACATTGAGTTTTCTCCTAGATTGTTTTAGTTTTGGTCATCCTATGCCTCGGCTAGCTGCCATATGTAAGGGGTCTGACTTGGCCTATTTTCTCCTCAATCTTGAAAATTTTGTTTGATTGTGTTTCACTCCAGCCCTGTGTAATAATTTAGTTGTTCGTTTGAATTCCTCAACTCCAGCCTTTTCAATAGCAGTGTAAATTGGAGCCCCATAATCCTTGGTGTATGTTGCCGATGCAGCCAATTTCTGTCTATAGCAGTCTCACAGTGGGCTAGAGCTTGTTGAAGTGTTTCAGTATAATTAGTCAAGAATGCTAATGTGCGACATCTAGCCACCGTGTCTTCAATTTGTTTCTGCAGGTAGTGAATTTGTTTTGCTGTGGTCTTTTTTGGTTTGGCAATTCTTGATTAGTAGAGTTAGTACATGAAATATCAATGTTATCTTCTTACCCACCGCACTGATGTCAGTACTGAGTTCATTAATTTTGTCTAGTACCATAATATGACTAGAGTCAGTTAGTGAGCTCAGTAAGTCACTCCAACTTCACTTGGAAAAGTGATAAAAGGCAGTAAAAATGTGCTTGCATGGTATTCTGGTAAGTGCAAATGCTGGACATGTGCAGGTCCCATTGGTCCATTTTCCAGACATTACTTCTTGACTTAATGTCAAACACACCTCTTTGAACTTCCATCAAGTCAGCTTTTGGAATGGATTTGGCTCTCTCCATATTCAGCATGCAGAGGCTTTGCACTTTGTGGGACCAGCCAATAAAAAAGGGAGGCATCTCATAGCGGGGTTTGCGGTATGCTGAGTCTGTTCAATTAGTGTTTGGAAGTATTTTATTTCTTGCTCTGGAAATGCAACCTCTGTCAATACTTGTACAAATGTGAAAACTTTAGTATCATGTCGGAATGGAAGATATCTTCTTTGCAACACATTGTTGAAAGACTTCGTAATATTGTTTGTATTCACTTGACTGTGAAAACTCTGCCAGTGTGAATGTGCCCTTAACTATATAGGATATTGAAAATATGAATATTTCTACGTATTTATTAACCCTTTTATGGGTATTTGATTATTGGAGGAGCTCTACTCTCCAAGTTATAAAAAAATTATAATGTTTAGTGTTCACATATGTCGTAAAATAGGTGACTACATTTCTAATTTATGAACAATACAGATAGATTCAACTCTTTTACCGGCAAGTTTATTACAACCAGAATGGTGGGAGTAGTGTGACGGGGCAAGTTACTGCCACGCGAGGGATGAATGCTCCCCCCAGGCCTTTACCGTTACTAATGCTACAAACTTGAGCTCCATTTCAAAATGAGCTTCAGAATCTCATACTATAAATCATTTTTTGGGGTGGACCAGCTCAAGAGTAAGCATTCCAGAGCTGTATGTGGTTGAGGGAAATACTTTGCCGATTGCGTTTAATTCTGTATCACTTTTGTCTGTCATAGAATACTCAGGTAACCATCTGTGGGATTCCATTGTTTCAATTATAGTAAGCCCCTCTGCAATCATGTCTTCATTTTCATGCTGTGGAATGATTGTTGCTACTACCATGCCAGTTCCGGAGGAGTCTTCACAGTCAAGAAAACATAGGGAAATCCATCTTGGTCGTGCGATATATGTCATCCATGAGAGTAATGTGATGTCGTTGCCATATTTAATTATAAGCTCCTTCTGATTTTTTTGTTTGAAAAACCAAAAGGAACGACCTTCCACAATCCCCTTCAGAATGCACTTGATCTGGAGTAGCTTTATAATGTATTGTAATGGAATGATTAATTCTTGAACTTTGACATAATGGCATGCTATGAAAACAAGATGTCTTCACTGTAGCATATCATTTTTGTTCTTATAGTCCGTGTGTGTTAGTCTTTTCCATATTCATAAAAAATAGCATGTGTGAATAAAAAAGTAAGAGGCGCTAGTGTCTTCTCAGCTGACTGCATAGTAGAGCTCTACACAACCTTTAGAGGTCAGGGCTGTAGCTAGAAAAAATTCCGTAGGGGGGAGGGGTGAATGTTAGCTGTGTATAGCATAGGCAAGGCAATTATAAAAAATTATATAAACACATTGTATAATAGCAGCTACCCTTTAAAAACCAAAAAGGTATAAGCAATAATAATATTTAATGATTTTCTATAGAACCCGATTTTTTTAACCAAGCTTTTCACCACTATGTATCTCTATAAAAAATAAGATAATAAATTAGGAGAGCTTTGACTGTTTGAAATTCGATTTAATGATGTGTTTTACTTAATCAGTCACCTTTTCTCATAGCTACTACTCTAAATGAAGCACCAAGGGTGCTAACCCTCAGCGTTACTATATACACTAGCTAGTTATTACAAAGACCAAAAGAATTTTTTATTTGGAGTAATATCAATGTGAATATGCCAATATGTAGCTCATGCAAGTCGATAGGTGAAGCCTGAGTAAGTCAATATTTAACAACTCATGCAATGAAGCTGTAGACGTTAATGCTGTCTTCATAACTAGAATAATGTAGTAGTTATAGAATAATGTAGTAGTGATAGAATAATGTAGTAGTGATAGAATAATGTAGTAGTGATAGAGAATAATGTAGTAGTGATAGAATAATGTAGTAGTGATAGAATAATGTAGTAGTGATAGAATAATGTAGTATAGAATAATGTAGTAGTGATAGAATAATGTAGTAGTGATAGAATAATGTAGTAGTTATAGAATAATGTAGTAGTGATAGAATAATGTAGTAGTGATAGAATAATGTAGTTGTGATAGAATAATATAGTAGTTATAGAATAATGTAGTAGTGATAGAATAATGTAGTAGTGATAGAATAATGTAGTAGTTATAGAATAATGTAGTAGTTATAGAATAATGTTACATTATTCTATCACTACTAGTAGTGATAGAATAATGTAGTAGTGATAGAATAATGTAGTAGTGATAGAATAATGTAGTAGTGATAGAATAATGTAGCAGTGATAGAATAATGTAGTAGTGATAGAATAATGTAGTAGTGATAGAATAATGTAGTAGTTATAGAATAATGTAGTAGTTATAGAATAATGTTACATTATTCTATCACTACTAGTAGTGATAGAATAATGTAGTAGTGATAGAATAATGTAGTAGTGATAGAATAATGTAGCAGTGATAGAATAATGTAGTAGTGATAGAATAATGTAGTAGTGATAGAATGATGTAGTAGTTATAGAATAATGTAGTAGTTATAGAATAATGTTACATTATTCTATCACTACTAGTAGTGATAGAATAATGTAGTAGTGATAGAATAATGTAGTAGTGATAGAATAATGTAGTAGTGATAAAGTTTTTTGCTTATGTTCTTTTTTTCTCTTGTTGTCTTGTTGGGGTTAAGGTTATGATTTAGGAATTTGGTATGGAGCTTCATTGGGGTTCCAGAACAAAGGAAGCATTATTTTTGAAAGATAGTTGTTCCCTGAAAGCTCAAATGTTTATTAAAGTTTTTTGTTTTTGTTTTTTTAGTGTGCCTTATGGTAAAGTGGTAGTCAGCCCTAATTAGAGAGTGCCACCACACTTTCAGAGAACATATTTTATTCTTATAGCGGTTTCAAACAAATCAGATTTTAGAGATTAATTATAAAAATATTAAAAATACAAACATCGGGGAATTGGCTAATAACAACAAAAGTCATTGGTTTCTTTATGTTATCTCAAAACAATTTCTTAGTTACTTTATATACCTGACTGGGTATAAGAGGCTTCTTTATTTTTGTTTTTAAAGAATGTGTACATGCAATGTTCTTCTGATTTTAAATCTAGTGCAAGCAGTAACAGCAGGTTCACCCTTCTTCTCTGTGTCACCAGCTATAGATCAGTAACAGCAGGTTCACCCTTCTTCTCTGTGTCACCAGCTATAGATCAGTAAAGCAGGTCCCTCTTCTCTGTGTCACCAGCTATAGATCAGTAACAGCAGGTTCACCCTTCTTCTCTGTGTCACCAGCTATAGATCAGTAACAGCAGGTTCACCCTTCTTGTTGTCACCAGCTATAGATCAGTAACAGCAGGTTCACCCTTCTTCTCTGTGCACCAGCTATAGATCAGTAACAACAGGTTCACCCTTCTTCTCTGTGTCACCAGCTATAGATCAGTAACAGCAGGTTCACCCTTCTTCTCTGTGTCACCAGCTATAGATCAGTAACAGCAGGTTCACCCTTCTTGTGTCACCAGCTATAGATCAGTAACAGCAGGTTCACCCTTCTTCTCTGTGTCACCAGCTATAGATCAGTAACAGCAGGTTCACCCTTCTTCTCTGTGTCACCAGCTATAGATCAGTAACAGCAGGTTCACCCTTCTTCTCTGTGTCACCAGCTATAGATCAGTAACAGCAGGTTCACCCTTCTTCTCTGTGTCACCAGCTATAGATCCAGTGTGATCAATATCAACAATATAGTCAGCACTGAATTTTAAAGATTCACAGCTGTACTTAAGTCAAATTTCTTTATTCATAAATGAATTTTCTACATGTAGATTGTTTTTTATATTTTGTAGTGACAATAGTCATGTCTTTCACCTTAGTTGATTATGAAGACCTCTGAGAAATTCATTTATAATCCTTATTATTATTATTCATTTAAATTGGATTTGCAACTTTGTGCAATTTGCTGTGATGGTTGTCTGTCTGTGTTGGATATGTCACCTACACTGTGCAATGAATTCTGAAAGCACCTGTAGGAAAACACTGAAGGCAGTCTATATAAAAAAAATTACCTTGCCATTCATCAGCAAAAGTTGCAGTGTTGCTGCAGATTATAGCAAGTCTAGAGAGAAAAGAAAAACACTTATCATCACTACACACATAAATGGAGTGAGGCAGATGAAAGGCATTCTTGGAATACTGTCATGTTTCAAAAAGATTTCCAGTATGTGTTTTAATTGGTCAGAAGAGGCTCCTCAGATGATGACAAGTACCAATTCATCATGGCAGAATATTCTAATTCTATAACACTGTTGACATATTATATAACTTGTTTATTCCAAAACATTTCGCAATATGTTGGCTAGTCCCATCTGATGATAGAGGGTCACAATGGATGGTTGAGGAAGAATCGTTCGGTGTTTTGATTTTCATGATTCATCAATGTATACCTGATTAACTCTACACTGCTAAACAATCTAAATCTTTGGGATCTTTCTTGTCCTTCTCTCTGCTTCAGCATTGCTTCTGATGACACTAGTTGTAAAACTTTTAAAATGGAGAACTAATATTCCTTGTCTTGTTGTTATCTACCCCATTGAGAGAACTTTCTATTCTAAGTCAAATATTACAACTGCTAAGTAATATTTTATTCATTCAAACAATATCTCAGCAGCAATAAAAAAACATAGTCCATAATGACAATAAATTCTTATAATTGTTAATATTCATCACACATGCTACAAAAAATTATTGAACAAGATTACAAATACTTGCTAACTGATTAGAAGTAATAAAAAAATGGATAGTTACTAGTCTATACAATCAGTAGCTGTTCAAACGAGTAAGTGCTTTAATTCTGAAAGTTGGCATAGGTATCAAAAGAATCCAAAAACATGAGAGTTGCTTCAAAGATCATCTGATAATCAATCTGAAAAAACAAACCCCATAAGTGAGAGCATGCATAAATAAGAAAACAATCATGTCATCTATTTAACCATCCCTCAAAAATAGTCAGTTTCAGATGTAACTATAATAAATTATAGCAGTTACAATTATCCCAAAACTACTAGTTATATAATTGGAATACTAATATCCTGATAATTGGATGCACAATGTAGCAACACATTTGATGGCTTACCACTGTTGGCACAGCTCCAGGCTTTTGGTTGCGTAGAGCTTTTACCACTTGGAAGACATCGACTATGCCCTCTGTCTTACAGCGATCAATGATGGTAGCCAGAGCACAGAACATTCCACTACGAGTTACAGTATCACTAAAACACATGTAATACAAAAAAATCTGTTGAATATGAGAACAAAATAATAACAATCAAACTAATTAATCCAACTACTTAGAAATGTTAAGTTATTTACTAAAATGGCTACTTTACCTGCAGTGCACAAACACAGGTCTGTTTCCAGTTTTCCTCTGTACTTTGGCCACTTCTTCAATAGTATCTACTACACTGCGTAGACTAGAGCACTGACCGTCAGGCTGCCAACATGTGATGTGGAACTGCATCACCTGATGAGCCTTATTGGACTAAATATATTTACAAATGCAAACTAACACATTTACTAACTTCAAGATAACTCCAATATGAATAATTATGGGTCCATTGACTCATAATAAATTGTTCCTTCAAAATTAGACTTTTACAAAATAAAAACAGTATCAATACATCATCAATAAAATTACCATATTTCTTTACTTTCATATTCTATACAAATTAAATAAAAACTAGTGATGTGCTTCAGCACATATGGCGAGTGAGTTGGTCTGACTGAAATTCAAATTTGAATGTTAACTGCTAATAGTAAAATATTTTTGTTTGGTTTATTGCTATGCTTTAGCTACACACAACACCTTTATACATACTTGTTCACTGGATATACCAGCTCAAGACGTGGTTCGCATTCTCTTCTTATTTGACTATTAGACAAAGGATTTTCAAGTGGTAAGCAATTAAATTTCCAAAGATGATACAAGGATCGATAAACTAACAGTTTTTGTTTAAGCTAGTTGCCTTTCTAAAGTACATTTTGCTCAAAATGCTCTATTGCACCAGAGCTCTAGTAGATACAGCATTACATTGTATTCTCTTAGTGACTTGACTATTGGACTTTGGATTTTCATGTAAGAACAAGTTTGTTACGTAAGTCGTAAAGCTATGACAAGCAGCGCATTGACTAAGTTAACTCACCACCGCCATTAAACAAATAAATGAACTCAGCTAACTTTGGAAGACCTAACTGCGAACGTCTCTCCCATTCTGTCTCTGTAGATCTTTGCCATTGTTTTTCTTTTCCTAGCATTATTTCGAAGTCTTTTCTCCCGAATTTCTTGCGCCCGTGCCATCCCACTGTTTCAACTACGAGCCTGAAACGAGCTCAAATATAACTCCAGTTTCCACCCACTGAGTTTGAGAACTACCTGAACAGGAAGTATGCTGATGTTTCTGAGAGTAAATCCATTCAGAACTTCTTCACTGATCAAGTCCACCTCAAAGTCTCCTATCTGTATAACTTCATTCAAATTGGGCCAGTATCTAGTACACGCCTCCTAACAACAGCAATAACACTATTCATGGTTATTCGTGATAATTCATTATAATTATTACCATTCCATTCTCTTCTAGACTAGACAGCATTACAACTGCTCCAATCTTAGCACTGTACAAAACATTGAGCATGTCAGGCACTGTGATGTCCATCGGGTTCTCAGCAATGATGTATGCTTGCTTTTGCTTGTAACCCTGAAGTAACCAGATGTGTACCATACAAACAAGCATTAGTAATTGAAAAATTGGTCAATTAGAACTCGTATGAGAAAACACTTTATACATGTAATGAAGCACCAAGGGTGCGATCCCTCAACGTTACTATACACTAGCTAACTATTACACAAACCAAAAAGAATAATTTGTTTGGAGTAGTTACAGTGAATATGCCAACATGTAGCTCATGCAAGTCGATATGTAAACTTTGTGGCCTAAAAAACTAGGATTTTTTCTGAAAAATAAGCTGAAACAAAAATTCTGGCACATTAACCCTTTGCGTACAATCGTCACGAATTCGTGACCGCCGTAACTTAACGTGCGCGTACGATGGTCACGAATCTGTGACACAACGGGTGCGTCAAGAGAATACGGCTGTCACGAATTTGTGACAAGCTCATTCCTGTTCTGTTATTACAGTTACAGAGCGCGTAGCGCGCTAAAACTTTCAGTAGCTTACATAGTATACATTTTGCAATCTCTATTCTACAAAATAAGTCTTATAAAATAAGTATAACTTATATCAAGTGCACCAACTAAATAAAAAAAAAATTTTCTACTCTTTGTGTCTAGCTATTTTCAAATAGAACATCTACTAAGAAGTAAAGGCCTAAAGTAGCTAGAAATAAGCAAACTAAAACTAGAACTTATACTTGGGTATGATTTCTCCTTTCATAAATATAAGCTAAAAAAATAGCTAACAAACTATGGCCTCCTCGATAATTCCAACTAAGTTTGTATTCAAAACAACTCTATAAACTATAAACTAACGAATTACCATAGCTACAACGCTAGAGGCCGATTATTTGAGGCCTAACACAAAAGAAACACTCGCCCGTTTTCTTTTTCCACGTGTTGAACTCCAACTGGTAAAACACCGTCGTCTCAGGCAACTAATTGGTTTTACGGCGTGCGCGTATTTAATTACATAATTGCTCACCCGCGTTCGTCCGCAAAGGGTTAAAGAGACATAAAAGGTCCAGTGCAACATTTTGATGCTTGTTTCAATATCTGTGAGGCTGCCATCTTTGAGATCCACTTTATGTTGTGTGATTGACTGACTGACAAACTGAGTACTTTGACTCTGTGAAGAGGACTAATAATTTTCAATAAATGATGTAAACTAAGCAATGACAAAACAGACTACTATACCACATTCATATAATGATAAAAGCCACAACAGTAATATTTATACTCTTGATTTGTAAGAATGAAAGAATTTGTAACAAAAGCCAAGGGAGTTCAAGAGGTTTGGTCAAACCATTCAGAAAATTAAAGAAAAAAATACAATTTTTTTTGGCTGGGCGTTCGGTAAAGTATTATCTGACGATGGGATGCCAAGTCTAAACACTATTCTAAGGCGTGTGAGGTTAGTTTTGGTAGGTAAACTTTAGCTAGTAACTTTAGTACAGGCTATTGAAGGCATATTTGTAGATATAGCCGGAATGCAGCTAAATAAAGCAGTTCTTTGTGTAGTAGCTGCTACCCAATTGGTAGTTGTGAATGTTAACAGACTTTGACTTGGTGGAGATATCAATTTTAAATAAAGTTAAACACATGCAACACAGGATGAGGTAGTGGAAAAATAGCAAACAACCAATTAACTATTTCAGATCCCTATTGTGAAGATGTTAATACAGTACTAATTTACTGGTTTAAGGAAATAGACAGCATTAGGCATTGGGAATCTATTACTACAATTTTTAATTGATAAATTTAGTAACAAAAACTTTGCTTGTAAAACTATAGCTGTCTACAGCTGTCTTCTCATTATCAATTTTCAACATTTTTCTATCAACAACATATAATATATATTTATTCCAGCTAGATATCTTCACAATTTTTCACAATGTTATCTTTAGGTAGTGACCCAGTAAGATAACTCACATAACTCACATCACATAGCGTTATCTCATGGCTGTATTGCCAAGCTCAAAGCTCATTACCCTAGTAGTTATAGCAACTGACCTGGCTTACCAGTATTCAGGGTTTTTACAGCTACCTTACTCTACTCTAGTGGAGCCTACCCAACCAGGTTAGAGCAGCTGCTAAAATATTTGCTGGGGGTGTGGGGGGGCCCCTAGAGAGTTTTTCAGCCAACTTTACACCTAGAGTTACCAACAAACTACTTTTGTGAAGATATCTAGCCATCTAGCATGGAATAAACCACTTATTACACTCTTCAGAGTGATATGGCTGGATATTTCATTCTCAGGCTTTCTTTTCACTCTTCTCTGGCTCTTAAAAGTGAAAATAAATTAGTCTGCTCATGAAATATTTCGCCTTATCACACTCTGACTAGTGTAATAGTGCTAAATATATACAATATATATATTCATGGATATTTCTATTATAATCAAAAAAGTGAACACAGAGTAGTGTAGACTAATTCTAAAGTAGGTTGTGGCTTTTCTAATGTAATTCGCACAAGTTTGAACCCCCTCTCAGAAATCCTGACTATGCTCCTGCATAAACATAATCACTAAGCATCTAACCTGCTTTATGTCAGCAGAATATTGTAAAGATATGTGTTTCAATATATTGACTATTGTACACTTTATATTAAATGACTTACATGAGCAAATACAGCATGGATGTAGTCTTGCTCAGCACCTTTCAGAAACACTCGCACATGATCAGCTACAACAAATTATTGACACTAATACAGAAATGTTATAAAAGTGGAACAACGTACAAGGAAGATATTTAGTGCTTCTATTTTTCTCAGGGTTCTTTGAGGCTGTGATACACATTACTTCACTGATCTTTGGAGATACTTGATCCAAAACCTAATCAATGCATTTAGTTATTTAAAAGTCACTCAGATAACCATAAACATAGTTTATTCTTAAGACTGTAGACTGTATTAAAATATTTAGCTTAGAGAGACAAACTAAATTATTTGGTAGTAAGTGCTTGAAAAACACCTGCTAAATACTAGACCTTTAAGAAAGGCTTCACTTTGACTGCCTGTTCTAAAGGTATATATTGGAGGATCTCACTATAAAATGTTGACAATAAAACAAATGAGTCCTAACAGGAAGTTATTAATGCAATGACTTTTATACTCATACGTTCATAGATGATGAGGTTTGTCTAGTATCATACTGAAACAAGTGATTAACTTTTGATGTAAGAGGTACCAAAACAAAGATGTGACTAAAAATACCAATAACCACAAACCATTGAGTAAGAATTAAGTGGTTTACACATTTTAGCGATTTTCACCGTGTTCCTTGCAATTTGTTCAAGGTAGACTCAATGATTCTGACAACATGATTGTACTATTTAGTGAGTGAAAAGTTGAGCTAATGTCATGTTGTGGATGCCACAGCTTTTCCCAAACTATTAAAAACATTAAATTGGTCTCAGTAGTACAACTGTTGCCAAGAATTCTCACCAGTGGTTATGAACAGGTAGACGATACAAATTATCATAAGTGAATAATTTCTATTGGGAAGGAGGAGGAGGGGGGGGGGGGATACATTATGACAAGCACCCAATCATAAACAACACCCACTTATACTCGAGGGAGTGTGTCTCATAAGTACATATGGTAATATTCAAATTAAATTAATGAACTCGTATCATTTATAGGCACGGCAATGTCCAAAAATTCTAATTGTTTGGCCTTTTGAAATGCAGTTGTGGGGTAGGATCACGCTGCCACCAGGGAGGTTGAGCGTGGAGCAAACTAATGGAAGTATGTGAGATATACTTAAAGACTAATCGCCCAGAAGTCCCCCAGGTTGGCAGTACTAGACAGGCCATAGAGCGGATATCGAGCTTCTTATGTCACTAGTAACCTCTGTCTCAATAGCAACTCTTATACTCAGACTAAAAATCTCCAACAGAACTGTGATCAGCCAGGGTTTAACCGATTATCGCCGAATTACGCGTTTCCGCGTCAAGCACGAGGGTGCTTCACAGCGCGGGTTACGCATTTTTGCGTAACCGCCATAGTACCCACTTCAATTAGCTACCAGCAGCAATCGCAAGTGTTTCAAGAGCTCCCACAACGCCGTAGCGATTCTCCTGTGAGGTAAGTGTAAGGGAGGCAAGGTTTTAATGACCCTTACCATAGAAATTTTTTTATTATTTGTAGATTGAAATTGTAGCACTGTTTGTGTATAAAGAAAATCAAAGTTACAAAAAAAAAAATATGTATAGCTATAACTAATAGACAAAAATATTTATCAATTATTAATATGATATAAAGTTGTCAATAAAATTTAAAGACTGCCAAGAAGTCTTCATAGAGGGCAGCGATGAAGAATTTTATGATCTCAAAGAAATAGAGAAAGAATAAGGCAGAAGACTTCTCAGGTGTAGACGTCCGTGGCCAAGAAGTCTTCATGGAGGGCAGCAATGAAGAATTTGATGACCAGGAGGAACTAAAGGTTGAAAAAGGTGTGGGTCTGGAGGATAGTGGAGTGGGCATGGCAGCGGCCACGCCCACCTGAACATTGAACATTTTTCATTTATTTAGTTTTCATGTATTTTGTCTTAATTGTATGCATTCTATATTTAGTTATTTCTATGTCATCCTTATTTGGTCGTGAGTCATGTGTTTAGGTGTTGATTGTCAGTTCTCGTGACTGTAATCTTGTTGTGCGTGCTTGTGCCTGCATCGCAGCTCGAACTCTACGCTGCAATGCAGGAAGTGACTTCATCTTATGTCATGTTGTGGGCGTAGCCCCGTGTTACTATTTAAGCATTGTCTGTCAGTCCACGTGTTTAGTTATTCCATGTCCCAACTTGTGATAGACCTTTTATATAATTCTGTCAAGGGATTTGGGGTAACTCTGGTGGCGGCGGATACCTGCGTTGTCCCTCTGTGTGTGATTATATGAATAACTTGAGTCTGAGGGAAGCGCATCCCCCATTCGACCCACAATTGGCGGCAGCGGTGGTGCTTCACGTCATTCGAGTGATCTGGTGGTGCCTTTAGTCGTTGTCTGGATTCTTCCGTGCATACTTGACTCCTTGGAACTGTTGGACTGCCGAGTTAACATTCGGGCCTTCACGACATAGAGCCAATCATTTGTTCAGAAGTTTCACAGGGTTTTGATTGTGTGATATCTTTGGTTGCTGACGATTTTGTGATTCATTGTGTGTGCTGTTGTTTGTTTCTCTGTGTTCAGGTCACTGGTGTGGATGAGCCGGAGAGAGAGGAAAGACAGAGCTTGTAAACTGAAACATCAAGTGGACTCGGGCATTGAGAACGGGTCAGACAGTTCGTATAGTGTACTGACAAGTAAGGTGAGAGTCCAAAAGAGTAGTAAGGGTGCTGGGAAGTCTGGGGACGTGTCCCACTCGCTTAGTAGTGTTGATAGTGAGTCAGTTTGTAGTGAGAGTTCTTTAGTCGTGTCTAAGAAGCCTATGGTCTTGACGAGACAACTGAGTGCTATTAGTGAGAACTCAGATATTGATATGGATGAGTATTCGAATGAGTCTAGATACTTGGAGGAAAATAGTTCGCCCAGAAGGTTGGGTAGTGTTCCTCAGGATGGTGTAGATTATGTTAACCCAGGTAGGGGTGATGGGAATAGTCAGAGTGTTGGGGACGGTGATTCAGACCTCATGAGGACGTTTGTGCGTTCTTTCACTGAGGCAATGAGAAATATGGGGCCCTCGGGTGGGGCCTCAGGTGTCAGTGTAGGGGGTGATTTGACCAGACAGATTGCTGCTCTTGCGCCTCACAAAGACGGTACTGACATTATGAAGTTTATCAAGAAGCTGGAGGCAGACCTTGCTGATCTAGGCTGCCCCAGAGCTCGTTACAAAACCGTCTTGCTGCAAAAGCTTCAGTCAAAAACCAGCATTGCTTGTGTTGCTTCTATAGATAGAGCAATTACGTCGTACGCTGAGCTGAAGGAGCTGCTTATAGAAGGGTTGGGCTCTAGCAAAACTGCATTGGGTATAAAACTGATTGAGGATTTTTCGTCTGCTACGAAATCTATGAATTCGCTGGAGTCCTATGCTTACCTCAAGGGACTGGTAGATTCGGTCGACATGGCAACTGTGAACAAGACAGAGGTGCTGCTGTTTTTCACCAAGGCTATCTTCCGAGCCTCGCGTCCAGCTAGTCAGCGCATGCTGATGGATGCGCATGAGGTTGGGTCCTTCAAGGACCTCAACCGAGTAGCACTGTCCTTTCAAACGGCCGAACCAGAGACCCCTGTTGTGAGACAGAACCGCAGTCCTAATTATAGTACTGGGTTTAGAGGCATCAAGTGTTATGTATGTCACAGATTTGGGCATAGGGCCTATGACTGTCGTTTCAAATCTAACAATGAGCAGGGTGGTGGTGTTCCAAGAGTCGTGTGTTATTCTTGTAATGAGCCGGGACACAAGGTCCCTGAGTGTCCGTATAGAAACAGGACTAATGGTGGCAATAATAGCAAGTTTGAGAGTAAATTGGATAATAAGAAGGTGGATGTGAAGAAAGGGAGTCGCACCTACAATGCCAGCCTGGTAGCTGTCCAGGAGGGTGCATCCCATGTAAAGGGTTTGGTTAATGGGATGGATTGTCTCATTGTTCCCGACACGGGAGCTGAGATTACAATTGTTCCCGGGTGTTTGGTCTATGAAAACCAACTGTTGGATGAGAGAGTGAGAGTGAAGGGGTGGAATGGTATGACCAAGACACTCCAAACAGCAGAGGTGGATTTTGAATATGGAGGCAAGTCCTTCATGTCTGTTGTTGCTGTTGCCCATGAGGACGATTTGTGTCACAAAGTATTGTTTTCAGTCCCCATGGATGGCTCTATGGCGTCCCGCCTTCTTCTGGACGCTGCCTCGAGTGCTCCTCCCAGGGCACGAGGGGCAGGGCATCCCGATGATACCTCGGGCGTTCAGACATCACCCCAGGGTGATGCTGGCTCTGCTACTACCCCGCGGGAGGCTTGTAAGACCTCCCAGGGCTCTGGTAGCACCCAGAGAAGTGCATCCGTCAATGCCATTACTAGATCAATGAGAGAGAGTGTGAGAAAGAGTAACATTGCAAAAAGTGTTTCTGATGTCTCTGATGCCAATCCTGTGAGCTTCAATCGGGAGTGTGAGAGACTGGCTCGGATTGATACAGGTTTTGAGTTGAATGCTGGGAAGAAGAAGGATGGTGTTGCTTCGGTTGTTGATTGTGATGCTTCGGGTGCTGGGCTTGGTTTTGATTCTGAAGAAATTATGGATGATGTGCAGTTGAGCCAGGTCTCTCTTCCCGTTGTTGTCGATTCCGAGGATGTTGTTTCTGATATTGTTTGTCCCAGTGCATGTGAAAACTCTGGTGTTGATTCTGTTGTGTCTGATATTAAATGTGATGATTCTTTGACCCACATCAGGTTCCTAGCTGACAAGTCCATGAATGGCTACTCGTGGTCGGACAATGGTCTCCTTGTCCACAAGTCTATGGATGAGGCAGGGAATGAGTGTGTTAAGTTAGTTCTCCCACAGTCTAAGCGTGCCAAAGCTCTGAGACTGGCACATGATAACACTGCTCACATCGGTGTTCGTGGGATGAGGCGTATATTGGGTTCCAGGTTTGTATGGCCTGGCATCCATGGAGATATAGTGAAATATGTCAAAAGTTGTGATGTTTGTCTAAGGTTAAATCGGTCGGGGAATAAGAAAGCCCTAATGGTCGAGCGGAAAATTTTGAGTGTGCCGTTCGAGTCTGTGGCCGTTGACCTCGTTGGCCCCCTCCCTAAAGGGAGGCGTGGTGCCAAATATTTGTTCACTTATGTGTGCATGGCGAGCAGGTGGCCAGACGCAGTTCCCATGAGGACAGCGTCGGCTGAGGAAGCAGCTCAGTCCTTTATGCAGATCATCTCTAGGACTGGCATCCCACTTAGGGTCCTGTCAGACCGTGGGACGATCTTCCTGTCCAAACTTATGTCTAACTTGTTTTCCATGCTGGCTATCGATTCTGTTAAGACTTCCCCATACAGACCCCAATCGAACGGTGTTGTAGAGCGGCTCCACGGGACCCTGAAGCCGATGTTGGCTAAGGCCCTGGACGCTGGTTTCGATTGGGTCGAGTTTCTCCCGTTGGCTCTGTTCGCCATCAGGCAGATACCCAACCGGGACGTTGGATTTTCCCCTCACAGATTAGTGTTCGGGAGGGAAGTAGCTGGTCCCCTAGATCTGCTGTATCATGGGTGGAAAGATAATGTGTTTGAAGGATTGGATGTGGAAGAGTGGCTTGTTAAATTGCATGACCAACTTAGTACCCTGCATGACGTGGCCTGTGCCACCGAAGCCAAACAGAGTGATGGCCGTGCGTGTACTTACAACAAGGGGAAAAGTGATCGTTGTGTCAATGTAGGTGATAAAGTTTTGTTGAGAGTTCCGGGCCTCCATGCTGCCCTCCAGGCTTCATGGGAAGGGCCTTATGATGTCATGGAGAAAGTCTCCCGAGTGACCTTTAAGGTTGCGAAAGGAGAGGGGCATCCTGTGAGGATTGCCCATGTTAACAATCTGAAAGATTATGTCGCCAGACCTTTGCATGTCTGTGCCGTGACCCTAGTAGCTGAAGATAAGGGCATTGAGGAATCCTTGTTGAGTGGCTCTCCGTTATTGTCACCGGACAAGTGTCCTGGTTACAATGCGAAAGAACTGGGGACTGTGTTGAGAGATTTGTCTGACCACTTTAGTGAGTCCCCTGGTCTGTGTTCGAATGCAATGTGTAAAATAGTGTTGTCTGAGCACGCTGTTCCTGTCTCTCAGCAAGGTAGGAACATACCAGTGGGTATAGAGAAGGCTGTGTCGGATGAGATTGACAAACTAGTAAAGGAGGGTATTATCGTCAAATCTAACTCTTTGTGGTCTTCCCCGTTAGTACCGGTTAGGAAGAAAGATGGTTCGGTTAGGCTGTGTGTGGACTTCCGCCAGCTGAACCTGGTGACCCCCCTGGTTAGATATTGGGTCCCCACTTTGGACGAAATCCTCCTGAGAGTGGGTAACTGTACTTGTTTGACTACTCTGGACCTCACTGCAGGTTTTCATCAAATAGAGATGGATCCAGAGTCCAGTGAACTGACGACCTTTGTATGTCCCTTGGGCAAGTATCGTTATGTTCGAATGCCCTTCGGGCTGAAAAATGCTCCGGCTGTTTTTCAAGCGGCTGTTGAGTGTGTCCTTGAACCTGTAAAGAGTGTTTGCTGCAACTATATAGATGACGTAGTCATTTTTAGTCGTAATTGGAAGAGTCATTTGATGGATGTTAAGAGTGTAATTGAGTGCTTGGGTGTAGCTGGTTTAAAAATAAAGAAGAGGAAATGTGTGTTTGGGAGGCGTTACTTGACATATTTGGGCCATAGGATTGGGGGTGGAGGCATGTCTATCCCGGAGAGTCGAGTGAAAGCATTACAAGAGTTTGTTAGGCCGAGAACCAAGAGAGATATGCGTGCCTTCCTAGGGGCGATGTCTTACTATAGACGCTTTATCAAAGGCTTTGGTAATTTATCTTCTCGTCTGACTCCTGCAACCTCTCTCCGGGCTCCACATCTGGTGACTTGGACTGGAGAGATGGGCTCTGCGTTCCGTGAGTTGCAGTCTTTGTTATGTGGCCATGTGATGTTATATACTCCTAGCCCTGATGATGAATTGAAACTGTATACTGACGCCTCTGGCGATGGGATTGGCGCATGCCTACACTGTGTTCGTGATGGTGAGGAATTGCCTATTGCGTTCTTCAGCAGACAACTTAGGCCTGCCGAGAAAAACTACACTATCTCGGAATTGGAGAGTCTGGCCATTGTCGCAGCCATCAGACATTTTGAGCGACTTGTGTATGCCAAGCCTCTGGAAGTCATCACTGACCACAAGGCTTGTTTGGCTTTGCTGACAGGGAAGGGTTTGAACAAACGGCTCCTGCGATTCGCCCTTGCCCTTCAAGATAGACCTATCGTGTTGACATATAGACCGGGATCTCAACATGGGAATGCGGACGGATTCTCGAGACAGTCCTGGAATGATGAAGATATCAAGAAGACGGATCCAGACCCTGGGTTATCAGCTCGTCCCATGGCTCCGAGCTTAGCGGGGGGAGCTGTGGGTCTGGAGGATAGTGGAGTGGGCATGGCAGCGGCCACGCCCACCTGAACATTGAACATTTTTCATTTATTTAGTTTTCATGTATTTTGTCTTAATTGTATGCATTCTATATTTAGTTATTTCTATGTCATCCTTATTTGGTCGTGAGTCATGTGTTTAGGTGTTGATTGTCAGTTCTCGTGACTGTAATCTTGTTGTGCGTGCTTGTGCCTGCATCGCAGCTCGAACTCTACGCTGCAATGCAGGAAGTGACTTCATCTTATGTCATGTTGTGGGCGTAGCCCCGTGTTACTATTTAAGCATTGTCTGTCAGTCCACGTGTTTAGTTATTCCATGTCCCAACTTGTGATAGACCTTTTATATAATTCTGTCAAGGGATTTGGGGTAACTCTGGTGGCGGCGGATACCTGCGTTGTCCCTCTGTGTGTGATTATATGAATAACTTGAGTCTGAGGGAAGCGCATCCCCCATTCGACCCACAAAAGGCAAGCTATTTTAGCTTCGTTTGTTCATACACAGAGGGTTATATAGATTTTGAACAACACTAACCACAAAAAGGTCAAGTTATTATTGCATGAGGATACAGACTTTCTTCCTCCCAGTTCTCCCCTACTTGAAGGTGCCCATAAAATGGATTTCTTAAGAGAAAGTTTCTCAGGTATGAAGAGAAGGATGTGCAATCTATGTCAAGAACAGTAACAACAGACACATCATGGTACGGTACAGTGGTGATTATGGGGTGTGGCTTTGTCACCATGGGAGTTCAATCGGACTGTTTCATAGTATTATCAGAAAAAAATCCTAGAATTGCAAACACAGTAGTCTATATAATTGCTTGTTATGTTATATATTATATTATCCTATATGGCTCACACAAAAAAAAATAAACAGCCAAAATCCATAGTTGCTGAATTATTTCAAAGCAAGCGGCTGGTGAACATTAAAAACAACAATATATAGCTATGAAACATGAGGTCTTAGCCTAAACTTTTACAATACTGATGCTAACAATGGTATACTTACCTTGAAGCTTGTAGCTTCCAATGAGTGCGCACTTCATACACTTCAAACGCCTAGAAACTAAACAAAACTTAGCCCGCGGGTAGAGGAGGGCTTTAGCTTCAATCTGTTAATACACCGCCGTCGGTTACTTCGAAGCGTATTGCCTCTAGACAAGAAAAAGCTCAGGCGGTTCAAGCCTCGAGGTTACGGTCACGATTTCTTGTAAACAATTTCGGAGTAAACTGTATCCATATAGGATGAATGGCCTGCCATGTTATGGGTAAGAGTTTTCATGACAGACGCGCAAGTAATCGCGAATTTAATTTCCGGCGTTAATCGGTTAAATAACTCAGCTGGTGTGTGTGTGGTATGACATATAGACTAGCACGAAAATACTACAACACTATGAATGAAAGTGTTAATTATTTAGTTCTTTCAATCCTTCGGGATTTCTCAGGGCTACTCTATCGTTCATTGAAGGTGTAAGGCTCTTCACTGTTTCCACAGCAGTCATAGTGTAACTGTTGAAGACCAAAGAAGCTAATTTCAACTGGACTCTATTAGCTAACTAATTATCATTCACTTTTACTTATGCATCATTTCACACTTACCGAGCATGCTCAATTCTTGTTTTATGTACATGCGTATTACTATCACATTCACGTATCACCTTTGTTACCCGTGGTCTCTTTCTCACTTCTCGTTGTTATTCAATCCGTTCTACATCTGAATATTATCAAGCCACTGCTAGACTGTATAATTGATACCTAGCTAATTAGCGAGAAGTCCGGAGCGGGGAATTGTTTCCAGTAAACGTTCCCAGTCTGTTACTGAGAGCGGAAGTCTCAGACATCAACCGAGAGGCCAGCCTTACAACCTGACTCGCTAGAGGTTGACTGTGCGTGAGTACTCCCCTCTTCATTTGGTCCTTCGAGCCGGATACACCCAAAGACCATAGACACTGGGGTGTTTTTTGTATTACGTTTTCCGATCAACACTTCACAAGTATAATATTTCAAGAGTCATCGTCTAATCGTTACCAGTCTTTTTCTTCCGCTTGTTTTTCAAACTTCCATTACTTCATTCAATATTTCGGAACTTGTTAAAGCCGTCGCCATGTCTACTCTCAAATTTGAATCCGAATTAGCCAAAATCGACGGGATCCATGATCTACGTAAATTGAAGGACAAGCGGGCAGCTCGCGATCGGGTTATGAAAACGCACGAAAAAATTGTGATGGACTGGATTGAGCAACCGATCGAGAATTTAAACGAAATGGAGATCGAAAAGAAAATAGGGGAAGTTACCTTTTCCTCTGAACTCTATCGTGCTCTTCAAACCAAGTTCGAAGAACTTTCTGCCCAGGACGAGCATTTCAACTTAGAGCAAGAGCAAGAACGAGCGGAACCAATTCTAGCTAAAGGAGAAGCTTTACTAACCACACTTCATAAACTATTTAAAGTCAAGCAATTGCACTTAAAAGGTCAAGAACTCTTATTTAATTTATCTGTTCTGCAAGATCTTGATCAACTCAATACAATCACAGGTCGAGCTGAAACAGTTGAATTTAAATCAAAGGTTATGGAATTTCACAGGGACACTATCACTTATTCTGAAGTATCATCACTTTCTGATAATCGTTCTGATCTCATGATGGGAGTTAAGAAACTCATGCAACGATTGAATGAAGAGCAGTTGAGTCATGAAAGGTTTACTTCTGCTTCTTCTTCTTTTACTAGTGACTCACCATCTGACTACAAAGTCAACAAACTTAAAATAAAGTTACCACGTTTTGATGGAAATCCCCTCCATTGGAACAGTTTTTGGGAGAATTTCGAGGAGACTATCAAGGCTGAACGAGGAATGGTTGAACCTCACAAGAAAAATGCTCTCATAGAGGCTATGCAGTGTCCCAAAGCTAGGGAAGTTGCAGAAACAGCATCCAAAGGATCATACACATACATGCTAGATCGCCTTAAGTCCAAGTATGCCATGCCACGAATTCTTTTCCCACTTCACTGGAAGGCCCTGACCATTCGTTCCACTGTAAACTGGAAAAAAGAAGATATTGATCATTTGGCCAATGATTTGGATTATCATGTACGTGGACTTCAAGAGATTGACGCGGCTAGTTTTGAGCATATAGTAGCTTATTTGGTGATCCAATCTTTTTCAAAGGAGTGCAGGGAACAATGGGACCGCTTTGAGGGAGTATCTACAAACCCACCTGTCCTAAGTCAAGTAGTGGACTTCATTCAGCAATCCTCATTACGCCTTTCAGGTCGTGAAGATGACGATCAATCATCTTATACATTTTCTGGGACCAATTGCAAGCCTACTGCAGGACCTAAACGAGCTAAAGTCTCTCAGACTAGATCTAGGGACGATAAAGCCAGGTCCCAGGAAGCCAGGTCTCAAGAAAACAAGTCTATCTGTTCCATTTGTAAAGGAGAAGGACACAAGGCTTTTCAATGTCAGACTTTCAAAGACAAGACACCTACACAGCGCAGCCAGGTGGTAAGGGAATTACACTTGTGTTTTAATTGTCTTTCTTCTGGCCACTCGGCCACTCAGTGTCGTAATCCAGGCAGATGTCGCAGTTGTGGACGTCTTCATCACAGTCTCCTCCATGAGGAATCTCCTGCTCCAGTGACTGAAGCTGCTAGGAATAATGCTGTAATTACTAAAGATTCTTCTTCCAGAGTTCTAGCAACTTCTATGGCAGATATCAGATCTGAACATGCCTCAAGATTTGGTCGTCTTTTCCTGGATCCAGGGTCCGAAGCTACACTCATCACAAAGAAGATGGCTAAATTACTACGTGCTCCACTCTCTTCCAGGCATCTTGATATCTTAGGAGTTGCTGGTGGAACAGTCAAATCTACTTACATCACCCAAGTTCAGCTGCAGTCAATTAATTACCCATCAGAAGAACCTGTTACTATCCAATGCCACATTGTTGATGAACTCCCCAAGGTTAACCAAGGAGTTGACCTGGATCTCCATAGAAAGGTTATGTCTGATTTGAATTTATATCCCAATGCTGATTGTCATACAGGTTCAGATGGTGCTGAAGTAGACATTCTTCTATCTTCTGAAGACACAAATAAGTGGATGAAGGGAGATCAGAAGACAGTTGGAGAATGGGAATGCCTCACTGGTTCTGCTGTGGTAGTTGCCAAATTGAACACTACCTATCTGAAGACCAAGAATGGCTGGACAGCATCTGGACCCTCTTTGCAGGAAGTCCAAGAAAGCTCTTCTTCTCATGTCACACTTGCCACATCTGATAGCTCTGAGGAATCTCTTGATATCCAGTTAGAGAGACTTTGGAGGATCAATTCAGTCCCTGAGGATGAGACACAGCACTCACCTGAAGATCAGTCAGCCCTTGATCAATTCAAGGTTTCATGCTCACGTCTACCTGATGGTGCCTATCGGGTATCTCTGCCTCGAAAGTCGTCCCCACCAGTTTTGGGTGAGTCAAGAAGTATGGCTCTTAGACGCTTCTATTCCAATGAGCGTTCTCTTCAGAGTAGAGGTTTGTTGGAGGAATTTCACAAAGCTATGTTAGAATATATATCACTAGGCCATGCCGAACTTGTACCCCATAAAGACCTTGATAAACCTGTGTCTGAGTGTTATTACTTTCCAGTTCACATGGTTACAAAAATCAGCTCAACCACAACCAAGTACAGACCAGTCTTTGATGCTTCTGCTTCAACAATGTCTGGATCTTCATTCAATGACACATTATTGTCTGGACCTACTCTCTACCCTCTCCTCAGCACTCTCATTCATAAATTCAGGATCCATAAGGTTGTCTTTTCTGGGGACATCAGCAAGATGTTTAGGTGCATTCATCTATCCCCAGCTGAAAGAGACTATCATCGTTTTCTTTTGAGGGGGGAGGATGGACAGATTGAAGACTGTCGAATGACCAGACTAACATTCGGTGTGAAAGCATCACCTTTCATTGCCACCAGTGTTCTCCAGAAAGCAGCTGATGACATGTCTCTAAAGTATCCTCTGGCATCAGGTATTATGAAATCCAGTTTTTATGTGGATGATTTGTTGACAGGTTCAGACTCTGTTGACTCTACCTATGAACTTTGGAAGCAATCCACAGATCTCTGCCAGGAAGCAGGTTTTCTTCTCAGGAAAATACGCAGTAATTCACCAGCATTCCTAAGTCGCATTCCTGAAGACTTACTAGAAAATGAGAAGACCATGATTTTGCCAACTGATTCATCTCTCCATGGAAAATGTCTTGGAATTCACTGGGATACTTTTCGTGATGTATTTTATGTTTCCCTACCAACTCTGTCCGTAGATGAGGTACCCACCAAACGTTTTGTGGCTTCTGCAGCAGCTAAAGTCTTTGATATTATGGGATGGTTTGGACCAGTTATTCTCACAATCCATGCATTTCTTCAGCATCTTTGGAAGCTCAAACTTAATTGGGATGATCATATTCCTCAAGAACATCTTACAGTTTGGAATAAGTGGTCTAGTGACTTACATTTATTATCTGATCATGCTATTCCTCGTCCTCTCTTTCTGTCTCTATCTCCTATTATAGATCGTCAATTACATCTCTTTACTGATGCTTCAGAGAAGGGATATGGTGGGGTAGTCTATCTTAGAAGCATCCATGAGGACACATCAATATCTGTCACCCTGTTAACTTCCAAGGCAAGAGTCACTCCTGTTCGAAAACAAACTATTCCAAAGCTTGAGCTATCTGGAGCAAGGGAAGGTGTTCGCCTCCTGAAGTCCACTGCAAGAGACCTCAATATATCTACTGAACACTTGTTTTGCTGGACAGACAGTATGGTAGTGTTAGGTTGGTTAAGTAAACCTGATAAACCTTGGAAACAATTTGTTACTGTACGTGTCTGTGAGATTTTGTCTGTAGTTCCCTCTTTACAGTGGAGACATGTCTCTACTAGAGACAATCCAGCTGACCACATCTCCAGGGGATTGATGCCAGCAGAAATTCTTAACTGCTCCTTGTGGTGGCAGGGTCCTCAATGGCTCTCTCTTCCTCCTGTACAATGGCCTGTCTCTACCCAGATTTGTGTCAACTTACCTGAAGAAAAGAAAGTTGCAAGTGCAAATTCTGTACAGATCTCAGGAACCACAACTGACCTTCCTTGGAAGAATTTTTCCTCTCTCCATCACTGTGTCAGAATTTATACTTGGGTTCGACGGTTTCTATCCAATGCTAGAAAATGTGCTAGTGACAGAGAACTAAGTAAAACTTTGCACTTGTCAGAGATTGAGCAAACTCATTCTCTATTTATTTCCTTGGCTCAGCAGGAGTCATTCCCTGAGATTTTCTCACAACTTAAGTCGAAGGAATCAGTGAGCCAACCAAGACGTTTTGCCTCACTGAACCTTTTCTTGGATGAAACAAAAACTATGCGTGTGGGTGGACGACTCCAGCAGTCTAATTTGCCATACTCATCTCAACACCCCATTCTTCTTCATGGAAAGTCAAACTTCACTCGTCTTCTAGTTAATCAGCGTCACAAAGATTGTCATCATGCAGGTCCAGGTACTCTCATTGCTATTCTCTCTACTGATTTTTATATCATAAGTTTGAGAAGGTTGATAAAATCAATATCATATCAATGTGTTACATGTCGTCGCAGTTATTCAAAGACTCTACATCAACTCATGGGCCATCTTCCATCTGACAGAGTAGACAACAGCTCACCTTTTCCATTTCAACGTGTTGGACTCGACTTTGCTGGTCCATTTCTCATTCGTCAAGGTCATACCCGTCGTCCAGTTAAGGTTAAGTCGTACATCTGTTTATTCGTTTGTCTTCGTACTCGAGCTATTCATTTGGAATTATGTCTGGATCTTACAACGGAAACATTTCTTGCTGCCTTGTCAAGATTCACCGACCGTCGTGGTTTACCATCATCTATACATTCAGACAATGGCAAAAACTTGGTGGGAGCAGCTCGAGAATTAACTGAATGTTACGCTCTATTACAATCTAACAATTTCAGGCAGGCAATTTCTCATTTGGCTACCATTCAGAGAATTGAATGGCATTTTTCACCAGCTCGAGCACCTCATTTTGGTGGTCTTTGGGAAGCTGGAGTTAAGTCAATGAAGACTTTACTTCGCAAGATACTACCAGAACATTTCCTTACGTATGAAGAATTTGTTACCATACTTACTCATGTTGAAGCCACATTAAATAGTCGGCCGCTTATTCGAGACGAAACAGCTACTCCTGGAGATGAAGATATTCTCACTCCTGGACACTTTATCATTGGCAGATCTTTACTTTCTTTTCCTCAACGCCCTCCAGCGGGAGACAGTCCACAACTCTTAAAGCGATGGGACAAGATCAAATGTTTATCCCAACTAGTTTGGCAACGATGGAGACGTGTCTATCTTCAGACTTTACAAGCAAGACAGAAGTGGTTAAAGTCCACTACTAATCTCAAGGTTGGAGACTGTGTTATAATTAAGGATGACACACTCAAAAAAGAAGATGTTCCGTCTCTTCGTATATGGCCACTTGCCATTATTGTGAAAACCTATCCTGGTAAAGATGGACATGTCAGAGCTGTAGATCTGCGCTGCAATGGTCATGTTTACAATAGAGACCTTTTAAAGATAGTGAAGTTATTTTCCCCAACCTCTGATGAGCAGTCTTCTTCTTCTTTTGTGGGGGAGGATGTTGAAGACCAAAGAAGCTAATTTCAACTGGACTCTATTAGCTAACTAATTATCATTCACTTTTACTTATGCATCATTTCACACTTACCGAGCATGCTCAATTCTTGTTTTATGTACATGCGTATTACTATCACATTCACGTATCACCTTTGTTACCCGTGGTCTCTTTCTCACTTCTCGTTGTTATTCAATCCGTTCTACATCTGAATATTATCAAGCCACTGCTAGACTGTATAATTGATACCTAGCTAATTAGCGAGAAGTCCGGAGCGGGGAATTGTTTCCAGTAAACGTTCCCAGTCTGTTACTGAGAGCGGAAGTCTCAGACATCAACCGAGAGGCCAGCCTTACAACCTGACTCGCTAGAGGTTGACTGTGCGTGAGTACTCCCCTCTTCAGTAACTATTATACACACTGAGTAATTCCGATGAATAATGCAAAAGAGAATCAAAATACGGGGATATTGTGCCCCCAATTCCCCCAACAGTTCCAACACCTATGATTCTAGGACCACACCCACACATGTACTCACATCAAACTGGGACTGAAAGGTTGTTTGTCCAGTCTGAGGGTCTGTCTTGCTGTATTTTCGTATAACCATTCTCAAATTGGCAGCAGTAATTTGAGTGTCGCCACATCTCACAGATTCCAAGATAGCATCATGGAGAAACATATACTGTTCCTATAAAAAAAAATACATACACGTATATATATATCTTTGAGCAAATTAATAGATTGTATCTGGCACCTACTGAGATTGCTCTTTTAGTTCCTATATTTCAGACTATATTATATCAGAGAGTTCTCCCAGAAATTGCAATAACAAGTAAAATCTCTACTTATAATTAACTTTAATAGCTATATTGGTCAATAATGAAGTGATTAAATATACTATTAACATGCTAATTATAGAAAAACAGGTATGTGCATGCACTTAAATGTACTGATAATTCAAATCCACTACCACCATTGCTCAAAGGCCATACAATCATGAATTATGAATTCCTACATTTATCTCTATACAAACAAATGTACTATAATATTATTATCATAAGTAAATAGACTAGCTATAATGAAAATGCTATCACAATATTTGCCAGTATTTTCCACAGGAAAGTTACTAGCAACAAGTGATAAATAGTACATTACCAAGATTATGAATGTCATTGAATTATTGCCTACTTTTGTCACTAAAGTCAAGCTATTTGTAACATCGAATCAGGTGAACTGTTTATTCTATAAAAGCATTAGTATAATAATGAAATAGACTTCAAAACACTCACTACTGTCTGGACCATCTTCATGCGCTGATGTCTAAGTTTATTGATGACACCAGCAATGTCTACCATACCTTCCTTCTTGGTCTGCTCCAAAGAATTATCCAGACATATAAAAGTGCCTGTGCGTCCTACACCAGCACTGAAAGATGATGTCAAAAATCATATACCATATTACATATTCAATAATAACAAGATAATTTGTATATAACCACATTTATATTCTACACTAAAACTAAGATAATGAAATATGCCCAAAACCATGTACAGTGCCAATAACAAAACTATCATGATTCTTTAAATCTCTGTATTATATTTTTTCCAAATATCAGTAAACCAATAACTAATCTACAGTAAACCAATAACTAACCTACAGTAAACCAATAACTAACCTACAGTAAACCAATAACTAACCTACAGTGAACCAATATCAACAAACTACAGTAAACCAATAACTAACCTACTGTGAACCATGAACTAACCTACAGTGAACCATCAACTAACCTACTGTGAACCATGAACTAACCTACTGTCAACCATGAACTAACCTACTGTGAACCATGAACTAACCTACAGTGAACCATGAACTAACCTACAGTGAACCAATATCAACTGAACCATGAACTAACCTACTGTGAACCATAAACTAACCTACAGTGAACCAATATGGGTCCTCTCTTTCGTTTATGAGTAGCCTGTACCCTACGATGGAAGTCCAGCATGGGAGAAGCGTATTCTGGGACGCCATGATCTGGCCATGCTGTGTAGTGGAACTGGGTCAACTTGAAAGGAGAATGGCTCCCTCCCAACTAATTAAACAAGTTTATGCCAGCAATACAATTATTGTAAATACACATGTAGCTAACCTACTTGCCATCCCTACAATTCATAATTATCCCCAATGGTCCCATGTTTGAGGTTTTGATATGTGGTGTACATCAATTATTCTGCCAAGTACTTTCACTTTTAGTCTGCTAAAACTAACATGGCAGTTTGCATATAACTTGAAGCTACTTATGTCAAAAGCCAAAAATGCATGTATTAATTTGCTTGTATAAATTTAAGTTTATTATGCAGTAGTTTGAAGACTAAGAGTTAATTACAATAATTGTATTACTATTAATAAATGAAGCATGAAAGGTTCGAACCCTCAGCGCTACTAAACACTACCTCGCTATTACAATATAATCTCAGACTAAGAACAAGCAATCTATTAGCTATTTTAAAAGGCATCAATATAGCTCGAGCAATGAAAATGGTACATGGAAACTTGTCTTCATCAGAAAAAAAGCTAAACAGGCCAGAAACACTCACCAGTATACATTTTCAACGCAAAACTTCACTTCTTTCAACTCCATTAACTTCCCTGAGCATAAAGCAAACTACACAGCGGGCTGCAAGAAATTATTTGCTCGTGTGATTATGATGTAATGCTAAAGTAGCAAAACGAATGGTCCTAAATCATTGTTCTGAGAAAGTTCATACCTAAATCAACGGTTAATTGTCAGTAATCTCCAAAATCAGAGCGTGACAGACAGACAGACAGACAGGATGACCTACTATAACCCTCTCGCGTATGCGTGCTGAAGATTAATGAAGCACCAAACATGCGAACCCTCAGAGCTACTATACACTATCTACTATTACTAAATCATCTCAGATCAAAAGAATAATTTGCTATTCAAATCAGGTATCATTACAGCTCGCACAATGAAAACAGTGAATGTAAACGCTATCTTCATAAGAGACGAAGCCAAACTGGCCAGAGATACTTACCGGTATACTTTTATCAACGTCAAACTCCACTTCCAGCACTCTGTTGACTTTCCAGCATAAAGCAAAACTAACATGGGCAGCAAGAAATTATTTCCTCATGAGATTACGACATGATCCTCTACCACTTGGGTAAAGGTTGCATCAGTTTCATTCTCCTACTCCCTTTTATCTTAAACTATCCCAGCTTTTCTTATCCCACTCATTTCCTTCCTACAGGTCTTCCTTATTGAGTCATGGAGTCCCTCCTCCTCCTTTATCTATCTCTCCTACTAAAACTGTTTCAAAACTTTCGCATTCCTTTGAAATTAATGCCGCCTTTTCCGGCCAATTACACCTGCCTCTTAGCTACACTTAATCACCTTCTACGGAGTGTGATGACACTTTACCCGTTCAGCTAATGGCAATGCTTTACCAAACTGTCTGATCTAATGGATTATTCATGAATACACACCATCATCATTGTCAGTATTGTTGTCATCATTTGACAGACAAGTGTATTATTATTTAGATTAAGGTTGAAACATTATTTCCAAAATGTAAGCTGAACGATAGAAATTAATTTCTTACTTTCACTTGCAGTGTTCTGATGGTGAAGTCTGCCAGAATTACATTATCTGTGATTGTGACTTGGAATGGACCAAATGAGACAGAGCCATTGTCAGGCCAGTACTTCTCACACTTGGTCTTGTTGCCCTCTTTTAGATTTGTTACCATGACGATGGTAGGTGGCCTCTCTTGCCAAATCATACGCCAGAAATCTACTATTGTTCTTGGAGTAGGACCTGCACATGAACGTATCTCATTTAAAATGGTCCAAGGGAAAAAAATTGAGAATATTGTGTGTGTGTGTGTGTGTGTGTGTGTGTGTGTGTGTGTGTGTGTGTGTGTGTGTGTGTGTATAATATATCATTTACCTTGAGTAGCTATAAACTTCTTGGACCTGGAGTAACCCTATACAATTATAATATTATATAAGACTACTATTTGAATAGTATGATAGATTTGACAACATAAAACATGTTGCACGGAACTAGGGACGTATAACTGGTCCATTTAACAAATTAAAACTAAGTGCAGCATCAGTAAATAAAAAAGAACTGACAAAGCCCCCCAAAAAGTGTATTTGTATTACAAAATGTGATCCAAGTAGTAAACTAAACCTAGTTAGTAAACAATTAAATTTCCTTGAATGATACTGGATTACTAAACCGAAAAATTCTGTTTAGTGGAGGTATGGGAAGGGGTAGACCACAAAGCAACACAAACCGTGAGGGTCAAAGTACAAAATGACATACGTACGTCCACATATATAAACAAACAAATATCCCCGTTTTTTAATTGTGTTACCCCTGATAGTGTCTCACTCGCTTCACTCGCTCGCCAATTAGCCCCAGAACTTAACTACTCGTGGGAGTTTAAACAACATATGAAAACTAATTTTGGTATACTACTTGTCCATTAATTCGTCTAGTATATTAATTCACCCTAAAGCAATACCTGAATATAGCAGGCATTGATGTATGTTCCCTGACAGTCACTATGTTCAGGAATAGGAGTCAACTCTATCCTGTTATCATCATCTGAATAACATCCACATATTATATTAAAATATCATTAAATGCTAAAAATTACAGCCAAGATTCTAGAACTAAATTACTTTATATCTCACTCAATAATTTTTTTACTTGAATTACTTCTCTGGATTGTCCACTAAAACTCTGTTCAGAGCCATAGTCTTTTGCCCATTAACTCACACACTGTAATGTTTCCAAATCTGTTCAGCTTCTTGAATTGAGGACTCAATCCCACCATTCTGGATTTATTTTCACCAGCATATAAGCCCTATACATATACACATATACTATATATATATATATATATATACATATAGGAGTCATAACTAAACATATCTAATGTTATTTCAAATAGTTTTACACTCTTTTCCTTCCTTAGTGCTATGTATTACAGTAAAATATATACATATGCATATAATTTATGTGTTCTACAAATTAAAAAACCTACAGTGGAATAAAAAATTATTTCTTAGCTGACCTCATATTGGACGCTATATTTGATGTTATTGTTGGAATGATTCTCTGCCACATACTCCCCAAACTGGTCCACTGGAATAACTCTGATACACTCAGTCTGACTGTCTACATCCATTGTCTCTTCACATTCTTTCTGTACATCTAATCTCACTTTTCTCTCCATCTTGCCAACAGAGTTTCGTGCCTCCAATACGTACACTCCAGACTGATCTATCTCTGCGTTAGGGAATGTGAGGGTACCATCATTCCCAACTGTCATGGAGTAGTTAGAAAACAGTTCCTTCTCTCCACTCTTCCATGTCAGAGTTGGTGAAGGTACTCCAGACACTACTACTCTGAAGGTCACCTCCTCACCTTCTATGGCTGCAGTGTTTGCTGGGAACTCTTCAATATTAGGAGCTATATATATATAAAGACTGCACTTAAATTTCTTTATCTACTTTGTCAAACCAAAGCAAAAGTTTTTTGTAAGTATAATCCTACACAGCCTGAGACTATTATACTACTTCACTGCAGTACCTGCAATTTAACTTTCAATCTGTCCCATTCCAACAATCTAACTGAATTGAACATAATTAGTAAGTTTCATTAGTCAGCTCTACTTTCTGATTGAAGATTAATAATACACAAGAATTCATAACAATAATTGGCTACTAATTGCCTCCGTCACTGAGCATGCATAAACAATATTACAGTTCAATCTAGGTGAGCAAAACACCCTTTAACATTTAAGAATTAGATTTAATGCCAAACTTATCATATTTTAATTCCATATTTTTTTAAAACTACCGTGTCATGGACAAGATCATTTGCCATTTCTATTGAAGCAAAACACCAGTTATTTACAAATTTGTATAAGAATACTTTTGCAGCTGCACTTAAAAACATTGATCAAGTCACTCTCGACCATTATTATTATGTGTTCCCTGAAGAAGATTTGACAGTAAGTACTGGTGGGTTAATACCCTACCTTGTTCATCCATTTGATGGAGCACATCATCTTTAGTAGAATAATGATAGTCTGATACTGGAACCAATGACTTGGAATTAGATAACTGGAGCCTAATAATTCACACATTCATATATCATGATACAATCATTCAAATACAATGGTTATAATTTTATCTTCATAATCATAATCTCAATCAATAAGATATGATAATGAATGCAGCATTTGTTCAAAAAAAAAATTAGTTGAATACATCATACCTAAGCAGTATTAACCTAATACAGTGTATTATGATTCAAATTTTATTGCTACTACCCAAATTTTTAAAATACCAAAAAGTGTTACTATGTAAAAGTACTATCACACTGTATATGAGATAAATTATGGAAGTGGTATTTTTTTTAATGCCTAGCGTGGATTAAGTCATTCTTGACCTTGATCATCCAAGAAAATTTTACTAAAGCATTTTTCAGGTACCCACCACTCAGAAGCACAATGTAACCACTTCTCCCCATCTTGGTAGAGAAAGACTAACAAAATAACTGCAACGTACAATCTCTTTGTTATTATTTTGCCATGTTTCTGTGATCTATTATAAACTATGCCAGTTGATAACAGATTTTTCCCCGTAAATGTCTGAAATAAACTATGAAGTTGCTAAAAGGACTCAGAATGGTCTATAACAGGTACCAGTTGGCAGCTTTACCCGATGACTTTTCTTGAATTATTAATTCATTACCAGTGCATTCACTATTGTATTAAGTGCATTCCCCATTAACCACAATTGGTCGTGCTAACTATACTTGGACAGTCTACAGTTTAGCAGCAATCAAAATCCAAAATCTATTGACTTCTCATAATACAAAACTTCCAGTGTGTGTGTGTATGAGTGTAAAAATCCATGCTAACTGCATGATGATAATATAATGTGTAATCATAGAAGAGCAGTAACTAATAGAAATTACTTTTAATTGTATAGTTTGTCAACACAACAATATTCTGCTACTTCAATATAACTTACCTTGCTCTGCAGATAAATACCAATAACAAAGTCAGTAATACTAGAGTGACAATTACTGCTCCAATAAAACCACCAGCAATTGCTACAACAGCTACATTCAGAATTTCAAAATACGTAAAAAAAAAATACTATGTATATTTTAAAAAAATTGTAAGTGGCCCAAAAATTAAGAGTACATTATAAAGTGTCATTACTATATCTAGTCATGCTTGATTTCAATCTTCGACATTATGATGGTAAAACATTTTGTAGTCTTATATTCATATCTGTAATATGAATGCAATGTTCGTTAGGAATTAATAGAAATAGCTAGTCCTTGCCCATTACATAAGCATTTGCACTGACATGTCCAGCCAGTTATCTGAATTTGTATTTCCATGTCCTGTTTGCTTTCTCGATACTAATTTATTTATTAATGATAATTTTAAACATGTCAATATTTATTTCATTTTATACTGCTCATCAAATTGGGCCATTTTTTGTAACACATTAAAAATAGCTCATGTTTTACAGGACTTCAAATTCAGTGAGCAAATTTTTGAGATTTAAACATCTTTAAACGTTTCACAAATTAAGTTCCAGAGCAGGATTATTAAAGGCACCTTCAATTTCGAATTATTTATAAGATTACTTCAACTCTTCAGCTTCAGTAGCTACTTGCATGCAGCAAACATAATTAGATATTATCTTTTGTAATCTTACGTAATCCATCATTTGGAGAAGACTCCGACACCATTGCCATTAGTGTTATTTTTTTAGAAGTAGATCTAAATCCAGACACTAACATTCCATCCACCATAGCTACTGCTGCAACTTCAAACTCATACTCATTGCCAATGATTAAATCAGTAATAATCACTGAACGTGCGGAACCGTTCACTGTCTTGTTCTTTTCATTCATTCCCTTGTCTGAAGTACTCTTATAATAAATTACATATTCAGTAATATAAGTAGATTCACTATTATCCCAAGATATTTTTACAGACGTTAGTGTGAGACTTTCAACTGCAACATTATTCACTTGAGCTGTAAATAGTACAACATGCATCATTGAAGAACAACGAGTATGAGTCACATACCTGGCCTGTTTAATGTAGTTACATTTCTCCCAGAACCAGGTGGACCCTCTCCACTTCCAGTTGTGGCTGATATGGCTATATTAGTGACAGGTGTGCTGGAACTAAGTCCAGTGATGGAATAACTGGTACTATTATCAGTGGTAGTATATATAGTTCCATTGACTGAGTATTGAATAGAGTAATGTAGTATAACTCCATTGGGTTGTTCAGGAACACCCCATGTCAAGATCACACTGAAGAGTTTGGGAGTGACCATTATATTATGTACTCTACTGGGCCCTGTCAAATAACAGTTACATAGTATGTGGAAATGGCATGTGTATGTTTATTATACTAAATAGCTGAACAATCAAACTATCTCACTAATTATTTTAAGTCTTACTATCTTCTGCAGTTCTGATGATTCTGCTGGTACTAGAGAAAGGTCCAGTATTGACACTGTTGACTCCAGCTACAGTGAAGGTGTACTCAGTGAAGGGCTTGAGGTCAGTGATTAGATGAGTGGTAGAATTAGATGCAGAATTGATAGTTATATTTCTAGTAGTCCCCACTCCATATTTTATTACATATACAGTGATTATCCCATTTCTCATTAAGATACTTATCTCTGTCCATGTGAGGGTAATGTTAGTAGACATTATTACACTAGCAGTAGGTACTCCAGGACTACCAGTAGGAGCTGCAACAAAAAATGTAACATGGTTCATTAGAGTTCAGGCATGTACAGTGAGTACTACTTACAATGGAAACTTATTTGAACCAATACAAACAAGAAGAAATTCTCTTGTATTAATTGTTAACATATCTTTACTATGCAAAATGACATGAAACAATTAAGTTTTTCATGAACGTAAAATATATTTGTGATAGCTGACATTTTATAAGTAAACTATAAAGGTAATACTTGTATTATTCTTTTTAAAAGGAGTTAGTAATCTAACAAAGAATATATTGATACAGTAATTCCTGATACAAGTACTTGCTTTGCAAGTAGTTGTGATGTAAAAATATACTGAACTACTATTTGTGTAAACTTACTGTCTTCAGCAGTCCTGATAATAGCATCAGAATAGGGTCCAGTGCCAACGCTGTTGACTCCAGCTACAGCAAATGTGTACAGGGTGAAGGGTTTGAGGCCACGAATTAAATGATTGGTATCATTAGACATTGTATTGATTGCCACCTTTTGACTCATTCTTTCTCCATACTGAATGACATAACTGGTGATTATACCATTTCTATTTGAAGCATCTATTTTGGTCCAGTTAATAGTAATACTAGTAGACATTATTATATTTGCCATAGGAACTCCAGGACTACCACTAGGAGCTGTAGGAATACAAACAGACAACATTACACACCAGTGCATGCATTTTCTACACATGATGGAATATCAAGCTTTTTCATTTCTACATAGTGATTAGTGCTTGAACAAAATTGTAGATTATATTATGAACAAAATTGTAGATGTATTAGCTGTGTTCAGATATTACATTAACCAGGAAGGACGGAAGGAAGATATGTCATTTGATTAGCTATAACTCCTCAGGACTACCAGTAGGAGCTCAATAAAATGGGATACCCAATAGAGTGACTTAATAAAATAAATATCATTACTTGCCATCTTCTGCAGTTTGAATACTGTCACTAGGCTTAGAAAATGATCCAGACCCCACACTGTTGACTCCAGCTACAGCGAAAGTGTACTGGGTGAAAGGTTTGAGGCCAATGATTAAATGAGTGGTAAACATAGCTGGAATATTGATTGTTATGTTTCTATACATTCCTTCTCCATACTTAATTGCATAACTTGTGATGACTCCATTCCTCTCTAAACAAGCTAGCTCTGTCCATGTGAGTGTAATGTTAGTAGACATTATTACACTAGCAGTAGGTACTCCAGGACTACCAGTAGGAGCTGCAAAAAAAATAGTATTATTTATTTAATATTAAAATTTAAAACCTGTACTTGTTTCTGTTGTAGTTAGAGTTGTTGTTCTATTGTCTTCTAACTCAGCCATATTATTTCTTGCAGTAAGTATAGCAAAGTATTGAATACCAGCTTCCAGACTACCAATAGTTACTGAATCACTGGTAGTAGATTCTGTTCTAATAGGGACTCCATTACAAGTAGTACCAGTCAATGTAACTGTGTACATATCTACTGATAAACTATTGTTAGGTTGAGAGAAGGACAGAGTAGCTGATGTAACAGTCACTGATGAAGACTTTATTATTGGTGGCAATACATCTGCAGGAATTAAAAAAGAAAAAGATTTGAAACAAAAATGTGCTGTATCTATTCCTGGAATGACTTTCATACATTTGGACCTCTTTACTTACCTTTTACAGACAGAGTTTCAGACACAGCTGGTACACTCAGATATGTGCCAGTAGTAGCTCTCACACGAACAGTAACAGTCAAACCAGTACTAAGAGTCTCAGTTGTGTAAGTAGTTTCAGTCACTTCAGTACCACCAGTATTGACATCCTTAGTGTTTATATACACACGATATGTAGCTCCAGAGAAACCAGCTGGAGCAGTCCAGGTGACGTGTACTTTCCTATTACTAATCTGTCTCAGTACAATACTAGTAGGAGGATCTGGCACTAAAATATAAAACATTAGTAACTAGAGACAAGCAAACCAGCCTAGACTTAATTCACAAATCACAAGTTTGTATTTGGTGAGCGACCGAAGCGAGCAAGACACTATACAGTGGTGTCAAATTGAGAATCGGGGATATTTGTTTATATATGTGTGGACTTACGTCATTTGTTCTTTGACCCTTGCATATTTTTTGTTAGCTTGGTGTTTGACCCTGTCCCAAACTTCACTAAACAGAATCCTCTCGTTATCGATCATTACCTGTATCACCTAAAAATTGAATTGTTTACCGCCTTGAATTCTTTTGCGGGTACAGTTAAAACTCAAAAACTTGCTGGAGTTCCATTTCTATTCGAGTTAGTGGCAGTTGCATGTTAATACGCTATTTTTCATAGTTATAAGCCCTACGCAACAGTATTTACTTGAAAATTCATTGTCTACTAGACAAATCACGAAGGTAAGTCTTACGTAGTTATGTTCAGTTGTGTGAAAGTATTGTACGTTACTAAGAATATCACAAAGAAAAGTTTAAATAACGTGACTTGTTTCTTGTTGTTTTTATTTTTTCAATTCAAACAGTTGCCGGAGTGGTTACTGTGGAGAACTGAACTTACAACCTCAACAGCACTCCACAGGAGCCATTAAACTATGTATTGAAGTCATTTAAGTCATTAACATTTTTATTCAAACAAGAAACACTTTCACACAGATCATATCTCATTAGTAGCTGGAACTATATTTAGAATCATTCACACTTAGCTAGAGACTATTTTTAGAACATGAGCAGCATGAGTATTTAAGCAAAGCTGTTCATGGTCCACTCACTCTGTGTATGTCTATGATGTCCTTGTGTATTGTCTTGTTACTGTACATGTTTTTAAAACCTACCTCCTGCCAATTCAACTTGTGGGTAGCTACAGTTTGACAATTCAGTATCACTTGCCACAGAAGTCTGGTGGCAGCAACTACTAAACTGCTGCACCAATAGTGAGAGTTACAGAAGCTTGCCAACCCCAGACAAGAATACTGCAAATTCCCACAGTTACTATGGCATTGAATGCCTTTACCTTGACTTTATTATAGTAGCTTGAATGTTACAAGTTAAAATCAATCGTTTCACAGTAGTGTCATTTTAGGCTTGCTCGCCATTTTTGCTCAAGCAATAGTATTACTTACTTAAGCCATGAAGCTGTTGCTTTTTTTTTTTTTACTACCTGCTCCAAAAACTAATTTTCTTCATAAATAAGCCCTTAAAATAAACAAAAAAAGAGCTACAATAATATAATATAAACTATTGATGTGCTTCAGCAGAAATTTAACCATTCTCATAATGTTGTATGGGATGTGATCTCTTTTGGGGGTTACCGCCAGCTCACATATATATCTCTGCATTCATAATATTGGTTCAGTTCCTAATTCTGTGTCAATGCCCCAATCCCCTCTGCTTGCTGTTTACATAAAACTTTGAAGTTTGTAAATCCAAGTTGGAATTCAGTAGCATAAGATACTCTGGTGGCAGCAAATACAGTAAGTGGAGTAATAGGACCAATCCAAGGATCGCCAGCCTCCCCATCTTCCCCCCACATAAATATATATTTTTGCATACAGATTTGTAGATAAGGACAAAAATCAAATTTTATCAGATTAATAATTTAAATTTAAGAGTTTTACCATGTTGTTTGAAATACTTATAAACAATGGCTCTCTCGTCAATTTGTGCTGAAGCACAACTCATAGTCCCTCTTATTAAAGAAAATCAAACATCACTGACTAAATTGAGTGTTGACGTTATTATTCATAAATACCTGTAGTTATCATAATGATAAATATACATACAGGCAGTTTAAAAAACTAAGCCATTAATGTAGTGGTGTGCAGTAAGTATCTAACATACCTGCTATTATAAATAGTGGTGAAGTCACTGTATTAGCATTACTAACAGTGTATGTGTAAGTTCCAGGTAGATGTCCTGTCACTAGTAGAGCAACTCTGTACATGTGACTCTCACATGATCCAGTACCTACAATAGTCTCTCCTCCTCCATCATAAAATGAACCACCACCAGCTAGTCTTGTATTTCTATCAACAATACCACCATTCCTTCTCCAAGTCACTGATGTAGCTTGTGTTCCTGTAGTTATTCCTTCTATAACTAACTCTAGGTTATCACGATCAGCTAATTCTGAAGGTGAATCAGGATCCAGTTGTATAGTAGCACTAGTAATAGCACCTACAATTAAAGTGTATAAAAATCAGTACATATACAACATTCAATTTGACCATAAAACAAGTAAATAAAACTGCAGTATATATTTCTCATATAATAAGTATTCATTATTTTTTCTTAATAAAATAGTACATTTATCATGTAAGCCCGCAAAGATCATTTCAGTATTTCAGTGTTCTATAAACTGCAACATAAGGCAATTGCATGAGCAGCAACACTGATGTTTAACAAATTTCACATTTTCAGGAAAGTTATGACTGAGACTTTTGTAAGTATGGTATGAAAGTCACACAAGAAGTTATTGCAGAGTATTATTATTTGTAAGTGAGCATAGTAAAGCGAGAACATAATCAGCTGCATAACAATTAAACTCTATTGGCATTCAGCATTAAAAAAAAAAAAAAAAAGTCAGCTTTGCAAGATATTCAATTTTTTTTTACTCAATCACATGTAACAAATATGCTACACACATCAATATGATACACATGCCAAGAATTGGCTCAAAGTGGTTCATACGACAGCGTTTCATTTCGCTCACTCACCAATAATGTTGTACATAAATTGTTGGGCAGAGTAATAGGCTGAGTTACATGTCACCATCTGATCATACATTCAGGCAGTCTAAAGTTAGAAGCACAGTTATCTTTACATCAAGAAGTGTATCTAGAATTTGTTTCACTCAATTTTTTTTTGCATAATCTATGTGCTGTCTGATTTCACAGTGGATCTCACGTGATTGTTCTGCTTGCAAGACAAAGCTGAACAACATAACATCCTGTTGTTTAGTTTGTAACAGTTATTCAGAGTTCTCTCACCTATTAGAGTTACAATGAGTGTAAAAATAAAATTTTAGTAGTGTGCACTTTCTGAGTATGTTAATGCTTCAGTATAGTATATGATATAATATTAGGAGGTAGATTGTAAGAGAGAAATAAAGAAAAAATATTTATGTAAGGGTTGCAGTAACTTTTGAAATATTTTATAATTTCCTGTAAGTTACTGTATGTTATATTAAGACCTACTATTTCATTTATTGAGTCAGCTACATATCAATTATCCAAACATCTAGTCACCATTTTATCACCTTTAGTAAGAATTTTCAGGAAAACCCTGGGATGGTTGCAATAATTTGTTGATTCAGCATGCAAAAATTAAACATCATCACCTGTAAATGTTTTCTGGTTCAGCCACTGCATTTGTCATGCAAGTCTGTTTTACTCCAGACATATAGTGCTAAGAATTCACTTCGAAATCTGTACTTCATGGGATTGTTCCAAGAGTATAGCCGAATTTTTTTTGCCAAGCTGTCTTAATATACTTCAAAAATAATATATATATAATAATTTACTTGTTTTATTTTTGTTTTATTTTTTCAAAATGCAAAGTAAGGACTTTAAAAAAGTTATTGTGTTTTCAACTTGCTGCCATTGAATGGCTATTCCTAAGCAGGTTTCAAAGCTCAATCAATGAAAAACAATAGGTGTAAAAAAAGTAGAAGAAAACCGGCCAAAGACACTTACCGATATGTATTTTCATTATGAAACTCACTCCACTTTCAACACTGTTAACTTCCCAGCATAAACAATATACTACGAGAAGCAGGAAATTATTCGCTCACATGATTATGATGTGACAATAGCTATGCAAACCTGACAGCTTCGTGTTTTCTCAAAAATCAGCCCAAAATAAAAAATAAAAAAAGTAGCACAAAAAAAGTTCTTAAATCATATTCTGGAAGTTCATACCTAAACCAATAGTTAACAGTAAGCAATCTCCAAAATGAGAACATAACAGACAGGAAACAGACAAACAGACAAAGACCGGTTAACTACTATGACCTCTCACACATGCATGCTGAGAGTTATCAAGGCATAATTGTGAGGCTAGGAAATGATTTAATAATTTTATGCACGTTAAAACACTAATTCTTCATATCCGCTGGTACTCCTGATTCACTGTCATTTTTGTAATGCTTTTGTTGTTGTTTTGTTGATGTTGCTGCTGTTGTTGTTGTTGTTGTTTTTCACAATCCCAATTATTAATTTTTTTTGTTTAGCCTCACAACTTTTCTGCCTCTTTTAAAGTACAGTCCTGGTTTCCTAGGGCTATTTCTTTACTTAGTTGTAGGAAGAAAGTATACTGCTAGTATACTTACTAACACATACACACACTCCACACCTAAAATACCACACACACAAACACATTCTTGAAAATATCACATTACACATACACCTCCCTACATGCATACTTTCATAAACAGCCATCTTCTAATTCAGAGACTGGTCTAGTCATCTTGTAAATAAGTCCATACTTAATTCAATGGTTATTTGTCAGAAATCTCCAATATTAGAGCATGGAAGACACACTAACAGACTAACAAACTGATATTCTGACAAGACTACTACTATAACCCATTTATAAAGATCCATTTTCATTACGTAAAATATATAGCTACTGTCTGGGGCGTAACTCCCAGGCAAGGATAATTGAAACTGAAGGACCAGTTCTGGTAATAACCTGAGCAGTAGTGAATATGAGCTTCGCCCAGATTTAAATACAAGTCAATGTAGAATATATCTTTAACATATCGGTAAAATGGCAAAACTAACAAAAAAACAATAAAACTATATCCAAGTAACTAATGTTTGACGAGGTTTGACAAGGTTCGACGATCCCCGATAATAAGCCCCGAGAAATCTGTTTCACCAAGCCTCTCCATGCATTGCAGACTGGCTACTACAAGAAGCTTCTGCCTGGTTTGACCCAGACAGCTACCATTCATTTTAACATGCACAGTATTTATAATAATAGTTCAAGTCAATTCATTTAATTTTCTCACTTTTTTTAAAAGTCACTGATGAAGGCTCCACGGAGCCGAAAGCTACTATAACCCTCTCACACAAGCATGCTGAGAGTGCATGCATGAGAAAGAATATGGCATTAAATTGCTATGTACAATAACCTGAAGTTAGGCTAATGGAATGTTAGCTCCTGTAATTTCTATTAGACTTGCTAATCTCATTCATCATTATGGGGCCACGTTCTGCTCCTGAAGACAGGCATGCCAGCCGAGATGGGCATGCCTAACAGCAAGCCCCGAACGTGAACGATGGAACTGTTGAATAGTGTTGTATGTATGTGTGTGCATAGTGTGTGCGCATGACATAGATAGCATGAGGCTGTGAGTTAGTGTGCATGTATTAGAATTGTGGGTGTGTCCCGGCCTTCCTATAAAAGGGTGGTACACGCACAAGTCTTGAGTTCTTGTATCATTTCAGTCAGTATCCTGTATGTCTGTTGTGCGAGTGATGGAATTAAAACCTACTCATTGCTAATGATTGGGGAAGGCAGGCAATAAGGGGTAGCTAGTAACAAGCTATCAACGGGACTGGAGATAGAGGACGGCGGTGGCAGCAAACTCCCGGACTGCAGGACGAGACCAAAACCTCTTGACACCTGTGGCCCGACAATCATAACAATCTATCTAATGGAATCATGAATTTTAGGCTAAGAATTTTCTGAAGAAGTAATATACTAAAGTATACTAATACAAAAAGCAGCTCTTCCATTTCTAAATTAAAACATAAAAATGTTTACCTTAGCCAATTATTTCTTTAGCTATTTATTTAATCATAATATTATATAAACTACAATACAACTTACATTGTCCCTGAACTTGAGTGATAATTGTTGTAATAGCCCAAAGAGTTGACAGAAGCATGATTGAGCTCTAGTAACACCAAATGATTGGATACCAAATTAACAATTAGAGATTTTAAAAATTCAAGTTAGCACAGGCAACAAAATTGTAATATCCTACTTTCAAAAAACTGCTCTCATAATTTAAAAAAACTGCCACTTTTGTCTGCTCATCAGCTAAACATATTTGAATTTGAGGCTAAAATCCTTAAATGTACAAATCAGGTAATGTTAATGTGAGTGTAACTCGATGATCAAGCCATCGTGCACAAGTAATTCACACAAGGTAGAATCTGATAAGAGTTGATAAAATCTGTATACAAAAGTAACAATAAGGCAACAGCTTGCCTGAAGTTAATGTCTTAGATCCTGTTCACCTTGTTTTAGAAAGCATCCTTCAGTTTAGCTAGTCCTAAAAGTAGCTACAAGTAGCTATGTAGCTATTGACTATAGTAGTGATAGCTTCATCTAAATGACTTGTGTTCCTGACAAAAAGCACTCCAGATACTTAAAAACTTTTAAATGACATATGCCTTCTTTCTCCCTCCCTCTCTCCCTCCTCCATCCCTCCCCATCCAATACTCCAACCATTAGAACCTTCCCTCTTTCCCACCCCAGTTTTTCCTTCTAATCCTCCAATCCCCTTTGTTTCCTCCCCTTTTTCTCCATTGCTCTTTCTATTGTTCCCACCCCTGATTTTACCTTTTACCCTTCCCCTCCTTCCCCTTCTTTCCATTCTCTCACCCATCCCTTACCACCTTCGCCTCCTCGCGTTCGCATCATTTGTTCCCTCCCCCCCTCCCCAAAACCAACGCCTATTAATCTATCCTCAGCACAACCTTTCTGTTGCTTCCTCCCTTACAATCTTCCTGTCCTTTGGCCCTATCCTCATCCTTCTAACCAAATTTTGTTTCTCCAATCCCTGCCTTCCTCCCTCCGCCTTTACGATTGTTATCTATTTTCACTTCCTCTCTACTCACATTTCGACTCCCCCTTTTCAACCCTCCGCCCATACTCTTAGTCCCCAACCTATGCTTACCCCTCCTAGTTCACCGCCTCTCCATACCCCTCTCTCCCTGCTTTTTTTCCACGTATTTCCTACTCCTCTGCCTCCTCGCTTTCCTTGAGAAGGTCTCAAATGCCATAGTAACCATTCTTGGCAAGTATTAGACTTGAAAAAAAAAAAGCAAAAATAACATGCATTTCTAAGAAATTACTGCACAGTTCATAGTCTTACCTTAAATGGTGACTTGCATACTACTTACTACAGCAGTAGCTGAAAAAAGCTGTGTAAATGCCGCTAATTATGTTTATTACTTTTAGCATTTTAGCTAAGCAGTAGCTGTAACACTCTACACTTTCACACACACTTATTCACAGGATATACCAACACAAGACATACTTTCATGACTTTTAAACGACAATGGATTTTCAAGAGCAATACTGTTGCATAATGAGGCTATAACTATAAAAAACAGTGCATAGCCAAGATAACTTACCACAGCCGCTAATTACAATAGAAAGTGAAACTCGTAAGTTTGTTCGACAACTTTGTCTGCAAAAAATCAGGTACGTCAGACACAACATAATTCCAAGGTGTAAACAATTATTGATAATATGGGTAAAGGTCACTAAACCAAATATTCTGTTTAGTGGAATATGGGGACGGGGTCGACCACTAAGCAAACACAAAAACATGAGGGTCAACAAACAAATGTCCCCAATACCTCTGTATAGTGTCTCACTCACTTCACTAGCTCGCCAATAACTCTCTACTAGGGAACAGGGTATATTTTATTATAAGCACAATACACAATAAAACCCATGAATTACTTTATAGTAAAATAGACATTAACCATAAAACTATTTAATTCACCTCTTTAAATATAAAATAGAAAAAATTTAACAGGAATAATTCATCAAAATAGTCATTAACAAACAAATGCAATAGACAGGAAGACAGACAGACAGATGGACACACGAACGAATGGATAGACACAGAGAGGCAATATAGACAGAGATGTTAGAATCTGAATGAAATTACAGAGAACTAAGCAAACCACTACAAAATTTAGACAACTGGACTATCAACAAGGAATAGCATATAAGTTTTATCCACAGTTAAAATTGTTGTATTTCTTAGTTTCATAGATGTAGCAATAATTTCTTAATTAGGGGGGGGGGGGGTGTTTTTGTTTTTTTTGTTTGGTCTTAGGCACAACATAACAAGTACCAAGATATACTTAAGGGAGTGTATCCTCATGCAATAATATTTGAGCTAGGTTACAGACACAAAATCTTGGCATGTCCAAATATCTGATTGTTTCTGTCTCTAAATGCAGCTGTAATGTAAGTAAAGTGATCTGAGTAATTCTGACTAGAGGTTCAAAATACGAGGGGGAGGCAATATCTCCCAGTGACCCCCAGTTACTACACCTATGAATTTGAATTTGATGCTTAATACATTAGTAAACTAGTGGTGAGCTTGAGCATGAATGGCAAGTGAGCCTCCCTAGTTAGGCTACGTAATTAATTTTTGAACTCCTAACATTCCAGCGCAAAAACATGGTCGAGTTTTTTAAAATAATATACGGTAAAGACTTTTCAATGCCATAGTAACTTGCAACTGTTTGACTTTAAAAAAACAAAAACAAAAAATAATAGCAGACGTTTATAGCTCTCTACAATAAGTTCTTAGCCCACCCTTAGATACCTTTAATATAATGTGAAAGTACTCTTTTCAGTAGCATCAAATGAAAATATTTTCATACTAAAATATTCATTTGAAGCTACTGTACCATGATTCATGGTCTCTTCCAAATTTTAAATTAGGAAAATTAACAATACACTTAATAATCTCTATAAAATAAGTAAGTAGGTAACTATAGATAGATAAGATTATGGCAATGTTATGAAAACAGAGAGGAATAGAAATAAGTTAAGGAATTATGTAAATAGAATGTTATTTTCAGATGTGAACAGCAACTTTTTACTATACATTTGATGAAGTATTAATTAATTGGTGATGAGAGGAGAACTAATAATACTGTGTATACGAGAGTACACATGAATATTTTTCTTTCAAGTGTTACAATGGTTTGCTTTGTAGCCATGTACTGCATAAACAAGTCTAATTTGATAATTTGATTGATACCTAGTAGTAGCAACTATTGCATAAAAATCTGATGCAAGGTCATTGTCATGATAAGCACATAACCAGTTGAGTTCATAACAGGTATATATAGTTTCTTCAGTATAATGCAATAATGTGAATATATGTGCATTTTACACTATAAGTAGCATAGCTCATGCCATGCTAGGAATCTAAGTAGATTCAGAAACTTGATCTCACAAATAAGAAAGCCAAACAGCCCAAATAAAAGTAATAGAGGTCAGAGAGATTTAGCCACTAGTTGCAGCAATGAATCTTCATCATCATTGGGCATTACAGAATGTGCTGTATGAAACAGCAATTATTGTGGCAACTCTTGGACAGGTAGGATCTTCGACTGCAGCTTTGATTTGGATCATTAACATTGTTTATGGGGCAGTCCTACAGAAGCAACTGAGCATGAAATATGTGCCAAATTTGAAAAAGGTATTTGGGAAGAAAACATTTCTTTCCTATCAATACCTTCCTGTCAAACTGTAAACTCTCCATGCTTCAAAATCCATTGTCAACTTGAAGTGATTTATTATATAAATCATCATAGGAGTTGCCTCATGACATCATATGGACAGTAATGTTGTTGTTTTTAATGCTCTATTATGATTTAAAGAGTACAAATTCTAAATACTATTTTGCAACATAGCAAGTATGTACTCAGTGTTGATCAACTTACACCTAAACACCTTAATATTTTTGGAAAGAATCAATCAATAAATTTATGTCATAATTCAAAGCATAAGTTGAAGGTACCATTGCCCCTGATTACTTACATATCATCAACTCGATGACAATACAATACACAATTATGCCAATAAATGAGATAGGTGAATAGATGGTAAAGTAGGAAGAGAGGGAGGGAGGAGGTGAGATAAGAAAGGATATTGAGAAAGGGAAGTAGGAAGGAGGAAAGAAGATATTATAATGTAAATTACTCCATACTTGAAGGTACACAGAAAGTTTGTTTAAATGTTTAACAAAACTCTGAAACCTACTGTCACAGCAGTATACAGATAAATGGTACACAACACACAGTACTTTATTAATAAAACTGCCGCTACCTATGAATTGGAAAATGGCAAATATATATATTCAACAGACAGCTATAAAGCCCACTATACATGAATTCTACTGATATCATAGTATACACTCATTTTGTATGAAAAGTTGTTCTCTAACAGAGTCTATATTTACTTCAGCAAATTTTACTCTCATTCACATCGAATTAGCTATACCTCCAGCTCCAATAATAATATATATATTATAATACTGTAGTTTACTTTTGAATACATACTGCTCCGTCCTTGATTCTAGCAAAAAAAGTACATTTACGAAGCAGGAAATAAAATACTGCATCATTTACACCAAATCTGATAGTATATATTTATAAAAAGGCTTAATTAAGGTCAAAATTTATCAAACTAAGACAATACTTACTGATTATGTCATGCCATATACAACATTAGTGCACACATACTTTATACTTATTATGATAAAATTACTTTCTTTTTCTATCATTATTCAAAGGTGTATCTAAAGGTACCCTCAATAATTTTTTATTAAATGTGTGGGCATCTGTGTATCAAGTAATTTTTGCTCCATATTTAGAAGCCTAGAGAAAACTATAACTTGGGACAATGACAACAACATGACAGCTCATTATTGCGCTATGCCTTGTTGTGCATACTAGAAGGTTGTACCAGTCCCATACTCCACTAAACAGAATTCTTTGGTTTATCGATCTTTACCTATATCATCCAAGGAAATTTAATAGTTTAGTCCTTTGAATTAGAGTGTCTCCAACTGAATTTTTATGGATGCAGTTAGGTCTACTGAATTCATCTTCTATTTGTTGATGGTGGTAAGTTGTCTTGTTAATGCATTATATGACATAGTTATATGCCATTCGCAACAGTATTATTCATACTTGAAAATCCATGGTCCAATAGTCAAGTCACGAAGGTAAGTCTTGTGTTCGTATATATGTCCAGTGAACCAATGGGTGTATGAAAGTGTTGTATGTTACAGTAACGAGAATAGCACAAAGTAAATTTTACTAACAAATATATAGCCATGCCCTTACACAACTTTTTCAGGCTCAAAACTGTGCAGTTATTCCTTCAAAAAAAATGTTTCCAAGTCAAAACAGTTGCCAGCAAGAGGTTACTATGGCACTGAACCCTTATCATGCACAATTTTTTAAATAAATTGGCTGTTTTCATTTAGGTGAGTTGTTTTTTTGTTTTTGTTTTCGGAGCTACTGGCAATTCAGATAATCAGAATGGCTTATTTTAAGCTACCATTACTTGACAAGACAGAGGTAAAAAGAAATCAGTTAAATTAATGGTCAAATTAATGGTTGCATGCAGATCTTGTAATAGCAAAAAATCAACTTTTAATCATATTTAAGGCTTCAAATGTTTAAGTTGTTACTTGTGCACAATGGCTCACTAGCCATGTGTGCTGAAACATATCACCAGTAGAGTTATCAGCTTAGCTAGCATGACTGGTCCAATAACTTTTATCTTGTTCTTCATTTTGTTTGCCTGTGATTGAAACTCCTCCCTCACATTACTCTCCCCTTCCCACATTTCCCATTCCTCAACATTTATCCCCTCTTCAACATAATGATATATTCATTTTTTAACTTTTTACGTAAAGTTTAACATATAGGCTTAAGAATGAAGTAAATATGTTCTGTATAATTATGTATCCCCTTTAAATGATAATAACTGATATTCATTGGTCACACTATCAACCACTAGCTTAATAGCTATTCCTAAACCAATTTGTTTATTCTAAAAATTGTGGTTTCATATACACTTAATAAACTGCTATATATATAATATATATATACATAATAAATATATATTATTCATTTGATACAGGAGAATATCATGAGTCTGTTGGCTTAGTATTTACGCGAGTGCCGCAGGCACGAGTGTAAATACCACCAATCAGACGAGTGATATTCTCGGGTATCCAATGGATAATCAATTTATTAGGTACTGCTCATGCGCGAATACCTTGGTAACAATTCTATAACCTAGGGGGACGTAATAACCCAACGTAATAACTATGAACACAGGTGATATGGAAAAATATTGCCCTAAGCCACATCCTGTTTACTTTAATGCATTTTCTATGTGGCAACAGTTATCAGGCTCTGTTCAGTACCTAATAATAATACTTATTACATGAGTCAGAGTGTGGTATGGTGAAATATTTCACTGAGCAGGCTAATTTATTTTCAGGCTAATTAACCCTCAGCGCGCATGCGCAAGAGGGTTACAGTAGTCCTAGTGTCATTCATTCATTCTGTCACTCTGTCTGTCAACAGGCCACTTCTGGAAGGTAGGAACCAGCCAGGCTCTGAAAGCGGCATCAAACAGCAGTATTTCACGAAGTAAGTTCCTTTAATATGCCAGAATTTTGATTTTGGACTTCATTTTCCAGAAAAAAGCGAGTCTTTCCAGAGCCGTGCGATCGTAGGCTTACAGCGGGAACCGCCCCTTAAAAAACGTGCTTGTCACGTGAGCCAGCTTGCAGGTTGCAAATCACTTTTAAATAGCTAACAATTACATGCATTCAGCGTGAAGTGTTGCGTTACGTAGTCGTTGAGTGAACCTAATAGTCTCTGGTTTGAATCCTCGTCGACGGTATTTTTTTTTTTTTTTCATCTTTTTTTCCATCCTGTTTTTTTTTCTTTTTCCTTTTGTCTTCTTGCCTTATTTTCCTCTTCCTACTGTTTTTATTTCTTTCCTACCTTTTCCTTTCATTTCCTCTTTCTTTCCTGTACTGTTTTTCTTTCTTTCTTCTTCCTTTTTCTTTTCTTCCTACCTATTTTCATTCATTCCTCTTCTTTATCATACTAGCTAACTAGCGCTGAGGGTTTGCACTTCAGTGCTCTAGTTTATTTTCATGAGCCAAAGGCAGTGAAAATAAAGCCTGAGAGTGAAATACCTAGCCATATCACTCTGATGAGTGCAATAAGTGGTTTATTCCACACTAGATATCTTCACCAAAGTAGTTTTTTTGTAACTCATGGTGTAAAGTTAGCAAAACCCACTATGGGCTCCCCACAACCCCAGCTGATATTATAGCAGCTGCTCTAACCTGGCTAGGTAGGCTCCACTAGAGTAAAGGTAGCTGTAAAAACCCAGAAAACTTGTATGCCAGGCCCAGCTCCCTTTGATATAACTACTCTAGTAATGAGTTGATATAACTACTCTAGTAATGAGCGTGGGATATCCCATGGGTCAGTACCTAAAAATATCATTGTGAAGATATCTAGGGTGGAATAAAGATAGATATATAGATATATACACACACAAACACTATTCCTTGGATTTAAAAATCCAAGGAATACTTTTCTATAACTACAGTATCATCTATTTGCAAAATTATCTAGGAATTAGCAGAAACAAGCATACTCTCATGATTTTTCTTTGCTACACGTCATAAGAAGTGATCTCATAACAAAAGGGTTGTAGCCGTAGCCGCTGGAAACTATTGTTTTCCTCTTTGTTCTGCTTTCTATAGTTTTGGTGTGTTTTTTGTTGTTGATTTTTGCTGTGTTTGTTTTATTATTTTTGTAAGAATAACTTTCAGAGCAGTTGCAGTTACTGGTAAGGATCCATAACAACACAATGACCTTCAATATCTACCATATGAACCAACACTTCAACAGTGCAGGAGTTACTAAGCTGGAATATGAATCAACACTTCAACAGAACTCTCAACAATTGTTTCAGGATGCCTCAGACTGCAATAGTACATATAGTACTCGATAATTATCTCAGTTGCGGTACCTACTATAACTCCATTTTTGCTTGCACTTCATTGCACCATGAATGAATCATTGCAGAGCTAGCTGTAGAGCTAAAGTTCATGTTTGTATCAGTTGACACGATCTCATCTTAAAGTATGCATCAATTCAAAACTGTTTCCTCTAAACTTAAACAAATATCAGTACAAACTAAAAGACAACATTTCAGTTCTGTTACACACACTTGCTATGATGGTCACTTCATATACTTCTCAAATCCCATACTTTGACTGTCAGATAAATGAAATGCTAAAGGCTTGGAAATTTTGTTTGAAAAAAAAATCTATTAAAATTTTATCTGAAAACATTTGATTACTTATAGCTGTATTTGTATATACCAAATGGAATTTGTGAATATCTTTTATGGAATGTTCACTGAGAGGATATATATGTGAGCGGGTCTGGGAAAAGTTACCTTATGGCGCAAAAATTGAAATTGAGATATAGGCTCCGGAAGTAAGTCATCGGAAAAATTCTTTCTTTCTCCTATTTTTGTTTTTTGCAGAATTAGTCTTAGTGACCCTTACTCTACGTCTATGCCAAATTTCAAATGTCAAAAATACTTAAAAGACCCCAAGCCAAATTTCAAATGTCAAAAATACTTAAAAGACCCCAAGCGTGCCGTGGAAAGACAAGCTACTTTTTATTCTCTCTCGTTCTCGATTTACAATAAACGGGTGATGGGCGGAGTTTCAAAGAAGCAGCTAAAAAAAACGGCATAGCTTTGAGACTATTGCATGCACTCTACAGCTTACCTCTGGCTGAAAATTTACCGCTACAGCGTATAGAGTAGCCAAGGATTCCGACAAGACAGGCCGTGAGACGCTTTGAAAGCTAAAAAGAACTCTACGCAAACTTCGTTAGTCGCCGTTAAAAAGCGGCTGTACGATTTAATTGCGTATGCGGAGTACGCCGTTAAGTATACGGAAACGTTAATTATACCGGAAGTGGAAATTCAATTTATGTTTTCTCGATTTCTAGTTCAATTGCTTTGCTGAATACAGCCCAGTTCAACTGCCAGTTTCTCTGCACGTCGAAGGCTTTACCCTCCAGTATTTTAGCACTAAGTTGAGATAAATTGTAGCTTTTTATTAGCATAAAAAACTCAATTTTTTTGGTTTGCTCCATAAGTCCCTTTTCCTAGACCCACTCACATATATATATATATATACATAATGTGACCGGTTTTGGGAAAATCCGCCTAAACTATTCTACCAGTACGTTGCACGGGGCCTTGGGATGTCGTCCTCCTAATTTGGAAGCTGTAGCACAAGCCGTCTTCGCCCTATGCACTACAACACTTCAGTATTTTGCTAAACTTATTATTGCTGATTTCGAAGAAAAAAAACGCCGTGTAAAGGCGTTGCTAAGGTCAGGGGGCATGCCTTGTATCCGTATACTATTACTGCGTGTATCCGGGACACTCCAGAGCTTACAACTGCGTCATAAGTTAGAGCTAACTGGTGTCTATCCATTTCCGCCATAAAAAATTTTTTGAAAAAAATCGACCGATAAGGCTTTACCCCGAGATACTGAAAAAAATTGTTTGCTGCGTTTAGGCGGACTTTCCCAAAACTGGTCACATATATATATATATAGAATACAGGATAAGATAATTACTATGGCTATGTAAATGGAAATATTTCAACACACACGGAGTATAGCTTTATCCACACTTGCCACATAGACTGAGAATATTAGAGGAAAAGCCCTTAGTGGACTTCAAACATTAGCTCCTGCGCACTGTCTATCAGTCAAGACCTTTAAGATAATCCCTCTTATTTAGCTCCTCTTTGGTGTAAAGTGGCAATATAAACGCATGCTAGTGAAGTTTGTCTTATATTAACTTGTTAATCTAGATATTAGTGTCTACTGACCAACTGAAAGCCTCTAATCAAAATATTAGTAGTTGCTTGTTTCTGATATAAACTCCATGCAATACTTTTGAAACATAAGAATACAGCTATTAACTAATATAATCCACACTAAAAAGAGATCTATGTATACGATTTTTGTAAAGCAACAACTACTTTATGGTCACTGAAAATTTTGATAAGATTATAACAGAGCTGGCTAGCTAGTTAGATATGACCTAGCTTGATCATGGGGCACTTTAAGCAATCCACAAAATTGCAGAACTATGTAGCTAAGTAACTTACCCTGTCAGCTGGCTTCAATTCCTTTCAAATTCAGCGTCGCTTCAGTCAAAATTAACAGGTGTCACTCTCTTTTCTGGTCCGCTCCATATAAGTCTGCAACTACCACAACACCGGAGATAACGGCAAAACCTTGAGATTGCGCAGTAAGCTCTAAAAAAACAGCAGGCTGGGAGGCAAACTTTTACTCGGTTCATCAGTTGTGCGTAAGGTAAAGGGTTTCGCTAGACCCGGAAGTGTGCAAGCGGACAAAAAGTTTCGCAGCGAAGTTTGCAGACCAACTTTCAAGAGCAGACTAAACTGTATGAACGTGGCTCTAGGTAAGTGTGCTTGGTTTTAGAATGGGTCTAGCTTCTTCCAGCAAGCCACACCAGTCACCGCCCGAAAATGTTGAAAAATTAAAAAAATTGTAGGTAGCTTGTATTCAAGTCTTCTGCAAAGCATACAACTTCAGTTTCCGTGTTCACAAGGAACGAACAATCCTAACATAAAAACTGACTTTATACATGGATTAGAGCATTTGGCAAAGAGGTAGTCAGTAATGTGTATAAGTTTATTGAAACTAGTGCTGCAATTGCTTTTCTTTAAGACATAGCAACTCTTGAAGAAGATCTACACACACAGGATGGCATTTCAACTAGCTCAGACTCAGAATATAAAGGCATTACTTTGAATATTACTCTTTTTAATCAGAATTGTTAGCAATTTGGCAAGATGACTATGTGAAATCACACCCACCAACTAGCGCAGATCAACTTATAGTAGCTTGCCATGTACAATCTTGTGTTTGAGTACTGGAAAACACTGACGATTCAACATCTGATTCATTATCCACGGGATGACCTTTAAGACAGCAATATGAATGATGACTGGAGTCATCGTATAGCATAATTGTTGTCGTCCTCTATGGTAAATGATTGGCAGTGGTGAGTTAGTCTGGTAGCTTCAGGTAGCTGGTGTACAGAAATGATTAAAGGGTTGTTTATTCTAAATTAAGGTGTGATCTCTTTTTGATCAAGGAGCAGAAAATAGCAAAACTTTAGTACGATTATACCCAATTTCCAACTAACTTTTTAAGCAGCAACGATCAGCATGTTCAATGTAAATATTTCTAGTGAGCAGCACACCACTAGATATGGTTTCTGAGCTGATTTCATTTCACTTTTATGAGATCACACATTAAAAGGTAAACTATCTGTTTCATGTTCTGTACTAGCCTACTAATTTACACTATATATATAAATGATATTAATGTACATACAATTGAGTGATACATAATATATGAATTATATAAAACATCCAAATATAGTATATTTATTCAAATGAAAGATAACAAAGTTACGATGGTTTGTAGACTACATCATTATTTGCTGGTCAATGTAATTGGCTACTTTACTACAATCATTAGACACACGACTATACAATGTCCGGAATTCAGAATTTGATTTCGGAATTCAGAAATTGATTTTTAGGAAGCAATGACATCATAAATCAGACCTCGATTCTTTCCAGCTACTTTGGAGCTTTCATAACTAAAACAAAGTAAAATGGATTGTGCGTGGATATAGCTATTTAACATTAAGCAATTTCTAAAATTTACCTTATGTTAATTGTGCTTTTGTCAATATTCTGGGATTCGCTTTCATCAAGTGATCTATTAAATAAAAAGGACAATATGTAGCTCTTATCAAGTCCTGACTTATGCCAAATCAGCCCAATTTTGAACTTGCTGTTTACTAACATACATCAATGCCAAAATAGATGCTTCAATAAAGATCACTGTAAAAAATGGCATGTTATTATGACATCTAAATTGTATCATATGATGTAATTTATTTGTCATTTGTCATATAAAATTATGTTAGTTCAACAATAAATTTAAGTTGTTATTTTTATTTTTAAAATATCTCCGATGTTTAACTTTAGATAGTCTTCATTGCCACATGTGTATGGTGTAAATTAATATAACTACTTCATTGTATGTACGTTGAGTGACAAGAGGAAAATTTGTGTTGTTGCTATAGTCTCATAAAGCTGAAAATAGTACCATACTAATTATTCAGGACCAAATGATCCTGAACACAAGAAAGAAGACTGACTAATCAAGAAATGAACTATCTAGCTGAATAAGGACCATCTTTTTACTATTGTAATCACCTTAGCTACCAAACAATAATTCCTAATCTCCTCCCCTTCTAAACCTATTGAGGTAGAACCATCTCACCTTTCATTTATGATTGTGAATTGATTACATGTTTACCCTCTGCTATCGGCATATCTACCATGATGCAGAATGCACACAATAACTACTAGTGGTTATTTTTAGGTTATGGTCCTTCATGCAACAGACCATTCTACCTGTGCGTCTTACAATCCTTAGACACGAGTGATTTGAATATCCTACGAATAAAATTGCATGGCTTGACATGTGTAGCTCTAACAAGCTAGCTATTTTTTGTCATTCTGAAGCAGGCGGATTTGAGCTCCAATCCCCTGGCAACAACACAGTTTATTTTATCACACTTTACATTTTGCTCAATCAACGCTCTTGTATTCTACAACACAGTAAATACTTCTATAAGCCATACCACCCACCGATGCTCTAGCCTCTGACCTTTAGCAACACACAACTTCCTAGCCTCAAATATTTCACCCAAATACTTCTAAATAAAACTATCTTGCTCCAATTTTGTCTAGTCTTAACGCAATTGCATGGCTACCTGTTTTTATCATTATCAATTTCAACTGAATTTTTATCCTTTTGAGTTTGTAGTTCCACTATATCAATATTTCTTTCATCCTTTGTCTTCTTACAATTACGATATAATAACACAATAATCAATACAGCCAGTGAATACAGTACTACTGTGGACAGAAAAACTGGCACAGCAACTGTGGTAATAGTATCTGCAATATAACAGACAATCTGATTATTTGATTTATTCAGTTACTACCTTTACCTGCAAGTGTTGGCAGTAGTACCTGTAGAGTTATACACACTGGTTGTGATCTAGTTCCCATAATAACCTCACTGTCAATGATAGCCTGAGCCTGCACTTGAAACTGATACTCTCTATTGGCAGTTAATCCTTTAATTGTGAGATTTCCATCAATGGCTAGAGCTACTGTCCTAGACTCAGAACTTTCAGACTCTTTCACAGAATATATTATGATATAGTTTGTTAGACCTCTTAGATCTAGTTTCCTCCAAGAGACAACAACAGATGAGTCAGATATTGCCCTGAGAGTCACTTCAGTGACTGCAGCTGTACAATAATATTAAGTATTTAATCACTAGGCAAGGAACACAAGAATATCTTACGTGGTACTTCATGAGAGGATACTACATTGAACAAGCTCTGTGGTCCATGGCCTATTCTGGTATAGGCTATAACAGTGACACTAGACAAGACTACTTGTAGAGAATGTCTTACAATGAGAAATGTAGAAGGAGGAGAGACAGACTTCACAGAATTGCTACCATTAATGAGATATCTAACATCATACTTAGTAATAACTCCATTGGGTCGGTCTGGAGGACACCATGAAATGTTGATGAAGAAAAGTTCAGGTTTCACCAAAACTTTTGACACTCTACCTGGAACTGGATGCAGAATAAATCAGTTACACCTGCTCCTCTATGATCTCTTCTTAGATTAGTTTTTAAATATTAATGAACACTCTTACTTTCTAAAGTAGAACCTAACCTTTATAATATATTCATTATTAAAAAAAAATTAGTGTCAAGTATCACAATCAACAATACTTTAATACGATACACAATTTTTTTGTTCAAAAGGTCAAAAATTGAAACCCAAGAGTTTTTCAAGCAGGATTTTTTTGCTGGTGGTTAGAGACATTGTGTTTACTTAGCTTAACCAGCATAAAAAGAAAAACAATTTACAATCTCAAACAATCTGTGTCTAACAGACCAGGTAACCAACAACAATGTACTAATTTGTACAAGAGAATGCCAGTATGAGGAGGTACTTTATGACACAGAACTAGTAAAGTGGTTTTTAGACATCTGTATAAACAGCACCAGCATCCTGAATATAGTATTGAGTTACTTGTAGTGAACTATTAGTATAAAAAGAAAAACTGAAACTCAAGGGTAGCTCTTAGGAAGTGCAGCTGTTAATGTAAAACTATAATTGCAAGAAAAACAAGTTTGTTTAAGTTCACAATGGCATAAGAGCAGCTACAAATATTGTATATTGTAGTCTTCTTGTTTTTAACTATCAACAAATCTATTTGAGAAATCTAGCACAAAAAAAATGAGTTGTGTAAAATAATGCAATAGTTATGTTTTCAGATGGTGGTATAGATCAAAATTACTTTTTGAGCACAAAAACTGTTACAAACTTTAACATTGTTAAAAAAAAATCGTCATTAAAATGACATGATCAAATCAAAATAAGCAGAAAGAAGATATTTAGCTATAGTGTACTAAATCAACACAAAAGAGGCCATTATTTGGATTAGAGAATATTACATAGTGATGTTATTTGCTTGGAGACAGATGAATAGTAAGTCACATTTCCCGCCATTACCCTGCTGAACCCACAAAGAAACAAGTGCTTACCACATAAGAACACATATTGGAGTACAATCACGGGGGGGGGGGGAGTGAGAGTTAGGATTGTAAAAAACAAAAAAAATATTATTGATGAGAGAATGAATGATGCTAAAATATTTGTTAAAGTGTGACAGAGTATAATGTGAAATAAAGTAAATGGTGAAGTTAAAAAACAACATTATTGCTGAGCAGATATTAAACTCTTTTCTAGATGGAGCCTGAACATTCATCAAATTTACTACAATGTTTTTTACTTACTATCTTCCTCAGTTGTTGCCAGTGTAAACTCTGAAAATGGACCGGTTCCATTAGCATTGACAGCTGCAATTCTAAATCTGTAGTCAGTGTAAGGAAGCAGGTTGTCAAAAGTGTAATAATTAGAGTACATTCCATTGATTGTAGCAGTGTCCAGCCTTCCATTGACCTGACCTCCCTGTATTGTAAAGCCGGTTATGTTTCCATTACGGTCGATGCATAACACTGTTCTCCACGATAATTGAACACTATTAGATGAGATGTTTATGGCAACAAGATGACGAGGAGGTGCAGAGGGAGCTGCAATTATATATTATAAGCTAATTTTAGTGAATATCTACTACTTCTGACTGACTAGTACCACTTTAATATCCTTAAATAATTATTTGCATTTGAATGTAATACATACTTGATTAGAGGCAGAAACAGCATTTGAAAAGTGGGGGGTGGGCCTCAGATGGCCAGAAGGCAGATTGGAGTGTAGCACTTTAGAACTATTTTTAGGTAATGGTGTCACACATAGGTAACACTGTGTCTTGACATTGTCTAGATTCCACATTTTTTATTAGAAGTTGACAACCATTTAAATAATGACTTTTTTGTTGTTCCTTTTTCTTTCTTTCTTTTTTATTATTCTCTCACATAGTTTGTTGTCAGTTAACAAATAACTGCTATTCATCACATTAGTTTATTTAGGTGAAAGTGTTGTGGTTACATTAATCCCAAATCTGATCTAGTGCAGTTTTGATCTAAAAAAAACTATAAGTAGACAAAAAAAATTTTTTTTTAGTTTGTCTGACTGTTTGGGGCAGGGAATATCGGACATCTTCCTCTGAGCAGCTCCAATGGGATAGGAGAAAAAAATGCTCTGCCAATAGAATTGCCCCCAAGAGAAAGGATCTAACCTCCCAAGACTAGGTTGAAACAAATAACACAAGTGTTGAACACATGTTGATTCTTTCTGGAGAACTTTAAGTAATAATAAATATGTAACCAAAACACTAATGTGATCACTACAGTGTGGGCAATAAGTGATATTATATAGTCAAAGAATAAACAATGTGGAGGGGGGCTTTAATAAAGGGTTAATCGAGCTGTAGATGATTCTCATCATCAGCACATGTAGTATAGTATTTGGGGTTAATAGAAAAACTAAAATAGTACAAGGTAGACAACAAGTCTCTATTCAATGGTTTTTGCTTGAAGTAATAATAATTACTGGCATGCAATAGTTCAATGTAGCAAATAATTAGCCCAATACACAACTTCATACTAGTAATAATCAGTTGTATCTTGTTGTTGTTGTTTTTTGTTGTTGTTGTTGTTGTTCTTTTTATTTGTAGTTATTGTTGCTGTTGTTTGTTTCTTTTTAAATTTACCTGCAGGCAGAGTTGTGATTTTGGTGACATTTAAGACACGCAGACCCTGTTGTCCTCTTGCTGTTACTCTGACAGAATAAGTACTGGCTTCTTGAAGACCAGAAACAGTTATATTGTGAGTCCTGCTGGTTGCTGTCTGATGGTCCTCATAGTAACGACACAAGCCAATGTATTCTCTAATAAATGAAACACTGTATTGGTCAGCAGGAAGAAGATGAGGGTCTAAACTTATAGAAGCTGATGTAGCTGTAACTTCTTTGCTAACCAGCACATCATCTAAATAACATTTAAAATGAGTTTTTTTTAATAATTACAAAACAACAAAAGACAATTAGTTTTCAAGGTTAAAGCAAAACTAGCTACTACTCTATTATAGCTACACCTGCAGCATTGCATGCTTAGACTTAATAATGAAGCACATTTCAAACAAGTTTTTTCCATTATGGCCCTAAAATTAGACTACTTGGAACAAATTTTTAACAAAGTAATTAGTATAATAACAAAATGTGTCTGGTCTTGTAAACCAATTAGCTACAACACAAAACAGATGTCTAAAAATACTGAATTAATGGCAGTTTCATATAAGGCATAGTTCACTGAAGAACAACTGAGTGTCAGGTCATGAACTCTATGCACTATGTAGCCTGAACATAGAGGAATCTTCCATTTTGTGGCTAAGTTAATGTATAGTAGTTATATATGACTGCTATCACTAAATAATAATTCAGTCATTCCAGCCTGAAATAATTATATTTTCTCAGTTTTAGCAGCCAATATGTTTAAGTAAAACTTAACCCTATGAAAAGTCGGGAAAATTTGCTATTGAATAAAGTGATATCACATTTTTATACTGTAGCAGCTAATTTATCTCTGACTTATTGTATCTGTCCCAGCCCCTTATAATTACACTATATTCTGATGAAAACTTACCTGAACCATTAACTAGATTCAGAATAAAACACACTGCTGCTATTTTCACTAGCATCGTGTCAGTCAAAAAAAACATGAAGCAGTGCAAATGGAATGATCGTATTCGAACAAATAAGACTGTTGCTCTGCACGCACGCTAAATATAGGCACTTACTGTACATTTTATAAAATCGCGGCGCAACAACCAGGACTGAGCCCGTAGAACTAACTTTCCAGAACGAAATATGCCGTAGAAATTCAGCATTCTGCCTGCATAAACCAGGATGGTTGACATGGTACTAAAAATCCAAAATGCCATTATGCCTAGAGGCTACCTTTTCTGATTCCAAACGCCCCAAATTCCTCCTCAATGACGTCTTGCTATTGTGACAGGCGCTGTAAGACTTGTTTAGCGTGGGAAAAAGTAATACAACAAAAGAGAGTTTGAAGTTCCCTGTTGTTTGACTATCCCAAATCAATGGAAGAATTAACAGAACACCAACTAAAAGTTTTGTATAATGTCATGGAAAAAATACGCCATTCTAAAAAGGAACTCATTGTCATGAAATTAGGGGAGGAGACAGCATTGTCAGTGATGGCATACTTACCTTACATGTTAGGGAAAGGCATTGTAAAAGGCCATAAACCAAACCTACTTTCTAGTAAGCCTATATTGTTACTAACCACTTCAGCCTACTCCTTAGTTAAGCTCACATTAGTCTTTGGCAAGGATTCCTTTCTCAGCAAAAGTGGAGTATTAGAGTCTACGGATTCTGGTGGCCCATATTCTACTTATGTTGTATCTACACAAGAATTTTCAGACCACCAACTGGAAAAACATGATATAATTATGGCAGGGACATTTCATTATGACTGGTTTTCAAAGGACTATTTCAGCTTTATCGTTATCTTTGGTATTAATTATATATCACCTGATGTACAAAGAGATATAATATTGCAGTTTCCAAGAGCCAAGTTTGTACTTATATATAATAATGGAGCTGGAGAAGAAGACATTTGTGAAGTGGCAAACTATGATGACCAGCTGACTGATGTGCTTCATATAACCCACCTTAATAGTGCCAAAAATTCGACAGAATATAAGGAACTGCCTAGAACTGATAGAGGAATAGGAAATAATGCAAGACATACTTCAATACAGCTAGAAAAAGAATGTGAATTCGATAAGGATGTACCTCCACTTAACCTTTTTATCCCATTTCTTCAAGACTGTCGGGAATTGAAAAAATATAATACTTATCCCAAAAATCAAGACTTGTACCAAAATGAAACAAAGAGTGTCGCCCAAAAGCCTGCATGTCCTCCTACAGATGAGTTTTCTGACACCAACAATTCCACATTGCATAAAAAAAAGTCAGTGAATACTTCGAGTGTTCTACCATCCAATCAACCATGCCTACAACCACCAATACTTACCACTTTCAAACCTACAGCTTCTAACATCATTTCACCAAAACATTCATCCATTCCTAACATTGAGAACCATGCCCACTTCCAACTGCCTTACTGCAATCATTATTCCCCCACAAACAGCAGTCTATACAATGTTCTCAATTCCCGCCATTTTGATCAACATATTGGCTATATCACAGAGAATCCTAACTATCCAACACCGCATTATCAATATCCACAGTCTAATTTCCTGCCAGTGCATCACTTTTGTCAACAGCACTACTCACTTCAACCCCAATACCAGACACAAGCCAACCACAGTGTTCATCTTTCTTATTCTCCTCAGTACACCCAAACGTTCCAACACCCATCTTCTCACTCCCACTCATCGCAAGGAGTACATGTTCCTCATCAGACAATTCCTTATTGCCATCATGAAAATGTTGCTATGACAACACCCTGTCATGCTCTCTACCCAATGCAATCTTCTTATGTACAGCTGGCACAGGCAATGTCATATTTAACTCAACTAAACCCGGATTCTCAACATCACCCAATTCATAACTACAACTATCAATAAAACTGCTACTCCAAGCCTCTTTTGTTTACATTGTATAATCTGTTCCGCTCCACCATAATATTATTGTTGTTGTCTTTAAATTATAGCTAAATCAGATAGTTAGAAAGCATTTTATGGTGTTACTTCAGTACACAAGATTAGTTACCAGAAGTTAGTACCACATTTTATATTGACACAACCCTTACCACAAAAAAAAAGACCATGATGATTCTCAATTTTCCATCTTAGTATCATTTAACTTGCTTCATGTCATTATCATTAAACAACATCGTATTTATAATGAAAAATCACTTCCCTGGCATAAAGTACCAAAATTACACCACGGAACTGAATATTTCATCTAACAGTGAGTTACGCTGTGCTGATTGCAATTTCTTCTCTTCTGCTGTACACAGCATCTTCTCTTCCTTATTGAATACAGTACTTGCATCGGGCATTGTGGAAACATCTGAACCATTCATCCAATCACCAGTTCGCAAACAGGTCACATTTGATTGTTCGCAAATACTCCCAGCTGATATTGGAGTCTGTTTACAATTGTCTATTTCCCACATTTGGATCGTACCTCTTGCCACTTTGTAATGTTGATTAAAAAGCATTCTATGAATCACACTGCCAGTTTTTTGTCTACAAAAATACTTTTTTCCTCTAAGTTTTGAAGATATATTTATCCAGAGTAGTGTATTCTTGTATTTCACTGATATTTTTATGTTTTTATGTTTTCTTCGTCTGCCAACTATAGTTGCACTTTGAATGGCATCCTTGTCACTGCATCCAGTGGCTAAAGGCAATGATACTGTCCTATTGAAATGGCAGCACTCAATATTCTTGATATTGTTTGAAGTGTCTTCTAATGATAATTTCACAGTAGCAGTTTCTTTGGTAGTCATAGAACTAAACAGTATATAAATAGATAGAGAAGTTATCACATGTACCACTTTCATGAACATAAGCATAAAATGGAGACACTTCAACAGCTTTATATTAAAGACTATACAGTAGCAAAGACATTATTACTATCATAAAAAAGATTATGTCAGGGTCTTGTTACAAAATGATATGTATGTATGTTGTACTACGAAAATTATTGGCAAAACATAATCATTCTGTATAGATTGCAAACATGAAATCTATATAGAATCTATGACACTAACTACTGCCTCTACTTGTCCCCAAACAAAGAAGGCTTTACAGTATGGGTGTATATGTGTGGTAATTCAGACTTCAAATGAAACAATTCTATGCATTCTGATAGTCTGTCACCCACCACAGTAGCACAGTAATATCTTCTGTGTCTCAAGTTATTACTCCCACTCTAGACTTCTAACTAACTAAATTACTACACACAACACTAATTGCAAATTGTGCCGCTAAATTGGCTATTGCATACATTAGTAGCCCCTTCAAAAAAAATTTATTATAAAATCAACCTTTCCATGTCTTCTGTAGATACTGCAACACCAAGATCCAAATCATCATGAACATCACAGTTAGATGGTTTCCAATGGCATGACAAGAGTTCTTGAACTCGTTGAGGTAAAGGATCACTGCTTCCCACTTTGCTGCCATGCAGCATCTTGCCACAACATTGAGACAGTACTACCAGTTGATACTTCACCATATACCTGTACCAAATCATCAAACAATGATGGTTCATTCATTTCTAAAATTATACTAGTGGTGCGCTCGAATAGCGCAAATGCATGGCGAGCGAGCAGACTCCTTTTACAGAAAAATAGGACAGAAATTACATCTAACTGTAGTGCACAGTGTAACCCTTTCCATTCTCAGTTAGCATCAGAGAATCTAAAGTCTCTGATCCCAGACTAAGGAAGTGGACCCATGCATTGTAGCCCTCTTCTCTGGTTTAGCAGCTAGTCTACCAACCTTCATGCGCAGCTTGACAAATACTTCACAATTGTTTCAAGAAGAGAGTAGCTATAAACTTTTTGGTTGAAACAAAGTTGCAAAAGGCAGTGCAGCAGGATTCTCCGCGCTCGTTAATTGAAAAATACTGGAACTGTGAACGCTTTACCTAACTTACGTAATTAGAAGCGCGGGTGAAAATTTTTGACGTACGCATACATACCTATATATATATATATATATATATCTGAAATCTCAATTGAACACGACTGAGAGTCAGCTTCACTCGCTTCGTTCGCTCGCTGAAATACTATAATTATACAACAAAGAATCTGGAAGAAAAAAAAGAAAAAATCTATATTATGAACTAAAAGTTGATTTATCCATTAGCACAAAAAGTGGCAGATACCTGTTCTCCAAATTGACACCATATATCTTACTCATTTATTATCCACTTATTAAATGTCTAGATTATGCTAGCACAACTACAAAATAAATTCCACAACAGCATACAAACAATGTAATTGTTGAAACAACCTCTTTCCCCCACTCACCAGATTCTACTCAGAGATGCCAATGCCAGTAAATTAGTCGGTACAAAAAGAGCTCTCTTGAATTGATTCTCTACTTCCCTGCAAGCCCACGAACAAATTAAGAAAACAAAGGTTCGTGCAGAGCAATAAAAAATAACCTCCACTAATGGAACTCTACCTAATGCTTTAACTGCCATGTTTTACTAAAATACCGCAAACTCGGATGGTTAAGCTTATAACTCTAAATAGTAAAGAAATGGGCACTTAATAAAATTAAAAGGCGCTTACCTATGAATCAATCTATATACTTATATTGCATACATACAGTCCCACAAAACAATTTAAAATACTAAATTGGTATTGATGAAGCCAAATATTGTGTAGCTATAGCTACCAAAAACTTACAAAAACGAGACTTCACAGAACTGGAATAAATTTTGCAAGAAAAGAAGGTTTTGCTGAATTCTGTTACCTCCCCTCACTGCATTTCTACAAAAGGGTAATTATTAAATTACTTTCCCCATATCGAACAATTATACTGACTACACCCATAATCATATAGTATGACAGTATAAGTTGGAATTAGCTCTACTGTTAGAGATAAGCAGCTTGTAAATTGTGTTTATATAAACGAAATGAGGAGTTACACAACATGAAAAGGTTAGCATTAGTCAGTCTTACAATTTAAGCATTCTTGGAACTTTTTTCCTGTCAATGTGAAGCCTCTTATACTTTCTTAGGTCCTTCATTACCTGTACACAGCCATAGAAACACAAGTAGATGCTAATGGTTGACAGTAAAGCACATCTTACCCTCACAAGCATCTGATAATATTTTTCTCTTCTGTGCTGGTTTCTTCCTCTAGCTAATAGCTTAGAGAACACCTCCAGCTCTGTCCACAGCAGTTCTATGTCATCTGATTTACCAGCCATTATCTAGCAAGACAACATAGCACAACAGTAGTAAGCAATCAAAAGGACACAAACAATGAGTAGCCACAGAGGCTCTCTATTCACACAATGGACAACTTGTGATGGGAATTTTACGTTATCAGGAACTCCAGGAGCGTACCATGAATTTTACTAAAATGCAAGAGCACAAGTTGATGTCAAGTAAGTAAGTGCAGGGTGAGACTCATGATTTACAGTCTGACTTTCCTCAACTATCCTCTACCATCTGAGAATCTTCAACCACCCTCTGCATATCCTTAACTATACTATGACTGCCCTCGGTCATAGTATTATGGGGATGTTCCGATGAAGATCCCCACTAGTCTAGCTGAATACTGTTCACAACCAGCACATGTAATTGAACATGTGGTAAAGGTATGACCAAACGTGAACATTAAACACAAAAATGAGAATGAATTTATACGAATATTCATAGTTCACTTGGCCACTATAGTATATACATGTACTCCCTGTTGCCTACAGAATTGTTGTAGTGTTTGATATTATTATCCACTAAATAAAATTATAGCCTGAACGGATGGTCTATTTAAATTGTTACAATTGCAGAAAAGCTTTCTCAATTACACTGGAGTACACTCTAAATAGAATGAAGGCTCTCGAGATGAATGCAGACCCAAAATTATTGATGAGTAATCACTTATCAATAAAACCCTTCTTACAAGCTGGAATTTATAATTAGTTGATGAGCAAGACATTTTTATGAAAATAAAGCATATGCTAATTCATATATAACAAGCAGTGCTTTGTTTGTTATGTTATATGGATGAAGGGATTTGGCTGCTACATATCCCTGCTACCTGTGCATAACTAACAACAGGAATACACAATACTTTAGAAGGAGCTTCGTGAAAGTCAGTTCATAGTTTTGTCATGAAAGATTAACTTATCTATCCTAGATGATTGTTCATTATCACTGAGCAAAGCAATCATGAGCACATTGCTTAGCGAGTTCAAGCAAAATATGGCTGCCTTGATTTTCCTTTACTTCTTCTACTATGATGTATAAACAGTGGCCTACACTGATAAACTGACTTGACCTAGACAAACTAAATCTCTTTACAACAGGTTCAGCTCACCAGTAGGCCTTGCCCAATTATGCTAATATTTTTGCCTATTATTCTATTCTTTTATGCTGCCTAGTCTTACCTATTATTCTCCTAAATCCTATTCTTATGAGCTTACCCATTATTCTTCTATAATAATTATTCGATGGTCAGAAAAATTCAGATTATCACAGTACAAATATAGCAAATTACACATTTTCATGCTTCACAGATTTGATATGCAAATTTAATCACACTCTTCTTTAGTGATGTTTCTCTACAAGCAGAGCAAAAAAGATTCTTATTTGTGACTGTCAAGGGGATACTGCTTCGTAGCACACTAGGTGTAATTGTTTTAGGATCATCTGCAGTTTTACCTTTGCTTTTTTTTGCCCCAATTGGAGGAGGGTTAAGTGTTTTCTTGACAATTCAGAAGAAGTAGGACTATGAAGCTTGTCCAATAGTGAGATTACTTGTACCTCATTGGTGTCCTGAGTGGACTCACTGCTAGTATACTAGCACTAAAATCATCAGTTAAGGTTGAAGAACTAGAAGCCATGCTGTTTTTTTTCACTAAACTGCTGATGAAGCTCATTGCACTGACTCCACCCACTGTCTCCACCCACTTCCTCTCAAATTGTACCTATTATTCTGGCATTATTCTGCTATGCTAGAGCATACCTATTATTCTCAAAATTATGCTAGCATAATTGGGCAAGGCCTACTCACCAGCATCGCACGAGTTACCAATTTTCTCCAAACTCCAAAACTCCACCTACAACACCGGATGTAAGTGGATTGGCAGCACTAAGTAACCGCGATAGTCTCGCGTGTTGTTGACACGCGGTGGTGGGGGTGAGTACTACTGTATTTAGCTAGGGTGAGGGATTCGCTGTGGTGTTACCGCCGGATGGCTGCCTTAATAAAGAAATGCTACTCCGCAAAGATTTTCACCATTGAACCTGCAGTGTTTATGTACATGATGGGCGGGAGCGTACTTATCATTCTTTCAGAGCAGTACTATTTTAAAATGTATGGACTCCAAGTGCTATTGAACACTTCATTCCAACTAAACAGCTCTGTTTGCATAACCAGTGACCTCTTGGCCTCTTATACTGGTAATAATGAGTCCTACAAGATAGTGCAGACTTATTCTAATCATCTGGTACTGTATGTGGAATTGGTGAACAAGTTATCTTCCATTCTGGTTACCACACTCCTCATAACACCACTCACAGATAGAGTGGGACGCAGGATCGGGCTAATCCTCCCGGGTGTGGGCAACGTCATCCAGGGGTTGTATATGGTCTTCATCATTAAATATAATTTAAATCCATATTACTTCATTTTGGGTGGATTAATTTCAGGAATGTTCGGTGACTTGACAAGCACTTTAGCAACTAGTTATGCTTATACCGCAGATATCAGTCGAGTTCGTTGGAGGAGCTTGAGAATTGGTATAATAGAGTGTTTCATGGCAGCAGGCAGTAGCGTAGGTCAGCTATCAGCTGGATACTGGTTGGAAGCCATCGACTGCTATTACATTCCACCGATGATTCTGTATATAGCCTCTAGTGTAGCAATTATTGTATATATCATGGCATTTGTTCCTCCAGAACTTACCAAACAAGAGAGAAGGGCTCGACTACAACAGCGTGAAAGTCTGCTCACTAGTTACAGTAAAGGTTTCAAGCTGTATTGTGGCGGTTTGAACTTGAGGGCTACCTGGAAACTTTATGTAGCTACTATATGCTCTAATGTGACAATATTGAATATTTATGGCTCAATACTTCTCTCTGTCTTCTACCTTAAGTCTCCTCCTTTGGGATTTACATCTTCTCAGATAGGTATTTATCAATCAGTACGTTCCCTGTCCCAAGGATTGGCTAACTTCTTTATCACTGGATTGCTCGTGGCAGTTAATGTGGCAGACGTATGGTTGATGCTTCTGGCATTTGCAGCAGCCGCCATTTGTGATACACTTATGGGACTGGCAAAATTATCCTGGCAGATATATACACGTGAGCTAATACTGTACTGTATTCAGGTCTTACTTTAATGTAATGGTAAAAGAATACCATATCCATTTTCTATTTCCCGCTCTAAAAATGAATAAAAATAGCTGTCATTTATGCTGATATTATCACAATTGAACTTGTAGAAGTGTAAAATGGTATGTTTTGCTCACTTAACTTCAGAACTATTATTTCTCTGCAGTTGCTATCTTTCAGGGATTAGAAGGAATTGCTTGGGCTGGCTCACGTGGATTGGCATCTAAATTAGCTTCAGCTGAAAAACAAGGTAAGAAAAAATGTTTTTAATTTGTTACAGTTAATTTTATTTTTTTAATTGTGAACATTCACTTCTATTTCAAAATGTTTTACTTTGACATTTCATTGTAGGAACCAGTCACAGTGAGTGGTTCTCTATGTATATCTATATAGTGCATGGTAAAGGGTAAATCTTTCCCCAACCTGGTGAAAGTGTCAACACATTTCACTTTTAATAGGTAGCTATTTAGAATTTTTAGCAACTGCTTATTTTTGGGTATGCAGGGGCTTTGTTCTCTATCATTGCATCTCTGGAATCTATGACCAGTCTGTGGTCCAGTGTTTTATGGCCAGCTATCTATCCGGCTACTCTTCACCATAATATACCTCATGGAACAACCTACTTCATCATGGCCTCAGGCAGCTTCCTCACTATCCTACTCTTGTTGTAAGCAAGTGCTCATTACCATATCAGTACCATACTATTGTCGGGGAATGGCAGAGAATCCACAAATAGATAATATGCCCAGCATTATTGCAATCCAGAGACTTTTCTATATGTATGAGTAATAGCACGGGTAACTGTGCTATCGGGATTAATAGCACGAGTAACGTGATTGAAATAGCACAAGGCGAAGCTGAGTGCTAATTCAGTTGATTTATGAGTCCTTGATCCCTAATAGTACAGGTTACCTATGCTTTTACTCGCTAATAGTAGCCCAGCTTGTTGGGTTATTGTTGTCTTCTTTTTTGTTGTTGTTGTTGTTGTTGTTTTTTATCATTTGCACTGTAGCTAAACTGTGTCATTCACTCACTATCTCCGTATTTCAGGATAGCTTCCTCTGGAACTTCATTTTCAACCTATGGCTCCTCTTAGTAGCTATGTTGTTTTTTTTAATCCATCTGATAAGGGTAGAACTTCTGAGCTGAAGAATGACATTGTCTCCACTAGAAGCCACTTGAACTGTACATTTTCAAGCCTTAAGCTGCACGTAGTATATGCACTTACCCATACTATTTCACTTAGTTTCCATGCTTTGCGTGCAATTTCACTTTCCCCGTGCTATTTTACTTTCCCTTCAAATTGAACAATATTTCCCATACATTTTTTAATGGGCAATTTACACGCTGTACTAAAAAGAAAGATTGGATAATAAAATTGTCAAATATCTTAGAATATCTCATGGGGTCTGCTATTAAGGATATTGTAAGTGTCATTGAATAATGACTTTATTGAAGGTATATTATGTTTGCATGGAAAATGGGTTATTAACTATGTATTCTTCCAATTTGCAGATCTCTGTTTCTGGTTGGAAAAGATCACAAGATAAATAAGACCAATCAGATTGCATGTATTAATGATAACGAGGAACAACCTCTTTTAAAATAATTGGTAGTATTTTCAGATCTTTTTGTTGATAGCAATCATATCTATCAAACTTATTTATGTGAGTGAATCAAGATTTTTCAGTATTGTTATTGACGTGTTTATTCACAAATTGTATTGGATACAGAGCTCAAAAGCAGCTCACAGACTGAGCATGCTTTGCCTGTAGCTATTTAGCTAGGCTAGCACACTA
>WLWD01000382.1_pt1:0-40000 | contig 92040 bp, 80 predicted proteins | sample 6712731 | NCBI WGS metagenome assembly WLWD01 (sample SAMN12718690, study PRJNA576275) | sponge metagenome | isolation source: marine sponge | host: Mycale hentscheli | place: New Zealand: South Island, Marlborough, Capsize Point | collected 2014-11-01
AAAAGCTGCACAGAATTTATTGAAGATACCCTTTATCACACTAACTTCAAAAATGTGACCTTTTTTTTTTTAGTAGCTCAGTGCTTGTTGCCAGGAGCTACTGGTCATTTAGATAGTATACTACTACAAACTACCCTTACTTAGGGAAAATTGAGGTAAAAATGTAATTTAGTATTTCTTAATAGGAGTTAGAATGATAATTAACTTTAGGTTAACTTCATTAAAGTAGCCATTTTTGTAGCGTTCTGAACAATTATTTATCTTGTTAGAGCAAATCTCAACTTTTATCAGACTAAAGGTATAAATTTAACCTTGTTCCTTGTTGTTTGAATTACTGGTGCAGAATGGTTCACCCACCATTTTGTTCAAGCACACCACGACTACTCATAGAAGTCTATGTAGTTATATATATGCCCACATTAGTTAAGCATTTATAAAAGATCAAGCAATGATAGCCCAAACTAACAGCATGCTCTCAAAATCGATTCAAATACACCAATTAGCTACAAGGAAACTTAACTTAAATCATTCCTTACCACTTATTTCTACAGTGTATGGAAGGCCAAATCCCTCCTCCCCAACCACACCCACTGTCGGCACAACACCCGCCGGATTCGGAATCTCTACCATCTCTCCCAGTACAGCGTCCAATATGACACAGTTCTTTAGCACCCATGATAGGCTGTAGAACTTGAACAATCCTTTGAAAGAAGAAACCACCAGAAGGTCCTGACTGATGCTGGCACCCACCATAGAACCAAATACCTGAAATCACAAAACAACAACAACAACAACAACAACAACAACAACAACAACAACAACAACAACAACAACAACAACAACAACAACAACACTATATACATAATATCCTTTAAAGATTCAGTCATTCACAGCTGAATATGACTATGGAGGAAGACTTTGGCAAGAAGTTGAACATCGGGTTAAGTTTAAATATACATTTATCAGCTGAACATAAAAACAGGAAAATACTGCCATGTTTCAGAATATAACTTATTACAGTATTTTGTACAGCCAATAAATTGTGTATTTTAAACTTTACTCAATGGTTCCATTCCCCAGTCTGCACCAACTCATGAGGAGAATAATCATACACAAGAGAGGCTTACACAAGTTGCCACTAAATCCATCTTGCTGAGCTGTCAGCCCAGTTGGATCGGACAACTATTATTTATGCCACTGCTAATTAGCTACTGTTATTATCAGGAGTGATGACCTAATTTACAAGAAGCATTCTGTCCAAACTAACATGAAGGTTGAACAGATTAATTTGTCACACACACACACACACACACACACACACACACACAAAAAAAAAAGCTAGAACACAAAGCCAAGCGCAAGCGGAAAGAAAGAAAAATGACTTGGTGTAGAGGGTGTTTGTAAAGGTGAGTGGAACAGAATCAACATTTACTGTAACAAGTACTATTTGGGTCATCTAACCTCCGCTTAATTCCATCAACTGCTTCACTAATGACAAACTAAAATGATATGAGGTATTGGAACTACAACAAAAACAACTACAATAATAATAATAATATAATACGCTTGTGTGTCAGTAATGACAACAGACGACGACGACGACCGACGGTGTGTGTATTCATGAATAATTCATGAGCTTGTATGGTTTGGCAAAGCATCGTGTCTTGTGGTAGGTAGCGGTAGTAAAAAGCGGTTAATTCTAAAAAGCGGGTGCAATTGACGCCGGAAGGAGGCGTGGGTTTCAAACAGGAAGGCGAAATTACGAAAGAGAATGTGAAAGGCGATTAATCGTGACTAATAAGCATGTGGAATAGGTGAGGTAAGGTGGTGTAGGTTTTAAATGGAAGGGAAGAGAAGGCAAAAAGGCGAGCGATTAATTGTAACTAGAATAAAGGCTGGGGTTAGTTTCCAAAAGGAAGGTGGAAATACAAAATAGAAATTCTCAAAGTAGGACAGAAATTCAGAAGCAGGAGAAATAGACAAAGGGAAAGGGGACTCCATGACTCAAGAAGAAGAGCTGAAGGAAGGAGAGGTGGGGTATAAGAAAAGTTCAGTTCAGAAAAAAGAGAGCAGGAGAGGGAAACTTATGTAACCTTAACCAAGGGTAGAGAATGATAACTGAGCAAGATAACATTATTTTTTTGCAATACGTCAAGCGCCACTATGTGGCGGGGTACTTGCTAATTATAATAATAATAATAATAATAATAATAATAATAATCTTGAACGTTAATGAATGAATTAGATATAGACACCTACCACAGGTACAACTTAACCTCAGCCTTCATCTTGAAGCATGCCACAAGTCTGAGAGGATGGATCTTGAACAAGGCAATTGATATTGCCTTGGAAGCATGGACAACAGACTTCAGTTGAACCGTGTGCAGATAATCCGCCCAGTTCAGATAGCTGCAGTTCGAATCAGAGAAGAGAAAAATAAACCCCAAACAGTCCCATTAATGTCAGTACACCAATGAGCAGGAAACAATGGCAAGCTAGTTGTCATTTCCTATCCTAAGCATTTCCTTTACCTGTATTTCACTATTGTAGAGAGAAACACTGTCTTCAATACTTTACCAGAGTCTGCAGATAACACCTTCAGGAATCCATCAGTAGTGAGTACTAATAGACACGCCTCTTTCTCCTCAGGTGATGTAGGGCAAGTAGTCTGAAATTCCATATATGGTAATGATTGTAATGTTTTCAATTGACTCACAGAATGACTTGGGGACTAATCAGAATTAGTGTACGCCCCTCCACTTAAACAATTAATTGGTTGTGAATAAAATGGTGGTATTAGTGGTTTCAATTCTTCAACAAATCCCAGACATGGCTAGGTGAAAATCACTGCTATTTAACATCCAATCTATGAAGAATGTTGGTAAGGGATGGAAATATGGTGTCTGAAATTCAAAGAATTCTAACGCACACCTCATCTTGTGTTCAAATACCATCTCCAACATAAACATGGTATGAGCATGCTCAGTGTCATAGTTTACAACTACAACAATAAATATGCAACAGTTGATTAGGATGTTGTGAATCTGCTGCGTTTAGGACTCTGGGGCCTCCAGCTGTGACATCTGAGCATAGTGAGGACGCTATTGGAGGCCATTTTTTAAACGATGCCAATTGACAATACGCAAATCTAACTTTCTAGAATGTAACAAAATTTAAACCTAAAGAAACAAAAAAAAAATTTTGACCATAAAGCCTAGAGTGTTGCACTAAGCGGTTCAATTTACTCAATTTTTAAATGTTGCAGACAATGAATCTACTTAAATAGGATCACGTAACAGACCAATCAGATTGCTTGCATGTGACTAGCTATGTTCTAAAATGATGTAATACAATCATACATGCTCAGATCACCCCCTTACATTCTCGTCCAATCTGTATGGTAAAGGGTAGAAAACAATTTCCAATATCCTACACCACTGACAATTATCATAACAATATATTGTACACATATAGTAGGCACCAAAAAAGTTATGGATTTTGTTTCACAGTACAGCCGTAAAATGGTAGCTTTTTTTACTGTAGTTATTACTGTTGTGTTACGTACCGTTTAGACTAAACAACCAATACCTGTTTATGAGAACGTTTAAAAAAAACAGTCAAGTTTTTTACATCGATTCACTGCTATTTTCTAGTTAAATACTCTTCCATAGCTATATCAGCTAACTAGGTCTTGTATCACCCGTTAAACGCTGCAGGGATAGTGTGAAATAACTCTTACTAAAGTATAACTTGCATCAATGAAGCTAGCTGGCTGAAGTCGTGATGGGCACAATGTTTTAAACTTCATAGGCTTTCTGCTAGCTACTACTGGACCACTGACAGTAAAAAAAAATAAATCTAAGCCCGTGAGAGCTCGAACATCTAGAAAACATCAATACCATGCGGTGGCCAAATTCACAATTCTTCGCGAAACCACTTAAAATTGGACGGCTTCAATTTTTTTTAACACATAAGCTTTGGCCACAGGAGCCTAAAAAATCAGAACGTTTTATTTTATTGGATGATTTCTTATATTTTTTAGAGCAAGCACAGGGTAAATGGGGGGGGGAAAATGGTAACAAGGTTGAACAAAATGACTATATTTTGTCAAATGGCATACCATTCCCCCCCCCCCCCCCCCCCGTTGTTTTATCATGTCATGTGATGGTTGATAGGTGAAAGCAAATGTTGTGCGCAAGAGCACCAATCTCCCGAGGCTCCAAAGACTGGACCTGGTAAAGGGTCCAGCCTCGGAGTCTGAGCACATTATACAAAGGGAAAAACAGTGTAAACAAAGGAAAAAATGGAAAAAAAAATGATAAGACAAAGTAAAAGACGGTGGCCATACTACGGAACGAAATTCGGAACTATTTTGCGTCTACTGTATATACAATCAATCACGTTGTAAAAATCATCTCACTATGTGACAGTGGTAAAGAAGAACTTCTTTGATCCTATAGAACGGCTCCCTCCTGAAGCCATGGTCCTCTAGATCATACTGGAGACTGGGAACTCCTCCCACTCCTTCATGACGGTAACACTGAAGATACGATTCAAAATATGTCCGTCTAGTCAAAGAGAAATAAGAGAGTGAGATGCATTAGACTTAGCAACCACTTCAATTATAATAATAATAAATTAAAACTTAAAACTAATAATAGCAATTTTTCTCGTTCTAACAGCCAATATTGTTAATTAAAACTTAACCCGACGTTTCGACTTCTTGCCTCCAGATATCTTGCTGTTTACATTGTGTTGTTATATCACCACGGGGAGTTCGACCTCAATTGACCCCTGAAGAGGACTTCGGCAAGAAGTCAAAACGTCGGGTTAAGTTTTAATTAACAATATTGGCTATTAGAATGAGAAAAATTGCTATTATTATAATTATTTCAGCTGAGAATGACTGAATAACTTAAAAGCTAATTATAGTTTACCAGTGTGATAATCATGCATCATTGTATTGCTGTAAACACGTAAAAAAAAACCTTTAGTGTCATTGATTATAGGGTGTGTCAACTGGATATCTAGTCAACTATATTAAAATGACACTCAAATTATGTTGTTCTTATTTTTAACCAGAAGGATTCAAGCTGTGACTGATTGATACTGAAACTGACACCCTGACAGCTGGCACTGACCAACTTCTTAGAAATCCATCCCAGCTTGTACAGTGAAAGCCAGCAATATCATGTATTGAAAAAACAAAGCATAACCAGGATGTTATACAAGAAATATCCCTTTACCAATTCTGGTATGACAGAGTAAAGGATAAGGACTATTAGCTAGACCTCACCTGTCTGAACCAATATCCATGTTCCTCTTGGACTCTCTCTTCCATACTGGACTGAACTTAGAGCTAGGCTGCAGCAACATAATAAAACCATGGTAACGGTAACTAACCAACTGCAAGGACAATACACATTGCATTGCTGGGATTGTAGATGATAAGGTGTGTGGGGGGGGGGGGGGGGGGGGGGGGGGGGGGGGGGGGGTGTGTAATAATTTTTTTCATATCACTGCACATTTTAAAATTGGTAAAGATGTTTTGAGTATTATTCACACTATCCACTTTTCTTGTGACACACGCAAGTATACATGACTGCATGTATACATGACTGCATGTATACATGACTGCATGCACATGTGCTTACTCATGTATGAGTATACATGTGTGTACCAGTGAGTGCTTGAGTTTGGCTAATTATGCCCTTGTGTCTCATGCTCAGTGTATGTATAAAAGTGTGCAAGTGTGTGTGTGTGTGTGTGTGTGTGTGTGTGTGTGTGTGTGTGTGTGTGCTCGAGTGTGTATTTATATACCACTTGCAAATATTTACTGTGCTATGGATACAACTCCACCATTCTTAACAAAGAGCTTTGTAATAATTCATTGTTGTCATCTGGTTCGGACTTCTCCGACATTAATGTTTAACAACATTCTAACAAGTTCCACCCAAAGCAGCTGTCACAGGTAGCTGTACTGTATCCTGCCAGGGAGACCTTTTACCTAAAACATAAGAAGTATTCATAGGAGGCTGAGGGTGGGGGCTGGAGAACCCTCAAAGTTTCGGAAGAGGGGCTCGGCCCTCCAAAATTATACATCAATAAAAACAATTTATTAGTTAGTTTCTTAGGCAATCACCGCTGAAAAAGAAAGTGGAAAGCTCGCTACTATTTTAGCACGATCCAGTCACTGATGTGGGGAAAAGGCCTGATGCTACTGGGTGTAGTAACTACTCACCACTCACTGGCTACACAGGAACTGTCGGCAAGATCAGAATTGACACTAACACAGCTATCTGTCCCACCGAGCACTAACAAAACACCACCTTGCACTATCAGTGGCTGGCTAGCTTCACTGAGAAGGCCATTCGTGCAACTATAGCACATGCGTAATAGACTTATTAAATCAAAATATTTTGAATATCCAAAATCCAATTTTTGAAGTCGGCCAGTGCTCAAGAAACTAGTACATTAAAAAAAAAATTGTATGGCCTAAATTGACCAATAATTACTCTCAAGTCGTATTAAATGACACTTGGTTGTGATTTACTATAATAAAAGTTATACAAAGCTTGTCATTGTGAGTTCACACTTGCCAAATTGTCTCAAAAGCTCCAGGACAGTCCCAGATTTTGCACTCAGCCATTGCCCTGCAACACAATTGCATACATTCTGCTGTTTGCCGGAAAGTCTAGGCTCATTGATAAAGTTCATAACTGCTTACTATGCCTGATCTGCAAATCTGCAAAGACATTACTTAGCCGATCCTATAGCTAGTAAGTTAGTGGCGTGTAACTCACCACGCCTCCACCTTCCTAAATATTGGTTTTAAAAATTCAAAAATAGAACTTCATGTTTCTTTAAATTTGCAGTTTTTTAAGTATAGCCTTATGATAGATTCAATTGGAAGTTAAGTTACAGCTCAATTTACTATCAGTTGAAGGAGACCACATGCACAACTTACTGTGGCCATCTGTCCACACTACATATTGTACTGTTCCTCCTCTTTTGTTATGAAGCTCAACAGTAACTCACAGTGAATACGTAACCTATTGATTGTTTGGTGTGGTTTAGTGTCCCTGAACTACAACTTGCAAGGTTGGCAACTCTGTGAGTTAGAAATTTATAGACTTACACCCCCCCCCCCCCCCCCCTAAAAATTGAAGTACTTTTACAATAACATCAACAGTAAATGAGCTTCCTAAGCATACGGCAACACAGCAAGTCCCTCTTGTAGCAGCATTTTTCTACTCGGCTCGTCCACAAGCCGTCCAGAACGCTTCTCTCCGGCAGTTTGAGATCGTAAGCGGCCATGTCGACCTTTTACCGAACTTTATTAATCATTATTGTGCCACTGGAATGCGGAAACAACCGCAACTCAGCTGCTAACGAGCATTAATAATGGACTCATTCGTCGGTGAGTTACATTTGGCTTACTGTAAAACTGGAATAGTCTAAAGTCGCTACGTTTTTAATATGGCTACGCTTATTGAGGATAAAAAGTCTAACCCGTGGAAGTCGCTTTCTTCCAGCGATAACTTGACGTCTTTACCTGAACTCAACAAGAAGACTCTGCTACGAGCTATGAAGGACAGATTCCTGCAGGACCACATCTACACAGACGTGGGAGATATCCTGGTAGCAATAAACCCATTCTCCCAGCTTCCTTTCTACGGGAATGACTGGTTGGATGCATTCAACAGGGAAGACCTCTCTGATTTTGTTCCCCATATTTACAAAGTTGGGGCTAGAGCATATAACTCCATGATACAAGGCAAGAAGGATCAGGTCTGCGTCATTAGTGGAGAAAGTGGGGCTGGAAAGACTGAATCATCTAAGCTAATTATGAAACAGGTAATTCTGCAAATTGGATAACTACCAGCTCCAATGCAGTCACTTGTGGTGGTATAGTAAATAAGGTCATATTTAGCTATGAAAATGGGATGAGAGCATAGTTCAACAATATCAAGTGTACATTTGCTATAGTATGTTTTCCTTATTTAACAGATCATGCACATGTGTAAATCATCAGCTGGAGTGGGGCATTCCTTGCAGCACAAAATTACTCAAGTGAGTAACACAGTGTAATAGCTGTTCAACATCAGCTTATGGTAGGATTATTGTTGAAATTGATCCTGTGCAAGTGGAAAAAAATTAAATTCTATATTATGTTGGTGAAAATCAAACTTGATAATTGGAATAAACAGTATATTAATTGTATGTAAGTGTAAGGCACAAGTGTGAACACAATCAACAATTTTTTGAATTCCAATGCAATCAAAGAACAAGTAACTAGATTGTAAAGACATTATGTATTGATTATAGTATATATCCTTGACATTTCCTCCAACATTCTATTCCCTGAGCTACACATCACTCTATTCCCTGTAGCTACACATGACACCTGTTGATGTTATTGTTATTAATTTCTATTAGCTTAACCCAATCATGGAAGCTTTTGGAAATGCTAAGACAGTTTTGAACAACAACTCCAGCAGATTTGGGAAGTTCCTTCAGCTGGTCTTTGAGAACAATGGGAGGATCATAGGAGCTGGGCTGGAACAGTACCTGCTGGAGAAGTCCAGAGTTTGCTTACAAGGAGAAGGAGTAAGTGAAATAACAGACTTTCAAAATAATGCAAACATTTATATTATAGCTGGTATGGTTAGTAAACAATTTGTTTGGGCTTAATCAAGATAATCATTACATAAATAATATTTCTTTGTATTTAGGCATGACATCCAATAAAAGGTAGAGGCTCAAAACACTTACACACACATGCACACGTGCATACAAGAAAAGGCAAATGATATTCAAGCATTTAAGAACATGAATATAGCTGTAGTAGTCCAGTATATAGAGTAGGTCATTCTCTTGCTAATTCCTCCACTTGAGTAATACCTGCTTGTACAATTAGAGAAATGATGGCCCACCAGCACATTACGAAGAAACACAATGTCCTGTACACTTAGTATGTGATCTTCCTCAGAGCAGAGTCTGGCAGGAATGTTGTTGATTCACAGTTGACTTTACAGCATATTTGAAGGGTAATTAGCATGAAGTTAAATTATAGCTCTCGGATGAGGCCAATTTTGAAGGGGTTCACAAGTTGTAGCAAAACACATTCCACAAAGGGACCAGGTCTCACTAGAAATACCTCTGTGAAATGAGAAGTCAAGTTAATGCGAATTCAGAATGATTAAGGGACTGTTTTGAAATATTATACATCAAGTTATTTGATAAATGATCCACCTATTCAAATTCAGTTTCATTTGAGAGGTAGCTATAACTGTTCTAGGTATACCGTTACACAGCTGCAACCTGTGAAGTTAAAGAGAGTCCAAATTTATTCATTTTAAAGAACACTTAACAGGTTTACCTGGCTCATGCTCACTTTCTGTTCAAATAGGAAAGAAACTTCCACATATTCTATTACCTATACGCTGGTCTGGACCAATCAAAATTGGACAAGCTCTATTTAAAGGTAACTAATGTTATATTATTAAATAGTAATTACAACATACAATTATATTGGAGAGTTTAAAAATTGTACTCTGATGAAATGAAGCACATGACTTGACATCACCAGACAGGAAGAGGAGGCCTCAGAAGGAAGGACTGTGGAGTCTGATATATTATCTTAAAATATAATATGTCTTACACTATCATTGACCCTTGACTGGGGGATTCTGAGGCTTCCTGGCTGACTGGCTCTGCTCTATAAAGATACTTCAGGGGACGTTTGTTATTGTTTTGAATTTACTTTCAACAAAACTGAAGCCAAACTCTTTGATGCTGAGTTGTTAATGATGATGATGTCACATGAAGGTGACAAAATGCTGATACTGACTCGTGTGAAGACTCCACCACATTCACTGAAGTCCATGTTTGTATGTTTTATGCAGGCACCCACCAGCCATAACTACTTGAAAAGATGCCCGACTGTTATGAAGGAGTGTGAATCAGAATTCAACAAGTAAGAATTTAATTGAATGGTTTGCTGTAATTTATAAGACATTAAATGAAAGGTTTAATAATTTAATATTGTATAAACCTTCATTTTTGACTTTATAAAAACAAATACAGCCAGTTAGAAAGATGTAGTTGAGTGAAAAGAGATACACGGTGGCAAAGTGAATGTGAGTTTGATGGTTACTATAATAACAAACTCTCTCCCTTGTTGACACTAATGCAGGTAGTGGATGGCTAAGTAAAGTCTGAGTGTGGTTTAGACAAGGTTAGGACATTTCTGACTCAATAGGAAGTTATTGCAGGACATACAATGCTCCGTTTATTGAATAAGCCAACTCTACCAAATTACAATGTAAAGTTATAAGTTCTTACTTTATCACCTCTAGTCTAAAACAGTTTGTTCTTTCGTGACTTCAAAATGTACTTCAGTAGAAAAAAACTTAACATAATTAAAACCCTTTCACCGTTTATTTATTTTTCCAGGAATTTTGAACAGGTAAATCAATGTCACAAATTGTTATATATCTTGATATTTTTTTCATAAACTACCTAACATGTTAACAGAAAGCTGTGGACATAATGAATGTGATAACTGAGTACAGAGGTTTTACACGTAGTTTTTCCTTTGTTGTTTGAATTAAACCAATTTTCATAAAAAACAGTCTATTCTCTTTTCTTTTCCAATCATATATATATTTTATATGTGAATAAAGTATTTTAATGTATACAATAAGGTTATAGAATAATAAAATCCAACTTTATACAGGTAAATAAGTGGTTTCAACAAAGAACTGTATGACAGTCACTTCTAATATTCCAATAAACTGGATCAAACCTTCTCTTGCTTGCTGCTCTCACACTCCTAGCACTTTTTCTACTACTACAAATTCATCTTCCCTTCCGACTAATACCTGTAGTAGTAAGAGTCTATTACCTGCAGCAGCCATAACACACCAGCCATGATGGTTAATGAAGCATTGGCAGTTGGACTTGACTATACATCAAAGTTTAATCAGTAAATTATTTCCGTGCAGTTTTTGAGGTGTACCTATGTTCAATACACTCTACTGGCACACACACACATGCTGTCTGTTCAGACTAAGCTAGTGTGGTAAAAGATGGCAGTATAAGTACAGTCAAGGTCCAAAACATGTTGTTAGGTCATTTTATTTATCCTGTAGCTCTGACATGCAATGATGTCAATGCAGAGAGTAAATGTGTGGGCAGTTATGCAGATTGCACTCATTTCCTGTAAAAGGATATTTGTAAAGTAAATGACCTCATAGTTTTCCTTCTTGTATAGCAACAGGAAATTCAGAAAATTTTACAATGGATTTGTCGTCATGCACAACTCCAAATCATTCTCATGTGACACCAATTCTGAGTTTCTTGTAAATCCACTAAAGTACTCACATAAATTACATATAAATTTTTTTACTGCTTTGTGTGATTCTGTTCTCTAGCATATTATATACATGCATGTGTATATATATAATTATATACATGCATGTGTATATATATGAGATATTACTTGAATATCTTCAACAAAGAATTAGGACAGTGACTGAGTCCTAACCTGAAGGGTGACAACTCTACAACTACTCTAGATAGAAGGGAATGAAAGAATTTTAGCTAGTCACAAAGCGGGCGATTGAAAACAAACAACCTTATAAATACAAGTACATATTATACTCTAGACTGAAAAAAATGTTGAATAAATAGAAAATAATAATAATAGGGAAAAAAATGGAATATTTTTTCTTCTATTTCTTCAAATAGTCTTATGTTGACTTTATTATAGAGCTGAATTTTCCACTGTGGCAGACAGCATGAAGGACATTGGCTTTGATGAAGAGGAAATAGAAGAAGTATACATAGTCCTAGCAGCCATCATTCTTATTGGAGACATTGTAAGTTATTATATTTCTAATAACTTATAAATCAGTAAAACATATATACTGTATTTATGTGCGGTATACTATATGTATGTATATAGTCTGTTAAGTCATTATGTATATATTGTGGTAGGAATTTGTGGGTGCAGATGGAGGCCAAGACAATGCCACTGTTAAAAATCCTGAGTCAGTAGATCTGGTAGCCAAACTGCTGGGTCTGGAGAGCAGCAAGGACTTGTGTTTTGCTCTCATCACTCTCAGAACTGAAACAAGAGGTAATATAAAGTTTTGGGTTTATGTCAAACTTAATACTGTCATAGGGCAAACACTAGCATAGAGTAATTACTCATTCAACAAGCAATCTGTGATTCGATGAGAGGATTTTTAGAATATATTTAAAGAAAAAAGTGAACAGGAGAAATAAACATTGAGGATTGTATAGCTTCAGAGGAACCTGAAGCTCCACAAGATCAAAGGAGATCAAGTTTGGCAGTTGATATCTGATGATGTCAACACTGCTCTTCAGTTCTTTGGCTTAGCCTGAACACGCTAGCTTTACTCTATTTTACTATATTATGGTCATACATTTACTAGAATTTTAATTAAAAAAAGGAACTAAAACGACAACAAAAATGGGAAAAGCCAAAGAAAAGCTTCCTGCTTTAGTTGCAAGCCAAAATGGCAATCAAATACTGCTCAATTATGCTCTCTCTAATCTTTAGACTGTAAATCTTCAGTTCCATCACTGACAGACAGGCAAGTCTTTTATTTGCATTTCTAAAAATTAAAAATCAAGCTTTGACTATCTTGAAAAAAATTAAATGATGCACGTGGAACATCAATGGAGTAATCTTACAACTTAAAAAAACAACAACTAAAGATTACTAGTAGCACAGCACACTGAGTTTATGTATAATTAAGTTTATTTTGAATGACTGTAGGAGAAGCAGTAGACAAGAGATACAAGTGTTCCAAAGCAGCGGATGTGCGAGATGGCCTGGCCAAGGCTCTGTACTCAAGGCTGTTCCGGTGGATCGTGAATAGACTCAACAACTACCTGCAGCCTTACCCCACCAGCCACCAGCTCAATATTGGCATTCTGGATATCTTTGGCTTCGAGAACTTTGATTACAACAGTTTTGAGCAGTTCTGTATCAACCTTGCCAACGAGCAGCTCCAGTGCTACTTCAACCACCAGATATTTGCCATGGAGCAGGTGAGTGAGACACACACTAACTTCCAGCATAAAAAGTGTATAACTTGTCTCCTCCTAACACCCAAAACATTTATGAGTATGTTTACTTTTCTTTGAGCCTTCGGCACATCTGGCTTCAATAGTTGTATTATCTTGAGATGAGCTCCAAACATAGTATTTATAACAACAACAGCTCATGTTTTTCACACTGTGCTTTGATTAAATTTTCAATTTGAAATAAAATGTGAAGGCCTAATCTTACTTTACAACTCATACTCCTGCTGGTAGTGAAGACGTCTCACTAAGTGACAAGATATTATACTGTATCATCTAACAGACACAGACACATTATAGCCAATTGTATGGCTGTAATACCTTAAAAGTGTAATAGAGTTAAGCCAGCCACACTAAATATTAGAACCCCCACCCCCTTCTCCCTCCCCTCCCTCCTCACTTATCAGGCAGCATTGATAATTTGTCAGCAAACAATGGCATGGCTGGCATACTTGCTCCACAAAATATAGCCAAGTGCTAATCAAAGGGGAGTCTGCCATTACATTCCATGTTTAGCCTTCCTGTTGGTTCTCCTTTACCACTGTTGTGTACACTCCAGATGGAGCTACAGAGGGAAGGTCTCAACAACCTGGGGGACCTTTCATACAAGGACAACCAACCAGTCCTGGATCTGTTCCTCAATAAGCCTATAGGACTCTTGTCTCTGCTGGATGAGCAGTGTCGTGGACTCAACGTACGTGTGAGGCAAGCACATGACTTCCATGTGACATTTGATAGAGAAGTGTGCAAATGTGACACATTCAATTGTGGATTATATGCCTCACATCATGTCCAAATTTTTCAACTAGTTTATATAGTTGTTGTTGTTGTTTTTAAGCCTAGGTACATAACATCTAAATTTAGTCACATTTACGATTTATGGAGCTAACTTTAAATTCAATGTTGTAGATTTAGTGATCTTGAAGCTTTTCAATATAGTGAGATTATTATAGTAAAAGTGTTATCATTATTGGCCTTAATACAATACATGACCTTAAATTGCTTATTTAGAATATAGAAAATATATTCAATGTGCCAACACTCCATTAACTATTGCAGGGAACGGAGAAGTCCTTTGTCCAACGATGCAAGGAGAGCTTTAAGAAGCATGGGAGCTTCGTCCCAGACAAAGGCAGCTCTCTCCAGTTCACCATACGCCATTACGCTGGCAGTGTCCTCTACAAGGTTCCAGGATTTGTGGACAAGAACAAGGACTCCTTACCAGACATGCTAGTGGATGCTGTCAAGTATGGTGGGGTGAAGTTGGTCTCTACACTGTTCAGAAGATCAGCTAACCCCAGCAGTGAACTCAAGAAAAGTGTCCTGAGAAAAAGGTAAGACAATCTACTTTTAAAATTACACTCAAGCAACGGGGTAGAAGGAAAAGCAAAGTTAAAATGTTGCTTTTCTTTCAATTCCTTAATATTGAAACAGTTCATTTAGTTTTTATGAAGAGTCAGTACTTGGATAATTGTAATTCTATATTCTGTTTGCTTTCATTGGTCTTCATGCTTTCTTTTTTTTCTTTTTTTTTTCCTCTTTCTATTTTTTTATATTTGTTTAACAATTAGCATGGAGTAGAAATGTGGCCACCTGCGTGTATATCTGAGCCACTGTGTATATCTGTGTGTGTGTTTGTCTATTCTTGTACAGACTTGTATTGTGTCTGGTTCTAAACAATCATAGTGACATATGTTCATATGCATAACAGAACTACAACTCATTCAAACTTCCTCTCAGATAAACACTCTTTGTGTTCTGGCATTCTTCCATGTCTTTGAGTAAAGGCAAGCTACACATGGCTGCATCCTGACCTGTAACACCATCATGCCATTCCTGGCTGATTGGTAACTGGGGCAATATTTAGAATACTCACAAGCCAAGTAGCTATTCCGTCTTCTGTCACAGACTTGGAATGAAATAGCTAGTGTTTGTTTGTGAGAAACTTTTGAGTACAACAGTTCAATTGGAAGACAATTTCTGAAAAAAAATACTCTACAGGTTTAGAAGTTGGGAAACTCTTATTAACATTTTAAGATGAAATATACCAACACACTGACTGCTAATATTTTTTATCACACACATACACATGTATAATTACTGAACACATTATCTGGTAATGATTGCTTCTATTGATTTTGTTATTGGTCCTGCTTTTCCCAATACATATGATGTAGATTCAATTTGAAATGGCACACTTCAAAAAAGAGTATTTGAATCCACGTGCTAAATTTTAATATCATTGTTAGTATAATCACTGGCCACACCCACAATTACTATCCTTTGTAGCCAGCGCTCACTGATGAGGGCCATGTCGATAAGGAGGAAGTCCATGAGGAAGAAAGGACATGGAAAGCCCCAGAAGACACTAACTGTGGGTGGCCATTTCCAGCAGAGTCTGAAGGAGCTAATGGAGAGAATCTTTGCTGCCTCCCCACACTTTGTGCGTTGCATCAAACCCAACTACCAGAAAATCCCCCGGCAATGTGACGACGAGTTCATGCTCAAGCAGTTGACGTAAGTTCAGATTAAGTCAGATTCTAGCCATGTGTCAATTCATAGAATGAGCACCACTGGCTGGATAATCTTACTTAAAGAGCAACATATAAAAATGTCCACACACAGGGACACATGAGGGAGGGATGGTTTTTGTTAAATGGCATGCACTTCTAAGATTAACTTAGTACTCAACACTTTCAGGTATACGGGCATGCTAGAAGCGGTTCGTGTAAGAAGAGAGGGGTTTGCATTTCGACCTTTCTTCTCAGACTTCTTCAAGTCATATCATTCATTGGTCTTCAAATTCACTGCTCCAGTAAGTCAACTATTAAATACCATCTTCATACACACACTCTTATACTATTATGATACATAGCATCCAGGTAAAGAGTGACTTATGTATTGATCATCTTACACATGACATATTTTTCCAATGACTTCACATTGACCAGAAGAAGCAATGCTCCATGCAGTCAGACAAGACACATCACAATAGTACTGGTTGTCTTTTTTATGGTTGAACAGATTCAAGACACACAAACTCATATCACACTCACGTCAAGCATAGCACATACAAGTCTTACTAGTACACTTCTTAGGTATAATCTTTCATCCATGAAGGGGTCACTGTTTCTTTGTGATGCTGTTGTTTCATAAAGATTGATTTTAATATACAAAATATATATAGCTACCAATTGATATTTATTTTAATGTTTATTATAACATTTTTATTATTATTACAGATACTACGAAAGTTAAAAAGTATATATCAATTAGTAGCAGTCGTTTTTTTATGACAATATCACAACTTTGTCTTTTAGGAAGTTCACAGTTCTGAAACCACTTGCCAAGAGATCCTAGAGAAGGCGGGGCTAAGTGGGTGGCAAATGGGGCGGAGTCGTGTGTTTCTGCGCTACTTCCATGAAGAGAAGTTGAACCTGATGTTGAGAGACATGGAAAACAAGGCAACTCTCATTCAGAAGATGTACCGTGGATACAGGACCAGGAAATAGTGAGTGCAGACAAAACACAAACACAGCTTGGTGAGAATTCAAAGGAAGAAAGTGGAGTACCTTGAAGGAAGGCCCCTTCCTGTCTTTCTACAAATGCCCTCATATTCAGCAACATGCTTCCTACTCACTCCTTAAGTACTACATCTTTTGATTCCCAATCAAATTGAGATTTGAAGTTACATAGCAAGGTTCTCAATGAATTTAGCTAGTAAATTCATCGCCCAGTAAAATAAAATCTATTATGAAATAGTATTACAATGGAATGTCAGATAGTAAACTCTCTAATAGCACATTACCCTCATTTAGTGAACTTTTCACTCCTCCAATAGAAAATGTATTGCTTGTTACTTCAAACAACCTCTGATTTGTGAACTGAAAGCCTGGTATCAAATGGCTCACAGTTTGAAGGCTCTACTTGTATAACTTTGTAACTGGTCATCTCCCAAATATTTCCTGTTATGGAAATTTGAAACACTACACTTATGTGTACATAAAATTTGACTGTTGTATGAAACCAATGATGTATTATGGAAGTGTTCCAACTTAATACACAGACAAAATGAATTTATTAATTATACTTGTGAGTAACTTTATAGTTCTGCACAAGGGAGAATCAATATTGTATTAGGCTTAGCAATTAAGCAAAAATTGATTGAATTAACACTTGATTTATTACAAATTGCAACATAATTATTATTATTATTATTATTATTATTATTGTGTCTAAATATTATACAACTTATTCAAAACAACTTGCCGATGTCTTGGAAAGAGATATTGTAGGCTGAGATAAGCTCTAGAATAAACAGTTGTTCCAAAGCCAGAATGGACCAGTTAATTCTATACCCATTCACTTTTGTTGTGGTGGTTTAACAACAAATAAATGTAAAGTAGTAATAATATTTATTGCTTGTGGCCATTTAGCGCAATACCACTAAGAGAAAAACAGAAGAAAGAAAAAATAATGGCTACTGAGTTCTTTAGCGTGATGACCAAAAATGGCAAAGGTAAGGTCCTACTGGTCTGCGTGTTAAGATTTGTAATAATGTGTTGCTTTTTTTTGGGTTTTTTTTTTTGTTGTTGTTGTTTTGTTTCTTTGTTGTTGTTGTTGTTTTTAGAATATGTTGATACTTTGATCAGTCTAAACAAGCAGGACATTCTCCTGGCAAATGAGCGGTTTGGTCACAGGCGGAAGAAGCCAGTGGGAGTGCTCACCTCTCATGACAGCTTCAAAGGGCTAACTGAAGAGCAGAAGAAAGTTAGAAAAGCACAGCAGTTTGGTGTAAAAATGGTATTTGATGTACAAATGCCAGCAAATCAAGTAAATGATAGAGAAAATGAAGAACAAAATGGAGGTTTGAGTATAGTGTATAGCAATGCTGAGTCACTGGACACAAACTCTATTGCAGACCTACACCTCTCACCTCCCCTGGTCCCTCCCACTTTGGATATTACCACTATTTCATCACAAGTCCCTCCCCTCTCACCCACTCCAATCCCAAGAGTTAGAAAAAGAAGGCAAGTCACAGGAAGTGCCTTCACTTTGCCGCGTCGTGAAAGAATTAGCGCCCCAATCCCTACACCAAGGTCAGCACACAGGCATTCCGCTAACAACCTGAATGGTGATGAGTGGAGGCCGGTTCCCACTCCAAGGCAAAGGAACAGATCTGAAACCACAATTTATCCAGTTCCCATTCCAAGACCTAGATCTAGAAAGAGCGCAGAGATAGTTAGCATGGCTCCAAATGAAAGACCCATTCCTAAGCCAAGAAAGCTGAAGATGTCCCCCACTGATTCAAACTATCAAGAAGCTCCTCCCAGAAGCAGTTTGGAGATTCCGGTAATGGATACTCCATCAGCAAACCTGCATACTTCACCAAATACATATTCTGATGAAATCCCTATGAGTAATAAGACAGATAGCAATACTGTATCAAACTTTGTGATAGATGCAGGATCACTGGAGAGTACTGAAGAGACCCTCAAACTGAATGATGACACAAGGTATCCCCTAGAGAATTCTTCACCTCCACAGCAACCAGCAACCTTCAGCAACGACAGCCATCACACTCCGTCTCTTGCTCATAAAACATTTGGCAACCAGTTGAACGAGGCAGGCTCAGCAGAAGCATTGGATGAACCGAGCATGGGTGGAAATTTGGAGAAGCTGAGAATCAGAGCGAACACTATCTCTACCTCAACAGCAAGAGATAAGCAGGAGGAGGGATTTATGAGAGGGACAAGGGCAATGTCCCTGGGGAGTCACGTCAGACATAACCCTGCATTGCCTCCTCCAATGGTAAGTACTCTAGTCTAAGACACTCTGTTTAGGTTCTAAAAGAGCCTTTCTCCACAAATTGACTACGTGCACGTTTCTTACACTGTCTCTAGTCCCAAATATTATATAACTACCCATCCCCAGTGCACATACCTATGAGTCTAACGGAAGAAAAGTGAGAAGTCAAAATTATACTGCTGAACTAAATTAGCTAAATTTAACTGCACATTGTAGACCCTTGCTATGAGGAAGAAATAACTAATTTCTAGGCTTATTTAACAAATATTTCGCAGCCTCAAAAGAGTGAGTCTAGAAGTAGCTAGTGTGTTTGCACTCTTTCTCTTTAAAATAGTTTAGGAGTAAAACTTACTCATCATTTGTATTTGTATCTGACATTTTAGGCAGACAAGCGGAAACCCAAACAGAAGTGGAGGCTATCTAGCGGCAGTTCTAGCAGGTAAGGGGTCATTCAATTGTGACTATGGGAGAAGTAAAGTGTGGGTTGTGGCAAGCATAATGTTATAGACATGCAAAGAAGCTGCTGTCTTTTATTTCTTGTTGCCAGTGACAACACTTCTCCTTACACGGGTCAGCAAGTAGTGGACAATGTCTTGTGCAAGTCACTACTCGAACTGGCAGAAGAAGAAAGTAGTGACGTGGACCTTCTTGGCTTCTACCCAAACTTTGGCCATGACAGAGCAATGGTATGACCACTACAATATTTATGCTATAATTAGCAAGTACCCCGCCACATAGTGGCACTTGACGTATTGCAAAGTAAGAATGCAGTAGCATAAGTTATTTTGCTCAGTTATCATTCTCTACCATTGGTTAAGGTTACATAAGTTTTCCTCTCCTGCTCTCTCTTTTTTCTGAACTATCTCAGCTTCCCCCCCCTTCCCCCTACATTTCCTTTCTTCAGCTCTTTCTACCTCTCCTGCTTCTGAATTGCTCCTTAATTATCATGATAGTGGACTTAAGTTTTGCAAGACGTTTGCCTTCCTTTTTGAAACATGCATTATGAGCTCTGAACTAGCTATAGTTTATCACATCTAGCTTTCTTAAAACTTCAATGTAGTCTTTTGCAGTGAGTGAATTAAAAATGTATTTCATATGTTAGAGATATACACTTCACTGATAATGGAGCCCGACAACATCGACAATAAAGAAATCACTCGCCAAGACATCCATAGACTTGAACTACTCCCATTTAACCTCTTTTCCATTTTAACTTTGAACCTAAGCCATGTTTCTATTCTTACCTGTTGTATACTCATAGTAATGTTTTATTTTTGTGTCCTTGTCATCTTTGGTGAATCACGTGATGTAATGGTCAGATGATTACTTTCCACTATTGCCAGTGTACAGCGTACTCCTAGTGTGAGCGTTTGTATTTTGATGGTATACTGGTTGTTGAAGTGTGTATAGCCCATTGCGTATGTCAGAATAGAACAATGCACTCTCTTAACAAAGCAATGACTTCTGAAGTCTTTTGATGTGACTATAATGATTGTGTGTTATTATAGGAGTATGTCTCTGGGCAACCCAGAGGGACATATGTCATTTATCAAGACAGAGAAATGTAAGTGATATTTTTGAGAACATTAAAGGCAAACAAAAGTCAATATTCACAAGTGAAATAAAGATACCTTACCTAACTTAGATATAAAACCCACTTGCAGGTTAAATACAGGTACTTTACCAGGCTATGTCTTACTGGTATCTGCCGGAAGGTGGGGCGCATGCAACTTTCGCATTCACTCCAAGAGCACCACAGACAATCTTCATGGTCTCCTCTTCTATCTTACAGGAACTCGCACACACAGAAACTCCACCTCCAGCAAGAAATTCCCTTACTTGAAGACACTAGTGGAACATTACAGGCAAGTAAATTGGTAAAGGGTTTCGTGTGTGCACGTGTATTACTGCATACATGCACGTGTTTGTAATGTCTTTAATTAAGGAGGTGGCAAATTTTGTAGGAGGAAAAAAAAGTGAGAAGTCTCCACACATTATTACAAACTTGTATTTCTCTCACTTAGATCACATGACCTAGAACCAGGCCTAGCCCTGTCACAGCCACGCCTCTTACCAGGAGTGCCCGTCAGATCTACCAGAATGCAACCTCTGATGCACAGGAAGCAGTTGGTAGCCAGAAACTGACAGGTCCACTGACCAGCTAACAAATCACTTTCATTGGTCAAAAAATTCATCTTTTTTTTAAATCTCATTAATATTTGTTGAAATAAAATATTACACAGAAAATTAAATATTAAATTGGGGCTATATGTTTGTCTCTGTGATTTTTGGCGTATGAATAAATACTGAAATGAATTACCTCCCAGTGCAAATAAGTGATGAGCTATGTAGTACATAACTAAGTGTCACCATAGCACTGTGCCTTGCTGTAGCCTCAGGCTAGTGACTATGTGCTTCTCCTCTTCATACAGGTTCTTGGCATAGTTGATGAGTTGAGCTATTTTCATGGCCACTTTCTCGTCCGAGCACCGATACTTGGGGGCATTGTATGACGACTGCTTGTCAAACATGTTGAGAACAATGTATACTGTGGGGATGCCTGGAATAGAAGGGGGAGGAGGAAGGGAAGACATTGAGAGAGTGGCAGGATAGAGAAGTGTGAGAAACAATGTTAATGGCAGACAACTAAATACTGTATTGTTAAATAAAGTTTGCTACTATTAAAACATTCGATGGCAAACAACAAAGAAATGAAAAGAAAAGAAGTACCATACATGATGTTCCCCCCCCCCCCCCCCCCCCCCCTCCCAAAAGGCAAAATCATATATTACACCGAGGTATTCACAAGTTAAGTGTGAGAATGATGTATCACATGAGTGGTATGTTGTTAGTGCTGACTATATCATCTTTAATATGTTAATGCCAGTGATATTAGTAAATAATAAATTCTGCAAATTAAATAGCCTCTAGTAATTTGATTTTACATTTATTAGTGTGATTATACACTCAGAGATCATGTGTTATGGGTGTGGTTTGTGTGGTGAGAATCTCACTGCATTTATAATTATAAGCCTTTATTCTAATTTAATGAATTTTGAGTCTTTGTAACAAAACAGGATCATGGGTATTATAATTATTGACATTATTATTATTTGTATTCCCAACTCTTGGTTAAAAAAACAAACAAACAAAAACAAAACAAAACAACTTCCTCCCCCCCCCCCCCCCCCCCCCTCCCTCCCCAAACATGGCACATACACACACACATACACACACACATACATACACACAGTAAGGTGTCCTTGTGCAACTTATTGGGTTGGTAAAGTATAGTCACACTTACTTGTCTTGGCAGTGGTAGACTTGCAACTCTCCAGTTCGTCCAGGCCTATCTGGCTGTGCAGGGAGCTGGAGTCAGGAGGACTGTTTTGGAAGAAATACAGGAACTGGGAGGAAATGATAACTCTCATGTTGCTCTTGTTGCCTGGGGTCTCATACAACTTCTCATAGGACACTAACCTATGCACACACACACACATACATACACACACACAATACAAAGATAACCATTTATTCTAGATTTATATTATTTATACAGTACATGCTTATATATTTTATTAAATCTTAATGTAATTTAATTTTGCCACAATCAACTGACAGCTGCTCTTATTGCTGTAGAAATAACAAATAAAGAGGCTAACACAAAGTCTCACTTTTCTGAGAGTTTCCCGTCCGTGATCCTCAGCAGATACTCCTGCCCTCGGGCCTGCGCAGCCGAGAATGCCGTCAGAGCACCATTAGCCCCGAGGCAGCAGCGGGTGTGGCGTATGGGCGGAGGCTGCTGGCGAGATACCCGACTGGTGGACTCTCTTATGGCAGCGGAAGTCTCGGAGGCCAGGTCAAAGAGTCCAGCCACAGGTTTGGCTACTGTCCCAACTACTCCCTTAGCAAGACCACTGAACAGACCCTGCAACACCAACACACAATACTCACTCACTGACTCATCTAACAGACCCTGCAACACCCACCACACAATACTCACTCACTGACTCATCTAACAGACCCTGCAACACCCACCACACAATACTCACTCACTGACTCATCTAACAGACCCTGCAACACCCACCACACAATACTCACTCACTGACTCATCATCTAACAGACCCTGCAACACCCACCACACAATACTCACTCACTGACTCATCATCTAACAGACCCTGCAACACCCACCACACAATACTCACTCACTGACTCATCTAACAGACCCTGCAACACCCACCACACAATACTCCTCACGGACCATCTAACTGCCCACACACCCACCACACATACTCACTCACTAACAGACCTCATGACGACCCTGCAACACCCACCCCACAAACTCACTCAAACTGACCACTGACCCTGCAACACCACCACACAATACTCACTCTAACTCAGACCCTGCAACACCCACCACTGACAACCAACCCACAACTCACTCACGACTCATCATCTAACAGACCCTGCAACACCCACCACACAATACTCACTCACTGACTCATCTAACAGACCTTGCAACACCCACCACACAATACTCACTCACTGACTCATCATCTAACAGACCCTGCAACACCCACCACACAATACTCACTCACTGACTCATCATCTAACAGACCCTGCAACACCCACCACACAATACTCACTCACTGACTCATCTAACAGACCCTGCAACACCCACCACACAATACTCACTGACTGACTCATCTAACAGACCCTGCAACACCCACCACACAATACTCACTCACTGACTCATCATCTAACAGACCCTGCAACACCCACCACACAATACTCACTCACTGACTCATCATCTAACAGACCCTGCAACACCCACCACACAATACTCACTCACTGACTCATCTAACAGACCCTGCAACACCCACCACACAATACTCACTCACTGACTCATCTAACAGACCTTGCAACACCCACCACACAATACTCACTCACTGACTCATCATCTAACAGACCCTGCAACACCCACCACACAATACTCACTCACTGACTCATCATCTAACAGACCCTGCAACACCCACCACACAATACTCACTCACTGACTCATCTAACAGACCTTGCAACACCCACCACACAATACTCACTCACTGACTCATCATCTAACAGACCCTGCAACACCCACCACACAATACTCACTCACTGACTCATCTAACAGACCCTGCAACACCCACCACACAATACTCACTCACTGACTCATCTAACAGACCCTGCAACACCCACCACACAATACTCACTCACTGACTCATCTAACAGACCCTGCAACACCCACCACACAATACTCACTCACTGACTCGTCTAACAGACCCTGCAACATCCACCACACAATACTCACTCACTGACTCATCTAACAGACCCTGCAACACCCACCACACAATACTCACTCACTGACTCGTCTAACAGACCCTGCAACATCCACCACACAATACTCACTCACTGACTCATCTAACAGACCCTGCAACACCCACCACACAATACTCACTCACTGACTCGTCTAACAGACCCTGCAACATCCACCACACAATACTCACTCACTGACTCATCTAACAGACCCTGCAACACCCACCACACAATACTCACTCACTGACTCGTCTAACAGACCCTGCAACATCCACCACACAATACTCACTCACTGACTCATCTAACAGACCCTGCAACACCCACCACACAATACTCACTCACTGACTCGTCTAACAGACCCTGCAACATCCACCACACAATACTCACTCACTGACTCATCTAACAGACCCTGCAACACCCACCACACAATACTCACTCACTGACTCGTCTAACAGACCCTGCAACATCCACCACACAATACTCACTCACTGACTCATCTAACAGACCCTGCAACACCCACCACACAATACTCACTCACTGACTCATCTAACAGACCCTGCTCAAGACAATAATGGCTCCTAACCCAGAGTGACTAGTTTATTTTAAAACCACACACACAGCTCATGAGTATTACCAACCAACAAGCAAACAAACAACCCTCCCTGATGATCTTTAAATTTGTGCAGGTACGTCATCAGAAAGGCAAGACACTTTTACCATATGTGCATGTGTGCATATGTATGTAGTATGTATGTAGTATGCATGTATGTATGTATGTATGTATGTATGTAGTATGTATGTATGTATGTATGTATGTATGCAGTATGTATGTAGTATGTATGTGCATACGTGCACAATTCTACTTGGAGCTATAAGTAAGTCCAGTATTCCTCCATTGTCCCATGTCTCACCCTCCATTCTTCATTGTGGGCCACTCCCACATAGCCGTGAAGCCGTGAAGAACAGAACTGAGACAAGTCCATAGAGAGCATTTTAACTACTGGAACATTAACTCGTGCAAATTTGTGTTGCGGTTGTGATGTGAATTAAGTATTCATTAATTGTTCATCGTACAAATATTGTAGTTGTGTCCATCCAATCTGTGTCTATAAAAGTTCTGGTCACTCATGACCTTTAGGAGTCCTTTATCATGTCAGTTTGCAATAAGAATTTTAACTCTGTGCAGAGTGGCTACCTAGAGTTCTCCCTGGTGGAAGCGTCAAAAGAAATACCCAAGTGGGCCCCTATTCTATGCAACTTGAATTGTTGACCCACATACACACACACTGTACACAGAGTGTCAGTACTCACAGTGATCCCGTAGCTGCGGGTGTCTTTGATGGGTTGAGTGACCATGGACATCATGCCTCCAAACACACCACTGGACAGGCCCATCAGCCCCGCCTTCAGATGGTCTCCGCTTGTCTGGCAGCTCTCCAAGATCTGCTCTCTCTCCTCCTGGTAACTGGTGTCAAATGTAGCCTTGCCGAGCACATGAGACAAAGTCCCGGTCAGCTGTGATGGACAGGTAGGATGGAACACTTAATCACATGAAATTAATTAATAATACATTCTAAACTGTACGAAATGTTATGACATTAATAAATTTCCCACTACTGACCAGCAATAGAAAAAATAAATTAGAGGTTACTTATGCAACAGAACATTATATGTAAGGACTGATGGAAATATATTTTTTTAAATTCACACTCACAGCCTTCGTTGTATTGTTAAAGTCAACACAAATTCTTCCACTTTCCCACCCCTTACCCCTCTCTCTTTTACTCCTACTTCTTTCAGCTAAAAAGGGAAGTTTAAGAGAAAAATGTCAGAGTGTCTCTACCTCGAAAATGTCAGTTATCTAAACACGTTGGGACTGAGAGGTGTTCAGATAATGTAAATGTTACCAATCTACCAGTCAAGACATCTCTTCCAACACAATTAAATTACATCATTTACATGCCAATACAAAAGTGTATACTGAAAACAACTCAATACGTACCTTTGAAGTTGTGTCGGACATGCCGTGCGTGACATCCCTTACCAGACCAACCACGTCTGGCTGTGATGAGATCATACCGGAGACACCTGAGGCCACATCGCTGACGAGCCCCACTGGATTACCCAGGAAGTCCACGGAACCAAGGATCTTGATGGCCTGTGCTTTCACCACCTGTACCAAATGAAGAGGAAGAGAGAGAGATGAGTAACTTATCAGTGGAAGCTTAGATGTATAACATTAAAAAGTGAGATTAAAGAATTTTTTGTTTGTAAATAATGGATTATGCAGGTTTGGAGGGAGGGGGGGGGGGGACCCAAAACTTTACCTAGTACCAAATATCCATCACACTTACTCTCTTATAGTGCTTCACCAGGGAGTCCACGTACACACCCACATCACCAATCATGTGACTCTGATAAAACCCGCGCAGCTTCACGGGAGACTCAAACTTGACCAGCGGGAATCCCAGTTGGTACTTGATGGCCTTCAAGTCGTCCGGCAGCTGGGAGGTGGTGAACACGCTCACACGTAGCTCCATGGCGCCGATGTTGAACTGCTCAAAGTAGACTTGGAGGGACTCGGGTGCAGATGATTTCTCAGGCAATGCCATGCGATGGGAGACCAGGTCAGATATCTCGTGTTTGATGGTGCCTCCCCGGGTCACGCTCTGTGGGGGCTGGCCCACACCCGCCCACTGGAGGATCTTAATTAGGAGACGCTCCTCTATGATTACAGTCATGTCTCTGAGACCAAAATCTGCCATCTATACACGACACATGTAACAATAATAGACCAAAGACACAAGCAAATGGTTATCATCATCTGGTAGCTTAGGGTTAGGGCTAGGGCTGCATAGCTACATCAGTACAGTTGAGGGTCACAAAAATGAATTAAAGATTACAGGGAGGGGGGGAGAAGAAGAGGAATTCTTCAATTATCTGGTAAAGGGTTACACGCATGTACAAGCACTATACAGCCTCCACAAGTCATTTAAAAAGTATTACTATCTTACAAGAAACTTAACATATTATTAGGTATAAATATTGTCATGATTATAGTTAGCATAACTAAATAATTAATTCCAGTCAGCTAAAAAGATATTGCACAAGTGATGCAACCATTGACAAGAAAATCAATAATCTGGTAAAGGGTTTATATCAGCCACCACACATCTAAATGCCACATTTAATTAAAAATATTTCATTGAGTTTAGTTGCAGTTATACACCATAGATGTCCTCACAAAAGGCAACGGACCTTGAAGACCAGCCCATGAGGAGACTGATGAAGAGTTCTCTCCACGTTGAGTTTCAGGACAGGGTAGCTAGAGGTTGGCTCCCCCGTGGCTGGGGGCGTGGGGTACGCCATGACGGTGGTGTAGCACGCGGGCAACTTGTTGTCCACCTGTATGTGCTGAATGTTGACGGCCAAGTTCTGAGCTTCTTTACCGGACACAAACTGCACCTGCAAACCAGCGGGACGGATACAAGACCGTGTTATTCTATACCACCACCGTTGTGTTGCCAAGGTTGCGGTCGCTCACCTTCACACCTCTAAGGATGGCATAAACAAGCTCCTCGGGAGCGGAGTTAATCAGAGACACGCCCACTCCTCCCTCTAGCTCCAGAGATATCTGCACCAAACCAACAGCAACATGGCAGACAATTATAACCATAATTACAGGGACTATCTGAGAGTGGGGTGGTTGGCCTGGCAAAGCTTTAAAATTTACAAAACGTCCAAAAACGTACGTGTATTATACATAATATTGTATAAACCACAATAAGGTAATAATAATAGTATATATAATAATGTCAATACTAACTTGGTTCAAAGTTACATGACCTTCACATATAAAAGGAAATTAACTTTTTAAAACATATTAACTGTGAATCTCACCTGCAATTTATATATATATACATATATATAATATATACTAAATTATAGGCAACAGCCATTGTCTGAGGGCACAGGTAAAGCAATGCACACACCTCGACCTCCATTGCAGTCTTGTCACCATCCTCATCCTGATCCTCTGTGGAGTGGAGATGGTCCACATCAGAAGCTGTGGAAGGAGCCACCTGGCCATTCTCTACCACTATCCAATCATCACGAGGCTGAATGTGAGAATACTAAACAACAACAACAACAATAACAACAACAACAACAACAACAACAACAATAACAACAAGGATTGCAATACATAACTACTATGTGGCAAAGATAAACAAAAACAACAACAACAACAACCATGACGACGACAACAGAGAAATTGCACCAATTAAGTGCGGGAAAAAAAAAAGGAATTCATAGATTCATAGAGTAATGTGTTTAGGGAGAGGTAAGGATCAGGTTGAACACGTCACACGAGTTGGAATAATCCTCTTGCACATACACACTACATCTTTAAACAAAATTGAGTACCAACTCTGTGGTAGAAATACCAATTGAGTTGCATACTATGGCGGGGGAAGTCAGTTCCCAGTTCCCAGTTATCCAACACATGCAGTAATTGGTACATTCTCTCTCTCTCTCTCTCTCTCTCTCCTCACCTTCTTGTTCTGGTCAGTGACTCTGACAATCTGAGTGGGTCCGTCTGGGAGCACGCTCACTGACAAGACACCACTACCTGGTGAGTGCTTCATGCGTTGGATCTGCTGCTCCCGGGGAGTGCAGTCGGAGCTCGATGACATCACACCTAACACGGCATCTGCACCTACACAGAGTTCAACACACACACACACGTATGTAACACATCTATGCATATATGTGTACATTACTGTACCATGTATGATTGATAGAATGTGGAAACTCCTGTACACGTGTATGTTTCACACAATATGATGAAGTGATAAATTAGTGGAGTAAAAAAAAAATCAATGAATAAAATGAATCTTTGAAAAAAGAGAATTTTCGTTGGTCTGTTGAGAGTGAGACTGTAGCATAGCAGTACCCCTTAACAGTATAAATACAGAATTAGAGTGTACATGTATGTTTGCCGGCTGGTTGTCGTAGCTCAGTGGCAGAGCGCTTGTGCGTTAAGCAAGTGGTCCTGGGTTCAATTCCCGGTGGCGACCAAATATTTTAATTCTGTATTGTTTAAAAAAGCCGGAGAAAGAGAGAGAATACATCTAATATTATGATATTTACTCTATACACACATACGTATGTCTCCACTCCACACACATACGTATGTCTCCACTCCACACACATACGTATGTCTCCACTCCACACACATACGCATGTAGACACACTTATTACAAGTAGAATGGTTGGCTTGACAAGTCAGTTTTATTTACATTATTAATAAGACTCTTGACTCTTGAAGCCACTCATGAATTGGGTATCCCTTACCTTCTCTGAGAGACTCCAGGCCCAGTCTGCTCTGGACACACAATGATGGTGACTTCTCCATCACCAGACAACCTTCCTATATCACCAAAACAATATTACACATAATTATAGCAATATTTAATGGAAAAAAAAACAAAAAATAAAATTTACTAATTTAAGAGTAACAAATATACATGTGTATGTATGTGTGTGTGTGTATGTATGTATGTATGTATGTATGTATGTATGTATGTATGTATGTATGTATGTATGTAGTAGCGTACTGGTAAGAACTTCCAAGTCTGAGACTGGGCCCGGAGAGTGGACTCCTTGCGCAGAACCAAAGGCTCATACTGCCCAAGTCCCGGCAATCTCCCGCCAGCAATGTCCAGCACGTATCTATCCTCATCGCTAGAAGCTATGTGGACCAATCTCTTAGCTGCTGACATGCGCCATAGCTGGGTCCTTCTCTCTGGATCCTTAATACACAGACACATACAGGCACTAAACCACATCAGTCCATTCCTAACTCATGCTGATATATAATTTAAACTTGAGAATTATATATTATGAAGATTAAAAAAATCAACGAATTATGGCCCATAATTTTCATCTTTTAAATATTTCTAGTTTGAGTTAATTTCCCCCTCAAACATCGAGCCACCAACAAATCAGAAATGCTGTATTTTAATTAATGTGCATACAAATGTAAATAGTAAATCTTCACTGTATGGTGATAGAGAAGCCATATAAATTGATGGCCTTGCAAAATAATGCTCGAGTATGATTAAAAACAAACAAACAATAAAAACAACAATAAAGTAATACATAATAGTACTTATTACATGAGTCAGAGTGTAATATGGCGAAATATTTCACGAGCAGGCTAATTTATTTTCACGAGACTTAGGGAAGCAATAGAGTGAAATATCTTGCCATACCACTCTGACGAGTGTAATTGGCGAGCGAGCGAAGCTAGCGAGACACTATCAGGGGTAACGCAATCGAGATTTCGCTATATTTATTTATTTATTTATTTATTTATCTGTTTATGGGGTACGTGAGACTTCTGTTTTAGCCCGCGCTTCTAATTACGTTAGTTAGGTAAAGCGTTCACAGTTCCAGTATTTTTCAATTAACTGGCGCGGAGAATCCTGCTGCACTGCCTTACGCAACTCTGTTTCAACCAAAACGTTTATAGCTACTCTCTTCTTGAAAAATTGTGAAGTCTTTGTCAAGCTGCTCTTCTTTGCCACTGCTTTCTAAGTTTATTCAGGTAATTCTGTTATTGTTAACTCAGCTAAGAGCTTGTTGTCAACAGTGACTGGTAAATTCAAATAGTCAGAATGACTCAAATTTGGTACTACGGAAGTTACTACTGCTCAAGAAAATGAGGTAAGAAAGTAATTTTGTATCTGTGTGCTAAAATTGATTGTCTTTTGTTTATGTAGCTGAGAGCTTGTTGTCGAGAATTCGAGGTAATTCAGATGGTCAAAGTAACTTCAATTTGATATTACAGAATGATATATCAGAACGGTTGATGTTTGATACTACAAAAGTTACCATTAATCAGGTAAGAGAGTGATTTTGTATTTGTTTGCTGAAATTAAATGTCATAACTGCTATTATAGTGTTTGCATGAAGTAAGCTAAAAATAGTAACATTTTATGTTACCTAACTATCAGGCTCGCTCGCCATTTGTGCTCAAGCACATCACTAGTAAGTATTATATACTGTATACACAATACGTGTACACACACACATATTGATCTTAGACAACCTGACTGCATAATGTGTAAACTTAACCATACTTACTTTACGTTGAAAAATAACAGCAGTTCCCTGGGGGACGTCTAAGACTAGCTCTGAATAGCTTGCCTTCCTCAAATGTGCCGCTCTAAGCAAAACAAAAACACAGACAAACCAATTAGTTACGTATGTACGTACCTATCAGTAAAATATAGGTCATGTGACTGTCACATGACTTTCCTCTCACTCCAATCTCATCACTCACGTGACTTCCTCTGGTGATGAGAAGGTTGCATAAGCGACGATGTAGAAATAACTCTCGTATATCACCTTTCCTTTATCTCCAAACTTATCCAACTTCAGCTTGAGATTACTGCCACCTTTGACCTCTACGCACATAACCTCAGGAAGAGTCTGCTCATCCCAAGCGTACGGTATTGACTGTCCTGGATTGAGAGGTAGCGTTAAGTTGGACTTTGTGCCTTCTTGGTAGCACACAATGGATGTCTGTGACAAGTTCTCTAGTCTGAAAGGAGGCGGGTATCTGGAGGCATCTGAGAAGACAATATGGAAGGTGGCTCTCTTGAGGGTCACCTGACAGCGAATGAAGGCGGAGTAGCTGAACGTGGAGCGGATGTTGAGGTGAAAGGAACTGTCTTTGTCCAATACGAACCCTCCAGACCAACCAGAGTCTTGGATGTCTAAAACCCTGCACAAAACATACGTAGAGCAACATTAAACTACTGGCGGTGGTATGATATTGATTTGGGTAGACTAGCTCAAACATGCCCCAACCATTACTAGGGATTCTTGTAAGTGGATAGTTTGCCTTCCCCCTCTGAAAATGAATTTGCCCCTACTCTGAACATTATTATTATTATTATTACGACCTTCACGATGACAATTGGTATCAATTTCATGGAAATGGGAAACCCCTGGAAGTTTAAAAATGTTAATTTGACCCCGTAAAGTTTGACTCTAAAAAAAAAAAAACACCCGGATTATGACTGAAAGTTTGCCAATATGCACACTTTCCGGGCAATTAAGAATCCTGAAGTAGATGCAACGCTAGGTTATGTAGGATGTCTCTCTCTCTCTCACCTCAGGCAGAGTAGCTGGTCCAAGTCTGTCCTGGGCCAGTGAAAGGGTAATATGGCTCCTGGTAGAATTGTTGGGATGATTCTCTTTCTCTCCAGTTTTTCCTGGAAAATAGACAAAAAAGATATCAGGAACAGTTCCCCAAGATGTCAGATATGACTGAATTACTTCAATACTACTCTTACTATATCTGAACTTAAATCTCCATGACAACACACACATGTATGAACAGAGTATATGAACATAATGATAACTACTCTAACTATATCTGGATTTAAATCCCCATGGCAACACACACACATATATATGAACTAGACCCTATGAACATATGATGATAACTACTCTAACTATATCTGGATTTAAATCTCCATGGCAACATACTCATATGTGGATATGAGGGCACTAAGCACTCACCTCCTCCTTGAGTTGGTGCCTCTGTAGGAAGGCAAGCTTGTAATGAGTTCTGTTCTCTAGCTGGTAATGGGCCACAAACGTCACTATCCGAGTACTTCGATACCGACCACGCCCTCTCTGGATATCCACACCAATCTGGAACTCCCTACAAGCACCACAGAGAGAGAGAGAGAGGGTGAGTAGGTAAGGTAAGAATGATGCATCAGTAGCAGAGTTACAAACCATATTTATTGCTGAGACTATATAATAGTTAGGCGCTGCCTCAGAGGGAACTACCATTTTTAGGCCCTAAGCTGTAGCGTCCCGAGCGCAGCAAGGGCACTACTTAGGACCTGAGGGATCCTAAAAACAGTAGTCCATGATGGCTGTGCAGTGCCTAACTGATTTAGAACATAGCGACTGCTCCTAACAACGCAGTCAGAGGGACACTAAGTGTCCCTGTCCTCAAGGCTGGGGGGGGGGGGGGGGGGGGGGGGGGGGGGGGGGGCACTAAGTTAATAGTGTCCCTCTCTGAAGGACCTAAGCAGTTAGAACTGATTCTGTCACAATACAAAAAGTACATCAGCTAGGTTCTAATTATATGCAATCAATTGTGTGGAGAAGGAATTCAATTTACGCTTAAGGTGGAGAGGGGAGTCCTTCATAAGAGTGCAATTTTAACGTTTATTATTATTATTATTATTATTTTTATTATTATTATTATTTTAGTCATACCATATTTATGAAGGTATAAATGTACTTCTGAGTACACTCTTGCAACACAATAGTGAAATACTGGCTGTGGGGATGCCCACAAAGCAACAGGAAGTACATGACTTCTATTGTGCAACATTAGCTAACCATTGAGAGGATCTGGTAAATTTGGGGGAGAGTTGGGACCCGCCTACTGCGGACACCCCCCCCCCCCCCTCCCGTACGCATCTACGACCAACTAGCCCCTCCCTGGTGGCAGCGATACGAAACCTACCCCACACTGGCTGTCAATCAATTACTTAAATTATAGACAATGTTTAATTAATTAATATGCAAATAGAGTAGAAACCATTTCAGATTTATTTAAAGTACATCATCAGCTTGAAAATATCCACTTTGTTACTTTTTTTCACAATGGCAGGTACAAGTTCTGTACTTACTGGTCGGGTCTGTTGTCCACACTTCGGACAAACACTCTGCACACACCACAGTCACTGACCATCCCAAATGGTGCACACCTAGGTATAAGCCATAATGTTTAATAAGTTATCATTACCACTCGTTTAACCTCACCATTTAGGTCTGCCAGAATTACTGCCTTCGAACTCTCGCCCCAATCTCATGGAACACCTAAATAAATATCTTCATAATCATGTAATACAAAAAAAAAAAAAAAAAAAAAAAAAAAAAAAAAAAAAAAAAAAAAAAAAAAAAAAACACCTAAAATGGAATAAGTAGTTATTTATAATAATAGCAAATTATTCTCGTTCTAACAGCCAATATTGTTAATTAAATATATTACCACAAATCTACTTCAAATAGTTAAGTACTGTGGGAGTTCACTGAGGCCTTCTAGAAACACACTAAATTAGAGCAAGCTTGCAGTGTACGTTGTAAGTACCAGGTCTCATACATAGGGAAGAGGGGATTGGGAAAGGTGGCACCTGGGATCCCCACCCCCAATGAATTTTTGGAAGTAAAGTCAACTTTTATAAGAGTACAGTAGTAAGGTTGCAAAATCATGCACGTGACCAAACACTGATCAGTGTGAAGTATACACTTTATTATAGGCATGTACTGTACATCAAAGTAGTATGGGTTAAAAATGAGTGTGGCTATGTATACACTGTGTCTCCCACCCCCAGCAAAAACTTCTGCATGGAGGCCTGTGCACAATAAAATAGCAAAATATTAATCTGAAGTAGTTCACTACTCCAGACATAACTCCCAAGGCACTATCCCTACTTAACATACTTCTCCACAAATTCTCCCTCAGAGTAGGCAAAGAGGAGGGGTGTGGTGGTGGAGGCTCCCTCATTCTCCTGGTGCTGCCCAGCTGCTTCTGTACTCATGCCTTCTTGCTTGAACACTAATGGCAGGCCAGTCCTGTTGATGAGCCAGTAGGAACATGATATGGACACCTGCAACACACACACACACACACACACACACACACACACACACACACACACACACACACACACAGTATATAGTGAACACACTATTGCTACAATAAATCAAATATAATTTTTTGCAGGTCTAAAAATGTGTCCATGATCCCACAAACACTAGCTACTGTACATGACTATACATTAACCTAAAGAACTATACACATTTAAATTTTCATGGCACAGTAACGACAAAACAATATTTATAATAATAGCAATTTTTTCTCGTTCTAATAGCCAATATAGTTAATTAAACTAACAATATTGGCTGCTAGAACAAGAAACATTTGCTATTAATATATTATTATTTCAGTCAAGAATGATTGAAACAATATTTATACAATACTTATTGCACAAGTCAGTGTAAGATATTTCAAGAGCATGTGTAAGTATTTTCATGAGCCGAAGGTGAGTGGGAATACCAACGTGAGAGTGAAATATCATCCCCGTGTTGTACGACGAGACTAATAAATTGCTTGTTACATGTATACACTGGATGTTTTTCGGATACAAAACTTTTTTTTTTCTTCTAATGTCCGGAGACCCCTTCAAATTTTTGTTCATCCAATTGTAATACTCAATACTCTGTTCCTGAATCATGTATGTGCCTATTCCACCACCTGGCTAGAGAAGATAAGCTACCCGGTTCATATTCTTTTCCATTTCTCTTCTTTACAGCCATAAGAAGCCCCATCTTCCAGAGGTAACTCTGCAGTGCACTCCAAATAATTCAGTTGTCCAGAATTAAGCAACAGTGTGTCGAAGCATTCAATATGCAACGTTCAATATAAGAAAAGATTGAACGCTCGTGTGATGCGAAAATATTCAAGGGAAAATATCCAACGTACAGTAAACATATAAATAACAATGACATTTTCCTAAACTATGATACAAATATACCAGATATAATAGCCTAATAAAATTAAACTTCCTAGTGCCTCACCTTGATAGCTCCGCCCCCAATCTTGGTGGTAGACACATTCAATCTAAGGGGATGTCCCTGGTAATCCTCTAATACAATATGCTGCGGCATTCCTGCCCTCTCTGGATTAATCAGACATCCCTGGCATTTTTCAAATCCCTCCATAGCGATGTCGAACTCCATGGGAGCATCAGAGCTGGCAGAGTAGATGGCCAGGTCCTGCCCGGGTGACACCTGGCGCCTACGATAATGCACATCTCTCCTTCTGGCATTGTTAGGCCACAGAGAAAACTGGATGTCAGAAGGAAGCAGATTGGTGATGGTTAGAGGAGGGTACAGCGTGAGAGTATGGGCTGGGGGCGTGTCTCCTGATGAGGAGGAGGCGGGGCTGCTGGGAGATGTTCCGGTATCAACTGGATAGTTCTCTCTCTGGACGCTAAAGCAGAATCGAAAAGGTGAAGGAATGGCCTCGGTAGTTTCTGCATCTTCGCCCCCAATGTAGTCACATGACCTCATGTGACTGGTAGGCTTGGTGCCCTTTGTTATGTGCTTCCAGGTCAAGTGCTTGTTGCAGTACTCCACGCCCCAGTGCTGGGGGCGGAGGTAGATATCCCAAGAGGTCAGGTGCAAAGGCACCGAGAAGTGGCCCTTGGCGGGCAAGATAGACAGAGGCTCGTATGCAGATTGAACTCTCGCTTGCAACCCGTTCGACAGATTGTGCTGATCAGCGCTCGGTTGAAGTTTGATCTCAAACGGCACTTCCATCACGTTTCTCAGCACCAACGGCGAGCGGACATTGACTATTTTTTGGACTTCATCGAGTGAAATGGCGAAGACAAGACGCACCTTTCCTCTATTGGCTGGGAGGTGGCAGAGGTCAATGTCAGTGTCAAACGAGGGCTGGACCTCCCTGAAGAACACTCCAATTTTATCCACTGATACGGGAGTCTCAATGCACTGCCAGCCGGAGACTTTGACCAGCAGCTGGTGCACCACTAGATCCCGAGTGTCCTATGAACACAAAATGTTTCCAAAAACAAGTAAATGAGTCAGTTGATGTTGTTGTTGTTGTTGTTGTTGTTGTTGTTGTTGGTGGTGGTGGTGGTGGTGTTTTTGCTCGCTAATACAGCATAGATTAACCTTTCTGTTACCTAGCCTCTGCTATCCTATTAAATACTTACTCTTTAGTCTACATTATCTCTGAGGTGTATACTAGCTGTAAAGTGAATATCTCTTTCACAGGTATAGGATATGTCATGGGGTGTTAGTCGCCAGTGGAGAACGGCATGTTAGGTAAACAAAGCCTCAGTGTGCGTACAAAGCAAGGACTGGTGGTACTTCCCTGTCCACCTATGTATGTATCTGTCGACAACAGAGTTTGATTAAGGCAGGCTTTATAATCTGTATGATTGAATCATTCTGTACTCTAAAATAAAGATATATTATCTATAGAAATCCAGTGTACCCAGCATTTGACCCCTCCCACAGACAACCACACCCACCATACCTACCCTGTGTCTGTTCTTCTTCCTGGTGGCGAAGTCAAATGGCAGTTCTTGTCCAGGCTCCACATCGTACCACTCTGATGTCCTCCCTAATGCTATGACTTCACTGTATCCTGACCTGGTCCTACTCAGCAAGGCAGAGTGGCTCAGGTAAACCTACACATAAACATACATAGACACACAGTTTGGCTTAATCAAACCTTTCATCTTGCTGGGGGTTCTAAGAAGTGTTCTACATGAGGAAGAAGGAGTATTGTACAAATGACATGCTTCCTAACCTAGTCCATAATTTGATTTATTTTCTATTATTCATTCATTCATTCATTCATTCATTCATTCATTCATTTATTCATCCATTCATTCATTTATTCATCCATTTATTCATTTTATTTATTTATTTATTCTTGAGGGGGAAGAGGGATGAGAAAGAGGAGGTACTCAAATACAATTAGTGAACGGATGTAAAATTTCATTCATCTTTCAGTGCAAAACTTGCACTACTCACCTTGGAAGGTACAGAAGTCTTTGTAGCAAACCTCAGTGGCAACCCAGTGTTGTTACGCAGAAGAAAAGGAACAAACTTTGACCTCTGTCTGGTGGTGCTCACAAACCTCACTGAATGAAGCAGAGCCAGTCCCTTCTCCACTGTAGACACTCTACGCTCACCACCTCCCCCCACCCCACTCCGCTCCAAGTCTCCTCCCACCAGCTTGCCGCTGGCCGTGCGGTAGTGAGAACGAACAAAGTCTCTCTTGGAGGGTGTGGTTGGGGTGGAGACAGCCGAGTCCGTCGAGGAGAAGGAGTGTTGATGCTGCTGGATGTCTTTAGTCCAACTGGCTTGAGTGATACGCAGAATGTGAATCAATGAACTGGTCACATTCACATTCAATTCATTCTTTGCTATATATGTACACACAGTACAGAAACAAGGAAATAATCACAGTGACCTTTACCAAATTGCTAGGGTGTGCTACAATGTGGCAAGTAAGGAAAATAAATGAAAATATATAAATTCATAATTTTCTAGCATTTTCATACACATAAACACCATGTTCGTTTCTGTAAGGGAGACTATCAAACAAACACACACACATATACAACACATGTACATGTATGTATATACAGTACAATTTAAAACTAGAGGACCAAGGGTGTGAACCCTCAGCACATTATTACATTTCTTTGGATTACTTCAACTTCTAACTACCGAAGACACATGTGGTTAAGAGAAAATACGCGAGTATAAGCGATCACGTGACTGCTATATGACGTAAACCAATGTACGTGAAAGGTAAGGGTCGTTGCATCTAGTTTGTGCTTGTTTGGAACTGAAGTTTCTCTGCATTTACTCAGAAACTAGCTCAAAAGTTGAAAAAGTGGTCAATTTAAGGGACTTAAATTCTCCTACTGCGTCAGGTCATACTTGTTTTAAAGGTTAGTTCTCAGCCATTCATGAAATCGAATGCTGACAAACAAACAAACACACTACTATAACCCTCTCGTGCATGCGCGCTGAGGGTTAAGTACACAAATAACATAAGTCTTTCACCACCGTCACTACCATCACTCATCATCTATCATAATCACCATAACCATTGTCATCATCGCATAATAAATAGAATACAGAAACTCACACGTCAAGGCCAGTTGTAACCTATCCACAGTGGTGCTAGCATCCACATCCGAATACTGCTTCACCATGCTCCAATTGAACTCACACCTTACACACAAAAAAGATAAAAGAAAAAGTACACATTAGTACTGCATGTATATTTAGTTCAATTTCACACAATTTAGGTAACAATTATCACGTTGAGCTAAAGTTGAATTCAATGAGTTGTGAGACTACAGTATAAACTAGTGAATGTGACCAACCACTGATCCGTGTGAAGTATACACAAGGCATGTGAATCAAAGCCAGTATGGGTTTTCAAGAATGGGTGTGGCTAAGTAAACGTGATGTTTCCCACCCCCAGCAAACCATCTGTATGAAACACTGCTTGCTACTTTGTAGTACCATCATAGGTGTCCAGAAATGCCGTAAATTGTCCATCCCATCCCACAGTCCCATGGGACATTCCACGGGATGTCCACCTGTCCCTCTACAGATGCATGTGTGTCCCACTCTCCATCCCATCCCATGGTCCCATGGGACAGTGGGATTGTCCATCGCATCCCACGGTCCCTTGGGATGGTGGGACATTCCTACCATATGTAATTTCTACACCATAAATGCCTGAAGGTCCTTCACTTACATCCATGACTCCAACACAGGCTCCCAGGCAGAGATGTGTCTGTTGTAGTAGTCCCCGGCGAAGAGGGCCCTAGCTCTGCCCCGTTTGCCTTCCTCAGCTAGGTCATGTTCAGCCTGCAGGTCCACCAGAGAGAAGTCCAGCAGTGGCACATCATTATCAACACAGTCGTCTATCAGGCACACACTCACAGAACCTATGTGAACCTACACACACACACACACACACACACACACACACACACACACACATACACTCAGGGAACCTATGTGAACCTACACACATACACACATTCAGGGAACCTAT